>Ga0180007_10006787_pt1 | contig 11065 bp, 7 predicted proteins | sample MM_PC_MetaG_FD_121122 | JGI IMG/M metagenome (GOLD analysis project Ga0180007, IMG submission 121122) | Groundwater microbial communities from the Aspo Hard Rock Laboratory (HRL) deep subsurface site, Sweden - MM_PC_MetaG | ecosystem: Environmental > Aquatic > Deep subsurface > Groundwater...
AGTCCAAAACAGTAGAAGTAACCCCCACGCCCAGCCCCTCACCCACCGCCCAAGCGGCTAAAACCGGCGGCTGGAATAAAATTTTAGTCGCTTTAAGCATTCTAATTATTGCCGCGGGCGCGGCCATTGGCGGATATTATGGTTATGAGTGGCTGGTGAGTAAATCGCATAAAGAAGAACCGCCTGGGTCCTCGTCTGGCAGTCGTTGGTAAGATATATAATAGTAGTATTTAAGTGTTGTGAAGCAAAAATCCCGCAATTGCGGGATTTTTGCGTTATTTTAAGAGGTTGAATACCCCTTAAAATAAACTTGCCCGGAGGGATACTTCGCAGTAATCTGCGAAGTAGTTTATACTATAGATATGGACCTCCAAAAAAACAAATTAATTCCTAAACTCACTAAATTGGCTATTTATTTTGTCATTTTTTGGCTCATCTTTCTTTTAGGGAAATCCCTCTGGCAAAATTGGGTGCTTAAACATTCCATTGGGAAACTCAATGAACAGATAGCGGTTTTAGAAAAGGAAAAAGCCAATCTCAATAATTTGATTTTATACTATCGTTCAGATTCCTTTAAGGAGTTAGAAGCGCGCAAAAAATTGGGGCTGAAAAAGCCGGGGGAGAAGGTGGTGATTTTGGCGGTCTCATCTGCTAGTCCGGCGCTGCCCCCCAGCCCCTCGCCCTCCAATTTTTCCGAAGAACTCAAAAAAGAACAGGAAAAAATTACCGCCAGCTCTTTTGTTCCTCAAATCCCGAGCTGGCTCCTCTGGTGGCAGTACTTCACCAAGTAGTTGAGAAATCTAACCTTATTAATTTTCCATCCCGGGAACGGAAGAAATTACAGGTTAGATTTTTTTATATTTTTAACATTTAGCCCTTGACAGGAGCCATTTTTTATGGTATAATGGTTTAATATCTGGAAAAATGGAGGGGTATGAAAATTCAAGCGCAAAGCATGCGAAACAAGACAATCAAGTTTCTTATTGGAGGGGTCATTTTTACCTCGCTTGCCTTTAATTTCTCCTATGCTCAAGCTCAATATTCTGCCGGCACTTTAGTGACGCTCACTAATTCAGCCCGCGCCCAAAATGGCCTTGGCGGCCTTGCCACTAATTCGGCTCTCGCTAGCGCGGCCTACAATAAAGCTAAGGATATGTTTGAAAATAATTATTTCGCCCATAACTCTCCTTCGGGCAAGACGCCTTGGGATTTTATTAAAGAAGCGGGTTATTCTTACAGCTACGCCGGAGAAAACTTAGCCATCGGCTATACCGATCCGGATGAACTTTTTAGCGCCTGGATGGGCTCTCCTACTCACCGCGAGAATATTATAAATCCTAACTTTCGCGAGATTGGTATTGCCGTAGTTTCCGGCACTTTTCAGGGGTCCGAGACGCTTATTGCCGTCCAGGAATTTGGGGCGCCGGGCGACTCTTCCGAACAAGTGGCCGCGGAGGTTTCAGCCAGTCCTACTCCTTCTGTCTCGCCCTCGGCGCCGACGGAAAAATCTTTTAATTTTCTCAAAGAAAAAAGTTCTGTTAGTCCGCAAAGCATTTTCGCCGGGGAACAAGTGACTTTTGTTGTTACAATTTCTGGAGAAGTAAAAACCTTACAAGCGCAGGTTTTTGAGGAGAAAATTAATCTTTTGGAAACAGGCACTTTATCGGGCGATAATGAGAAAACTTATACTCTAGAGCAAAAAATTGAAAATGTGGGTTCATCCCCGGTGGTGGTTATGGCTACCGATAAGTATGGCTTTTCCGACAAAATGGAGCTTGGACAATTAGCCGTCAAGCAAACGGTTATTTCTAAAGAAACTGCTCCAAGGGTCGGCTTGTGGGTAGATTTTAGCCGATCACTCAAGAATTATTGGTTTCTTTATACTATTCCCGGCGTTTTGCTGATTTTAGTGTTGGCTTACTTTACCTTACGCAAAACCAAAACCGACGGTCTTGCGGCTTGCTGGCGGATTTAAATTTGACGAGGTTTGGGGCTATGCGCTTGCTTTAGGGGGATATTTTTGTTAGAATAAGTTAGAATAAGATAGAACATTGACGCGGGGTGGAGCAGTAGTAGCTCGCAAGGCTCATAACCTTGAGGTCGGTGGTGCAATTCCACCCCCCGCTATTTGGCTGAGTAGCTCAGTGGCAGAGCAGCAGATCAAGTACGCGGCAGCGTAGCTCAGTGGTAGAGCAGCAGACTCATAAGCTGTTGGTCGTCCGTTCGAATCGGACCGCTGCCACCAAACCGCGTATTTCTGTGACAGACACAGAAAAAAGCCGTTGGTCGCTGGTTCGAATCCATCCTCAGCCACCACCCCTATCCCACCTTATCTTTCCTTATTAATCCTTATTATCTCCTTATTATTTCCTTATAATTTCCTTATAATTTAATAATTTATCCTTATTTTTAGCTTATGAAACCCAATTGTTTGAGAAATATCTTATATCTTGGTGTTTTTCTGGTGATTGCTCTTGTCATCTATTCTTTGGTGTTGCCGGCCAATAAAACCCAAATCAGAGAGGCGCCTATCTCGGAAATCGCCCAGCAGGTAGATGAAGGTAAGATTTCAGCAATTACGGTTGATCAAAATCAAATCAGTGCCAAATTAAAAGACGGCACCGAACTAAAATCCTATAAAGAAGCCGGCGTTGGCTTAAATGACTATGGTATTACTTCTGATAAAGTCAATATCATCGTCAAAAATCCGGATCGCAGTGCCTTCTGGTCGACTTTTCTTTCCATTATTTTACCTTTTCTACTAATTGCCGGATTTTTATATTTTATGCTTCGGCAGGCGCAGGGTGGCAATATCCGGGCAATGTCCTTTGGTCAGTCCCGCGCCCGGCTTTTTAGTCCGGGCGGCCGGCGCACCACTTTTGCGGATGTGGCCGGACTTGAGGATCCCAAACAGGAACTTCAGGAGGTGGTGGATTTCTTAAAAAGTCCCGGCAAATTCAAAAGTTTAGGCGCAGAGATTCCCAAAGGAGCGTTGTTGGTAGGACCGCCAGGTTGCGGCAAATGCATTACTGGCGAATCGCTTGTTGTAACCAATAAAGGGCTAATTAGCATTGAAGATATCCCCAAATATTATTTTGTTGACCAGAAAGATAAGATTTACGGGGCAAAAGTTGTCTCTTTTGACTTAGCAAGGAGGAAGAATAAGACTCAAACCGCCTCCCATTGGTATAACCTGGGGAATCAGTCAACAATCAAAGTTGAGACGCAATTAGGCCAATCAATCGAAGGAACGCCAGAGCATCCGATTGTCGTCTTGGATAAAGAAGGCAACTTTCAATTCGTTCACCTCAACCAGATTCGTAACGGCGATCTCATTGTCATTAGGTATGATACTCAAATGTTCGGTCAAGACAGCACGGTTCCCGATGAAAAGACGGCTTATTTGTTAGGTCTGCTGATTGGTGACGGCGGGTTGACCATTAAAGGCAGAATCTCTTTTTCCACCCAAGATAACGAATTACTCTCTTTTGTCGGGGACTATTTTAAGCATCGTTTTGGCTATTCTTTGAGAAAAACAAGCGGTAGATACGATTGGGTTATCCAGTCTCAAGATATTCTTCGAACATTTAGGAAGTATGGCTTGACTGCACTTTATTCTCAAGAAAAAACGATTCCGGGGACAATCTTACGTTCACCTAAGGCAATTGTTCAGGCTTTTCTGCGGGGACTTTTTGATACAGACGGCACTTTTGAAAAAAATAGAGGGATAGTTAGCTTGACAAGCAGCAGTCAGGAACTTATCAGGCAGGCAAGCAATCTTCTTTTAAATCTTGGTGTTGTCAACAGGATATCGCGACGCTATAAACGAGGGCCGGGGCGTCACTACTATTATTTGGATATTGGGGGAGATTTTCTGCCGGTATTTCAAAAGGAAATTGGCTTTCAACTAGCATATAAACAAAAATCCCTAGCGGGATATCTTACATCGACAGGGCGCAACACTAATAACAACCTTATATACAGCCAAAACCACCGGATTGGGGAAGTTTGGTCTTATCTTAAAAACTCCATTCAAATTTCCAAGGTTTTTGGCGAAAGTGATTATAAGAACATTTTGCGGTATATTGACGGCACCCGTCGGCCATCACTCTCGGCAATGCGCCAGTTTTTAACTCTTGCGGCAACAAACGTCCCTCAAGTTAAACAACTGCCAGCATACCAGTATTTAGCGGGATTGTGTTTTAGCGGTTTTTTCTTTACTCCAGTCATCAAGGTCCAGAAGAGCAGGAATGTTGTTTATGATTTTACTGTTTCTCAGACTCATTCCTTTATTAGCAATGGGATGATTTCTCACAACACTCTTTTGGCTAAAGCTGTGGCCGGCGAGGCCGGGGTGCCTTTCTTTTCTATTTCCGCCTCCGAATTTGTGGAAATGTTTGTCGGTGTCGGCGCCGCCCGGGTGCGCGACCTATTTATGAAGGCCAAAAGAAATGCTCCGGCAATTCTTTTTATTGACGAAATGGATGCTATCGGCCGCCAGCGCGGCACTGGCTTAGGCGGTTCGCATGACGAGCGGGAACAAACTCTAAACCAGATTTTGGTGGAAATGGATGGTTTTGAAACCGATACGCGGGTGATTGTTATGGCTGCCACAAATAGGCCCGATGTTTTGGATCCGGCGTTGTTACGGCCTGGCCGATTTGACAGGAGAGTGGTGATTGACCTGCCGGATTTAGGCGAAAGAGAGGCAATTTTGAAAATTCACAGTCGTAATAAACCTTTGGCTAAAGATGTTGATTTGGAGAAAATCGCCCGTTCTACCGCCGGCCTTTCCGGGGCGGATTTAAGAAATGTCGTTAACGAAGCCGCTATTTTAGCGGCCCGCCATAATTTAAAAGAAATCTACCAAAAAGAACTCAACTTATCAATTGAAAAAGTGATTTTAGGTCCGGAACGAAAATCGCATTTGCTTTCAGTAAAAGAAAAAGAAATTTCCGCCTATCACGAAGCCGGACACGCCATCGTTGGTAAAATTCTTCCCCAGTGCGATCCGATTCATAAAATTTCTGTTGTCTCGCGCGGCATGGCTTTGGGTTACACCTGGTCTTTGCCGGTGGAGGACCGGAAGCTTCACTCTAAAGCTAAATTTGAAGATGATATTGCGCAATTCCTCGGCGGCTGGGTAGCGGAAAGATTAATTTTTGGTCAAGTGACCACCGGCGCGCAAAATGATTTAAAACGGGCCACCAAAATAGCGCGGGATATGGTGATGATTTATGGGATGTCGGAAAAACTTGGACCGATTGTTTTGGGCGAAAAAGAAGAATTAATCTTTTTGGGTCGGGAAATTTCCGAACAAAGAAATTATTCTGAAAGTAAAGCCGCCCAAATTGATGAGGAAGTGGCGAAAATTATCAGTGTGGCGCGAAAGAAAGCCACCCAAGTGCTTTTAAGTAAAAAAAACATCTTGAAAAAGCTGGCGGCAAATCTCATTAAATTTGAAACTATTGAAGGGTCAGAGCTTACCAAGTTGCTTTAGCACTCAAAAAATTATAAAATGGACTTATGGTAAAGTTATTTAAGACCTTTGGCGGCAAGAACTCTTTTAGTATCGCCTCTCTGATTTTGATTGTCACTTTATTTTGTTCAAATGTTTTGGGTGTGATTCGCGACCACTATTTAACCCAAAAAATCCCCACCGACACCCTTTCCATTTACTATGCCGCTTTTCGCATTCCCGACCTTTTATTTAATGTTCTAATTTTAGGGGCGATTTCCTCGGCTTTTATTCCGGTTTTTTCCGGCCTAATTCACCAAGACAGAACCCGAGAGGCCTGGAAAGTGGCTAATTCCGTGATCAATATCGCTATTTTGTCATTGATTTTTTGCAGTTTCATTTTAGCCCTTTTAATGCCGTATCTAGTGCCTCTTTTTGTGCCGGGATTTTCCGCTGAAAGTCAGCGGCAGACCGTCAGCTTGGCCCGAATAATGCTTATTTCTCCCATATTTTTTGGTCTTTCCTATATTTTAGGGGCGGTGTTAAATTCTTTTAAGCGCTTCTTGGTTTATTCTTTAGCGCCGCTCATCTATAATTTGGCCATAATTTGCGGAACTCTTTTTTTGGCCCCAAAAATTGGCATTATGGGTGTGGCTTTGGCGGTGGTGGCCGGAGCGTTTTTGCATATGGCTATCCAAGCGCCTATGGTCTGGCGCTTGGGTTACCGTTTTGAGCCGATTTTGGAGTTTAAAAATGCTCTTGTCAGGAGAATTGGATTTTTGATGTTACCTCGCGCCATTGGTTTGGGCCTAAATCAAGTCCTACTTTTAGTTTTTACTGGCATTGCTTCGGTCCTAGGTAGCAACGCCGTGGCGGTTTATAATTTGGCCGATAATATTCAGACAATGCCGATGGTGGTTTTTGGTACTTCTTTTGCCATGGCGATATTTCCCACTTTATCGGAAGCAGTGGCGCATCAAGATTTTAAGAGTTTTTCTTTATATTTTGTCAAAACCTTGCGTTCTATTCTTTTCTTTATGGTACCGATTGTTTTTGGGATGATTCTCTTGCGGGCCCAAATTGTGCGGCTGATTTTGGGTTCTGGCCATTTTGGTTGGGAGCAAACGATTGATACGGCCAATACTTTGGGATATTTTGCGGTCGCTTTGGTTTTTACCAGCATCATTCCTTTATTAGCCCGTTCATTTTATGCTTTGCATAATACCAAAACTCCGATGCTTATCACCATTATTACTGTGACTTGCTCCATTGTTGCCGGTAAGTTCCTGGCCGAATTAATGGGAATCAAAGGTTTGGCTTTGGCTTATTCCCTTGGTTCTTTTGTTAATGCCTTAATTTTGTATTTAATTTTAAGAAAAAAAATTGTCATTCAGCAGTGGCCGCTGGTGTGGTTTGGCTTAAAAATTCTCTTGGCCTCCGTGGTGATGGCTGTGGCGTTACAGGAGGTAAAATATTTAGCGGCTATTTTTGTGGACATGCATCGTTTCTGGGGAGTTTCTGTTCAGACCGCCGCCGCCATTATCGTTTCTGTCCTGATTTATTTGGTGTTGACTTGGATTTTTAATTGCGAAGAAATAAAATCAATTAAGGGTATTTTCGGACGCTTGAGAGGAAGGTCGATTGAAGAAGAACCCGGACGATGAGTTTTATTCAGAATTAGATGAAAAGACCCAAAAGAAAAGTTGCTGCACTTGTCAGACAATGCTCTTATTTTTTGCTATCTTGTTGGTTTGCTCCAGCATTTTGGTCTATTGGGGCGTAAGCAAAATTAAAGAGATAAATTTATCTTATAAAGTGGTCGTGCCGTCAGAAAGCGCCCGCCAAAGTTTTGCGGAAAAATTAAATGTGGTTTTGCAAAAGAATCCTGCTTTAACTTTAGTAGTCACGGCCGAAGAGTTGACCACTCTGGCTTCGGCAGGATTTTCTGGCACAAATTTTATCCTTAAAGAAATCCAATTTATTATCGATCCGAAACAAATAGAAATTTTTGGCACTTTGACCAGACCGCTGGGCTCTAATGTAAAAATTATTACCTTTCCTCAAGTAGAAAATGCAAAAGTCAAGATGAAAGTTCAAAGTATTGACGCCGGCAAACTTCGTCTTCCCGCCATTTTATATTCTGAGGTGGAGAAGGTTTTAAACTCATTTCTGGATATAAATCTTGCTTCATTTTATGAAAAATACGAAGTGGAGGAGGTTTTCTTGGAAGAAGATCAAATGGTTATCAAAGGTAAATTAAAATAGAAGGAGGTATGATGGGAGTAGCTTTTCTGATTATTATCTCGGTGCTGGCGGCAGGGTACGCGCTTTTTATCAAGCAACTCAAAATGGCCGCGGGTTTTTTAATCTTGGGTGTGGCCTTTGTTTTCTCCATCCCCAGCTTGGCCAGCGGCGTCAGGGAAGATATTTTCGGCGCTATCACCATGATTTTGTACGCCGTCGGGGTATTTGCGATTGTTTTTAAGAAACCAGCCGCGGCGAAGGACGAGATTAAGCCAGACATTCAAGAAGAAAAATAGGTAATAATTTAGACCTGTAGAATGGCAAGGAATATCACAGTACTCGAATCCTCGTTTTTAAGGTTAAGTTGTGCTAAAATAAAGCTATGGTCAGGTTTGGACCTGACGCGGAAATTTGTATACAAATTATGGTAAATAGAATTGATTTTAAAATTAAACGAAAATTAACCGCGGAAGAAGTGACGGCTTTTGATGTGGTTAAAAAATTACAGCAGGCGGGCTACGAGGCCTATATTGCCGGCGGCGCCGTGCGCGATGAGTTGCTGGGTATCCCGGCCTATGATATTGATATTGCCACTTCGGCCAAACCCGAGGAGATAAAAAAATTATTTCCTCGAAGCTACGACCGTGGCAAGGCCTTTGGCGTGGTCGCGGTCAGAATGAAGCTTTCCTCAGAACAAGTAGGGGAATTTGAAGTAGCGACTTTCCGCTCTGATATTGGTATTTTTGACCACCGTCGGCCAAAAAAAATCGCCTTTACTTCGGCGGCAAAAGATGCCCAGCGGCGCGATTTTACGATTAACGGTCTTTTCTACGATTCAGTAAATGCCCAAATTATTGATTATGTCGGCGGAATAAAGGACTTAAAAAATAAAATTATCCGTTTCATCGGCCAGCCGCAGGAGAGAATTAATGAAGATTATTTAAGGATACTCCGGGCGGTCAGATTTGCCAATCGTTTTGGTTTTGTTTTGGATGAAGAAGGAGCAGAAGCGATTAAAGAAAATGCGATAAAGATTCAAGGGGTTTCGGCAGAAAGAGTCCGCGATGAACTGGCAAAAATGTTTGTTCATCCTTCGCGCGTGAAAGCCATAGAAATGCTTGAATCATTGGGGCTGTTAGAACAAATTTTGCCGGAGCTTGTTTTGCTTCACGGTGTCCAACAGCCGCCGGAATTCCACCACGAAGGCGATGTCTGGATTCACACAATGCTCGCTTTAAAAAATCTTTCGGAAGCACCTTCGGAAGAGTTGGTCTGGGCGGTTCTTTTGCACGACATCGCTAAGCCCGAAACACAAGGATTCCGCCAGCATCCGAAAAGCAAAATCACTTTTTTTGAGCATGATGTGGAAAGTGCTAAGAAAGAGAAAAAAATTTTAGGACGTTTGAAATATTCCAACGATTTTATTGAGAATGTTGCTTGGGCGATTTCCCAGCACATGCGGCTGATTAATGCTTTTCGTGAAGATGGACAACAAATGTCGGAGCGCAAGCAGGAAAAATTATTTTTGGATCCAAGAATTAATTTATTGTTGGATGAAACACGCGCTGATTTGCTCGCCAGCGTCAGACCTGACGGTACGACAGATTTATCGATGTACGAAAATGCGCTTAAAAGAAAAAAATATTTTGCCTCACGGCCCGCTGAAGAAAAAGAACAAGTGAAAAAGTTTGATTTAATTACTGGTCACGATATTATGAAAGTTTTGAAATTCCCCTCCGGTCCGAAAGTGGGCCAGGTAAAAGCAAAAATTGAAGAGGCCTTTTTGGAAGGAAAGATTTCCAGACGCGACGAAGCCCTGAAAATGATTGAGGAACTCCAATAATGGACTCTAATAATATTAGAAATTTTGTTATTATTGCTCACATTGATCACGGCAAATCTACTTTGGCGGATCGGATGTTGGAAATTACCCAAACCGTGTCCTCTGAAAAAATGCATCCGCAAATGTTAGATACGATGGATTTAGAGCAAGAACGGGGCATTACCATTAAATTACAGCCCATCCGCATGAGCTACACCCTAAACGCTACACCCTATTCCCTTAACCTCATTGATACTCCCGGTCATGTGGATTTTTCTTACGAAGTTTCGCGCTCACTTGCCGCGGTGGAAGGGGCGATTTTATTAGTAGATGCCACCCGGGGCATTCAGGCCCAAACCTTGGCTAATTTAGATGAAGCCCGAAAACACAATTTGATAATTATCCCCGTGATTAATAAAATTGATTTACCCAATGCCAATATCGAAGAGGTGGCAGGGGAGCTGTCGGAGTTATTAAATTGTTCCAAAGACGAAATTTTGAAAGTTTCCGCCAAGACCGGTGAGGGGGTGGAAGAAGTTTTGAAAAAGATTATTACTGATGTTCCGGCCCCGCAAGGCGAGAGGGAAGCCCCATTTAGGGCCTTAATTTTTGATTCGGTCTACGATTCATTTCGGGGCATAATCGCTTATGTGAGGGTCTTTGAGGGGCAAATAAGAGCGGGCGTAAAAATCAAATTTTTGTCCACGGAAAAAATGGGCGAGGTCCGCGAAGTGGGGGAATTTAAGCTCGCATGTTTACCAAAAGCAGGATTGGAAGCAGGCGAGATCGGTTATATTATTACCGGCGCTAAAGAGTTAGGCGATGTTTCTGTGGGCGATACCATTACTTTGGACTCCCTCCGGGCAGAGCCCTCCTCCGGACAGAGTCCAGTCCTCCGGACGGCGTCCGGGCGGCGCCCCAATGAGGTCTCCCCTATCCCGGGTTTTAAAATTCCGCAAGCAATGGTTTTTGCGAGTTTTTTCTCGTCTGGCGGCGACACCAATCGCCTACGGACCTCTTTAGAAAAACTTAAATTAAATGATTCCAGCTTGAATTTTACGCCGGAAAATTCGGTGGCTTTTGGCTATGGTTTTAAATGCGGTTTTTTAGGACTGCTGCATTTGGAAATTGTCAAAGAGCGTTTAGAGCGGGAATACGGGCTTGATTTGATGGTGACAAGGGCCTCGGTTTTGTACAAAGAATATACTGTGGGTACAAAAACAGAGTACGAGGAACCATGGGTTAATTTGGAGGTGATCACTCCTAAAGAATATTTGGGAGGGGTGATGGAGCTTCTCCAGGCAAGACGGGGTGTCTATAAAAATACTGATTATATTAGTGACAGGGTGATTTTAAGCTATGAGTGTCCTCTTTCGGAGATTATTATTGATTTTTATGACAGATTGAAGTCCATTTCCTCCGGCTATGCGTCGCAAAATTATGAATTGATTGGCTCCGACGCCCCGACATCATCGTCGGGGGTCGGAACTCCGACACAAAGTCGTCGGAGCTGGCGAACGGGTGATTTGGTTAAACTTGAG
>Ga0180007_10006788_pt1 | contig 11065 bp, 8 predicted proteins | sample MM_PC_MetaG_FD_121122 | JGI IMG/M metagenome (GOLD analysis project Ga0180007, IMG submission 121122) | Groundwater microbial communities from the Aspo Hard Rock Laboratory (HRL) deep subsurface site, Sweden - MM_PC_MetaG | ecosystem: Environmental > Aquatic > Deep subsurface > Groundwater...
AAGGGTCTAATCCGGTAATTTTTGTATCTAAACTAAATCCCGGGCCGCCTTTGGCTCCATCGTAGCTATCCGGACTATAACCCCTTAAATTCTCTTTAGCCCAGGAGTCAACATCATCAGGCATTGACTTATATTCAGCAAAGAGCTTAGTAACATTGTTTGTTTTATCGTATTGAGCTTCTTTGTAAAAAACCGGGCCCCCATCTACATTTTTCGCTTGCTGCCCTTTTTGGTCGACCTGATTACCAGGAACAAAATCAATAAGTTTTATCTCTACTCTTCCCTGGGGGGAACTTTTGGCTTGCTTTATCTCCTGAGGCAGATTATTAGACATTTGAGGCATTGGCACCTTTTGATAAGCTGGATCACTATCGCCATAGTTAGCTTTACTTACAGATTGCTGAGTTATTACTACTCTAACTCCTCCGGAAGCATGTGCCTGGCTGTTAACCGGAGTGTTCTGATTAGGCTGCTGTGCTGGCCTAGCCGCGGAACAACTTGAACCGCAAGGGGATTTATTATTATTAGGTGTAAACTTTGATTCTACTACACTAAGAAACTGTGCATGGGCAAACGGTAAAAATAGTGGCACTAAGAAAGCGAAAAAAAGTATGAACCGAATGATTTTAAACTTCTTCATTTTGCCCCCCAATTTTTTGACTGGTTTTAGTTTGAACTTTGCCTCTCCAAAGGCTAAGCAGTTAAATATAACATAAAATTCTCCTATTTTTCAAGGGTTTCTCGGCAGAAATTTGAAAGCGCTTTCTTGAAAAGTCTATTCGTATTCGGAGAAGGCCTTTTCATCCAAAAGGCCCAAGCGGTTGAATTCGGGAAAGAAACGGGGATAGTTACGCATGACGGTCAAAAACTTTCCTTTGATCTTGCCGTCTTCGGTTCTTCCTTCGCGGCGGAAAATAAACAGATCCTGGATAGCCACTTCGCGACGCTCCAAGCCTCTAAGTTCAGAAATATGGCTTACCCGGCGGATACCGTCGGGGTAACGCTCCTGTTGGACAACCACATTGATGGTATTACCGATCATCCGGCGGATCTCTTCAATCGGAAGCTTTATCCCTGAAGAAAGGATCAGGGTCTCCATACGGTTGGTGACTTCCTGGGGAGAGTTAGCGTGGATTACGGCAAGAGTGCCGCGGTGGCCGGTGGACATAGCCTGGATCATATCCAAAGCTTCCGGGCCCCTGACTTCACCAACAATTATCCGGTCCGGGCGCATACGCAAAGCATTACGAATCAAATCCTTAAGGGTAACCTCTCCTTTTCCGTCCTGATCCGGCGTACGAGTTTCCATAGGAACTAAATTATCCTGGTGCAGAATAAGTTCAGCGGTATCCTCAATAGTCACTAAACGCTCCTGTTCCGGAATGTGGTGCGAAAGCATTTCCATAGTGGTAGTTTTTCCTGAACCAGTGGCTCCGGAAAATAAGACATTGATCCGGCCTTTTATACAGGCGATTAAAAACTCTCCCATTTTCTGGCTCATGGTGCCGTTAGCGATTAAATCGTCGAGAGAGTGAAGCTGGCGGTCAAATTTGCGGACGGTAAGAGTAGTCCCACAGCGGCTCAAAGGATACTGAATGATATTAAGACGCGAGCCGTCTTCAGTGCAAACATCGCCATAAGGGTTATAATAAGAGATGTTTTTGCCGACCCGGGTGAAAAACACATCGATGATATCCTTTAGGTCTTCTTCGCTGAAAGTCACCTCGATCTTATATTTGCTTCCCTTGACTTCCAACCAGGTGGCTTTGGGGCCGTTGACCATGATTTCGGTTATTGTCGGGTCAGCTAATAATTTACGCAGTTTATTTGCCCCTTCAGCCATAGCTTACTCCTTAGATATAAAAATCTCCCGGGGAAGTTCAATGCCTCTGGCCCGGATCTCATCATAGAAGGTAGGAATATAGCCTAAAGAAGTAAAATACCCCTGAACCTTATTCTTCTTATCTACGCCGGTCTGACGATAATAGAAAATATCCTGTAAATTGACGTGCAAGTCATCAAGCATGCCGACGACTTCGGTAATTGCGGTTACTTTTCGTGAACCGTCAGACATCCTGGCAGTCTGAACGATTAAATGGATGGCTGATGAGATCATCTCCCGGATAGCCCTGATCGGTAACTCGACTGCACTCATCAGGATCATGCTGTCTAAGCGGATTAAAACATCGTGGGTAGTGTTAGCGTGTATGGTAGACATACTGCCGTCATGGCCGGTATTCATGGCCTGGAGCATATCGATGACCTCATCGCCTCTTACTTCACCGACGATTATCCTATCCGGGCGCATACGCAAGGTGTTACGGAAAAGATCTCTTATGGCGATATGGCCCTTTCCTTCTATATTCGGCGGACGCGACTCTAAACGCACCCAGTGAGTTTGATGAAGTTTAAGTTCAGCTGAATCTTCGATGGTGATAATCCGCTCGGTTTCCGGTATGTATTCGGAAAGGATATTTAAAAAAGTGGTCTTACCTGAGCCGGTTCCTCCGGAAACCAGTATATTTTTACGCGCCTTTACCGCGGCATCAAGAAATCTAGCCATTTCCGGGGTAAGCGAATCAAAACGGCTGATCAAATCCTCCATGTGGTAACGCTGACGTGAAAATTTTCTGATGGTTAAAGTCGGCCCGGTCAAAGAAAGCGGGGCAATGATAGCATTGACCCGTGAGCCGTCGGGAAGCCGGGCATCGACATAAGGAACCGATTCATCGATCCGACGGCCTAAGGGCGCCAGGATCCGTTCAATTACTATGCGTACCTGTTCATTGCCGGTAAATTTTTTACTGGTCAGATAAATCCTTCCTTCCCGCTCGATATAGACTTGATCCTTGTTGTTAACCATGACTTCAGTAGTTGAATCATCCTTAAGCAGGTCTTCTAAAGGGCCTAAAGCTAAAGCCTCATCCAAGATTTCCTTGGTGACTTTTTTACGAATTTCTAAAGAAGAAATAAAACCGCCGGCCTCCTGGCTGATAATATTGGAAATAACTCTTTGAGCCCGGTCCCGCAATTCACGTATCTTTTTCTGGCTGTAAGAAAAAGTTTCGACTGGCAAACGCTTTAGATCCAGCTCTTCCAGCAGCTTCTGGTGAACTTTTTTCTTAAACCGGATCACCTCGTCTTCCTCTTCTTTCAAATAAACTTTTTCCGAATCTTCAGTCAAGCCGATCTTTTGCAAAAAAGCAACCTCATCGTCAGCCAACTCTTCTTTGGAAACCCGTAGCTCAGTCAATTGTTTATGTTCAATATAGAGGTCTTTATTCTCCATCAACTCAGAGGCTAACTTGAATATTGCCAGACTGATTTTAGAATTAGGGCTGTCAACCACAACCGGAATGCTGCGGTTAACGGCCATGCCGACTATTTTTCCCTCCGAAGGCACTAAAGATATGATCTCGGCCGGCAAAAGAAGCTTTATCTCCTGCCAGCTGATCGAACCCTTGCTTTCAGCCCGGTTTAGGACTATTTTAATCATATCCAGAGGAAAACCGATTGACTGCAAGGTATCCAGTATCCATTCAGTCTGATAAACCGAAAGAATATCCGGAGTAAGAACTAGGAGTATCAGGCTTGAGGAATCGAAAGCAGCAATCAGAACATCACTCAAGTTATTTCCGGCATCGATGACGATATAGTCAAAATCTTTCTTGGCTATCGAGATAAAATCTTTGATCACTTCGGAAGTTAACTTAGCTCTTTGGGCAAGTTTATTGATCGAGGGAAGGAAAAACAAATCTTTCTTGTAAGAAGTTACGTAATTTTGGAGGTTTCTTTTTTTCTCTTTAAACTCATCAAGGTGGCCGATAAGACTAAACAATGAATATTTAGCTTCGACCCCTAAAAGTTTTGCAGTCATTTGAGGCGCGCCCAGGTCTAAATCCACCAGCAGTACTTTTTTACCCTTAGCCATCAGGCTCACGGCCAGATTCAGGGAAAAAAGAGTCTTACCCACGCCTCCCTTGGGGCTAAAAAAAGTTATGGTGCGCGCTTCCATTTTAGTAATTATTATACCACAAGATAGGAAGAAAACACCAAAAAGAATTAGAAAATTTTACAGCTTGAGGACTTTATCGTAAGGCAAAAAGAGGTATCTTTTGTTTTCTAATAGTCCATTTTATAGACTATCGGAATATCCACCCAAAGATCTTCCAAATCTATACCCATAGGGAAAGGCGGGTAAGGACTTAAGGCTTTGGCAGCAGTTAACACACTGTTATCAAAAGATATATAGCCTGAAGATTCAGAAATTCTTGAATCGACCACTTCACCGGTATGGCTGATGCGTAATTTTAAAGTCATCGCTCCCTGCCAGCCGGCTTCTTGGGCTAAACGGGGATAATTCAAAGATTGAAAAATCATCCTTTGAATACGCAAAATATAGTCGTTAAGTGTAGTGTCCTTCTGTAAGTAATCGGGGTAAATAATCGGTTTACCGACAGTCACCTTGCCGCTGGCTTCAGCTGCCTCCTGCATGGCAGTTTCCAATTCGCTTTTTTTAATCAAAGGGGTGAGAGTTATCACTAATTCGGTCTGATCATTCTGAAATTCCTTAGAACGAAACAAAGCCCCTATGATCGGCACATCACCCATCCAAGGCAGCTTATCCACATTTTTAGACTCATCATTTTTAATCAAACCGCCGATGATAATCGTATCTCCGGAAACTACATTAAGAGAGGTCTCGGCTTTCCGGGTAAGAAAAGCCGGAACTTGGATTGAAGAAACTACGATTGCATTAGCCCAGTCAAGTTCGCTGACTTCAGTGCCGACATTAAGAAGAATTTTATCATTAGCTAAAACTTCCGGCCGCAGTTTCAGGATAACGCCGTATTCACGATACTCTACTGAAACGCTGGTTCCGGCTGAACCAGTAGTAGAAGCGCTGATGTAGGGAACTTCTCCGCCAACTACTAATTTAGCTTCTTTACCGCTCAAACACAAAAGTTTTGGCCGGGAAAGAACTTTTGCCCGGTTATTGCGCACTAAAAAGTTTATCCGAGTATGCAGGGCGTCACGGGAAGCCTCATGAATCGGCCAAAGCTTGCTCCAAGGAGAAACTCTGTTGAGAGTAGTCTGTACCCCATCATCGCTACTGGATGCAGCGCTATAAGGCTCTTCTCTTATCTGAAGATATTCAACCCATTTAAATCCCAGCCGGTCTAAATCGGTCTTGTTCATCTCCAAAACCTGGCAGTCGATCTCAACCATCTTGTTTTCTTCGGTAATAGTCAAAAGATTATCCAGCAGAAGGCTTCTTCCAGATTCATCATAAAAACCAGATAAAACTTTTTCCACCTGCTCAAACTGACGGGGAGTCACCTCGCCAAAAATCATAACTTTACCGGAAGTCTCGTTAATCTTATAATGCACATTGTCAATGTTTAAGTTTTGATTGATCAGAGTTTCCATCTTCTGTTTCACCCTCACAGCGTCCTGGGGGTGGACGATCACGAAAAACAGCTTCTGGCCATTTTTATCCCAAATGGTCAGGGTCGTTTCTCCCTGTTGTTTAGCCACAACTACCACTTCTGAATCAGTAACCTTGGAGATATCAGCTATTTCGGGGTTACGAATCGACACTCTCTGGGGAGAATCAATTTTAAAAACATGGACTTCGCCGACTACCAAACGCACTTCAGTCTCGACATTCTCCAGGGAAAGGAATCCTTGAGAATAACTGGGCGAAGAAACAAAAAACAACAACCCAAAAACAGCGATCATTAAAAATAAGCGTCGTATCATTTTCCTCCTTTTACTGGGTAGGGCTTTCTTCTACCGACGTAGCCCGATAGATCTCAATAGTCGGCGACGGCGGTTCGATCGGCATTTCCTGCCACATTCCTAAACGCCGCATCAAAGCTTCCCAGGTTACGGCTGTATAGCCATATTCAGTGGCTGTATCTAAGGGTGCCCTTAAAACCAGCCGGATAGTTGAATATTGAAGTATATAGGTTAAAACTTTAATATCATCGGGCCGTAAAGCCATAGTAACCGTATCGATGGTATTGGATATCTGATATTGGGAAAGATTTTTATTGGTAGCTAAGACTTTGACTCCCTGAAAAATAGTGACCACCACCACCTCTGATTCATTAGTCATCGGATCAGGCACATCAAAAGTTGCCACTAGGTCAACGTTATCGCCGGGTTTAATCAACCCCTCTATGGCTGAAACTTTATCTACCGAAATAGTGATCGCCCGCATCCCTTGAGGAACTGCCTGGGATAAAAACTTAGCGCCGCCCAAAGACCTGACCATATTACTATTTATATGCTGGCCTTTTAAAATGTCGATTTCAGCAAATTTGCCGATAGCTGAATCCAGAGAAGTCAGATCGCCAGGCTGGACTGTCTTAGCTCTGACCGTAGCCGTACCTACCATATTCACGGTAATAGTGGTTTCCTTAGGGATATCAGTTTTAGCTATTACCACCTCTACTAACTCTCCTTCAGCAATCAATTTACGGATCAAAGCTTCTCTCTGAGCCAGGTGCTTCTGGATCATAAAAATAGCAAACAAAGCTAAAACCACCCCGATTATTATATTGATTGTTCTTTTATCCATACTTACTCCACAAGCCCCTCATTAATCACGACTTTAAATTTTTTTCTAGCTGCTTCGATTATTTCATCCTTTTTATTGTTAGCCTGCACTCCCTTAAGGTGTTCGCGGATGTTTTCCCGGACATCCCTTAAAGGCATGGGCTGGCCGCCTTTTACATCTTCAACCCGGATAATGTAATATTTGCCATCATCGCCCTTAAAATAGCTTGAATTTTTTCCTTTGTCAGTGGTAAGAACTACCTTCCAGAAATTGGGAAACTTTTGGCTGGAAGTAGTTTCCTGGTCGATCTTGAAATAGCCTAAGTCTCCGCCTTTACTACGCGAATCACTGGCCGAATAACTCCTGGCTAAAAATGAAAAATCTTCACCCTGAAGCAGGCGGATCAAAATATCCTTAGCCTGGGTTTCTGAATTGACCACGATTTCCTTTATCTGGCGCTCTTCAGGCTCTCGGAAAATATTTTTGTTGCGGTTATAAAAATCATCTATTTCGATATTGGTAATATTAATATCCTGATATATTGCTCCGAGAAGCTTCTGAGCCAAGAAGTTACGCTTAAAGTTCTTAAGCGCATCTACCACGTCACGGTCTTTATCCAAACCGCGGATTTCAGCTTCCTGGGCTAGAATTTCAAAATTAACTATCTCTTGAAGCATTTTCAACTTAGTTTCCCGGTTGTCGAATTCCTTTTGGACCTGTTCTTCAGGCAAAAGAGTTTTTAAAGCTTCCACCCTATCCTTGAAATCAACCGTGCCGATAGACCAGTTATTAACCTGGGCTAAAAGCGCGCCTTTGACTGAACTGGTGCTGGTTTTAGTTTCTGCGTTGTTGCTTTTAGAGGAAGGGAGATTAGTACAACCGAAAATGAAAAAACAGGCTAATATAATAAAGGAAACTCTCTTAATCATCTTACCCCCTTACTTTTTTAAACCTCTTGACCTATTATCAATCAAGCCTTAGTCCTGAATTGTCGAAGATATTCTAAGGTATTTTAACTTAAGCCGAAAAAGATGTCAACACAATTCGCAATTTAAACGCCTGTCTGCCGACCGGCAGGCCTTTCTGATACCAAATTTCTTTATTGCTTTTATAGCGGTTGTGCCTTAGAATAGGGCTCTATGAAACAGGTCAAAATTGTACTAGATACCAGTGTTTTTGTCAACCCTGATTCTAACCGCTATTTTGGCGAAAATCCCAGGAAAGCCCTGATTAATTTCCTGGATAGCATAGAGGACAAAAAACATATCAGTTGTTATATTCCGCCTTCGGTGTATGAAGAACTATTAAATTTTACCGAAAAATTACTCCCGACTAAAAAAACTCTCCTAATCAATAAAAAACCCCCCAGTTCCTATGAATCCGGAGTCCCGGCCAGGCTGGTCTATGAGTTTATCGAAGAAATACGCCTGCGGATCAACAAAGGCTTGCGAATTGCCGAAAAATACAGCCGGCAGAACAATGGTGAGGAATCGATTAAAACTCTACGCCAAGAATACCGGGTAGCCATGCGCGAAGGAGTTATTGACTCTAAGAAAGACTTTGACCTGATCCTTTTAGCTAAAGAACTTGGTGCCTACCTGGCAACTGCTGACTTTGGATTAGTAACCTGGGCTCAAAAGTTAGGAATAACCTGCATCAGCGCTGAAGAGCTTAAAGAACTTATAGCCTAGGGACACATCCCTTTGGGGATGTGTCCCTATTTGATGATCGAAGTTATGATTTCGCGGATTAAATCACTGACCGTGACTATCCCGTAAGGCTTATTGCCTTTCGTCACTAAAGCAATACCTTCCTTCTTGGCCTGCAAAACCGTAAAAATTTCGTGCAGTTTCTGATTTAACCCTATTTTGGCTATCGGCCGGATAGACTCCTGCCAGGTTTCTTTAGGACTGTAAAACAAATCGTAAATATTAACGTAACCAACTACAGTTTTATCTTTCAAAACCGGGTAACGGGTAAATTCCTGAGTTTTAATTATCTCCTTGAGCCGGCTATAAGAATCATCATAATTAAAAAAAGTTATTTTCTTTAAATCCACACAGACATCTTTAATCCTATCGATTCTAAACTCAAAGATCTCTTCTATGGCTTCTTTTTCGCCCCGGTCGATTATTCCCTGCTTTTCGATCTCTTTAACTAAAGATTTTACTTCTTCTTTAGTTACAAAAGGAGAGCGATAACGGGCGTTCTTAATGAAAATCCTGACTAAAAACCGGGCCAGGGTCTCGATAGACCTGACTAAAACAAAAAATAACTTTTCAAAAAAACTGATCCCGCCACAGGCCCAGAGGCTGAACTCTTCCCGGTAATAGCGGCCGATATTTTTAGGGATCAATTCGGCAAAAATCACCACTATCGGCGTAAAGATAAAAGTTATCCAGAGGGTGCTGGATTTAATCCCTAACTGGATCAAAAAGAAAGTCAGTAAACTGGAGCTGATTACTACTGAAAGGTTGGTTCCAACTAAAGTCGTGGCTAAAAACCGTTCCGGTTTTAAAAGCAGCTCATAAACTTTTTTGGCCCTTAAATCTCCCTGATTTTGACGGTGGCGTAAGACCAAAGTACGCGAAGAGATAAGACTTATTTCGCTGGCAGCAAAAAAACCCTGCAAAATAAGACAGCCTAAACAACCCAATAAATAAAAGTAAATCATTTTTTCGGTTTTACCTGAACTATTATCGTAACAATTCTTCTGGCCGTAGCCCGTTCGATAAAAAAAGTTAAAGACTTTCCGGCGATAGTAAACCTAAACTCTTCGCCGGTCTTGGGTATCTTCTTAATTTTCGAAAGTAGAAATCCGGCAATCGTATCTTCCTCTTCGGGAAGTTCCAAATCCAACTCCAGGTTTACGGTCTTAATTGGCATCTTTCCGTAAAGGCGCCACTTATCCGGCTCAAGATGTTCAAAAGACTTCTCGATCTTTTCAAACTCATCGTAGATCTCGCCGAAGATCTCCTCAATAATATCCTCTAAAGTAACTAGACCTTGGGTTCCGCCGTACTCGTCTAAAACAATAGCCATCCGATCATTAGTCTTTAAAAAAAGTTTTAAAACATCTTCAATGCCTCTGGCTTCGGGGATAAACTGAGGAGCTTTAAGAAGCCCATGGTAATCGTTTTCGGGATTTAAAAAAAAGTCTTTAGCGTAAAGGATTCCGGTAATATTATCCAAGGAACCTTCGTATACCGGAAATTTTGAATGTTTGTTCTCCTTTAAGAATTTTATTACTTCCTCCTGACTTAAGCTGAGATTAATCCCTTTTATGTCGATGCGGGCGGTTAAAATTTCGGAAGCCTGAGTATCCTTAAACTCTAGGACATTGCTGATTAAGTCTTCTTCCTGGGCTGAGATCTGGCCGGCTTTACGGCTCAATAACAGGGCGGTTTTAAGTTCAGCATCACCTAACAAAGATTTTTTGGGTTTACGAATAATAAAAGAAGAGAAGTAGCCGACGGTCGCCTCAATCAAAATTATTACCGGATAGAAAATATTGGAAAAAGCTAAAAGAAGCGGTGAAAAGTTTAAAGATACTTTTTCAGCCAGATAGATAGCAAAGGTTTTGGGGAAAATTTCCCCGAAAAAAAGAATAACCAAACCGCTTAGAGCGATCGCCACGAACAAACCTTCGGGGCCTAAAGTTTTTACAAAAAAAGCAGCTGAAAGTGAAGAAAGACCGATATTAACCAGAAGGTTCCCGAAAACTATCGCAGAAAGCAGGCGGGTCGGCCGCCGAAGCAAACTCTTAATCGCCTGGGCCTGGGGATGGCGTTCCTGGAGACGATTCAGGCGGGCGCTACTTAAAGAAAATATTGCGGTCTCGGAAGCCGAAAAAAAAGCTGAAAGGATGATAAAAATTATAAATAAAAAAATATTGATCATTTAAACATTTCCTAAGTAGACGTAGCGCAAACCAGCTTTTTCACCAATAGCTTTAGCCTTTTCTAAACTTTCCAAAGGCGTAGGCTGATGATCCAAAAACTTATAATCAGGATGAAACCGGCTGATATGCCAGGGGATATCTTTACCTACCTCAGCGATAAAGCCGGCTATGTTTTCAAGTTCTTTCAAAGAATCGTTCTCACCCGGTATGATCAAGGTAGTGATCTCGATCCAAATGCCGAGCTCTTTCATCAGACGGATCGAATCCAGGACCGGCTCAAGTTCCGCCCGACAGATATCCCGGTAAAAAGCCTGGCGAAAACTTTTTAAATCTATATTGGCCGCATCCAGATAAGGCCGAATAAGTGAAATGACCTCTTTAGACATATAACCATTGGTCACAAAAACATTATAAAGGTTTTCCTGCTTAGCCAATCTAGCCGTATCATAAGCGTATTCAAAAAAAACCGTAGGCTCACCATAAGTATAAGCTATGCTCAAACACCCACAAGCTTTAGCCTTATCCACTATCTGCCGGGGAGATAATTCCCAGGAATCTTTCAGGCCTTGCGAATTTTGAGAAATCTGCCAGTTCTGGCA
>Ga0180007_10006789_pt1 | contig 11063 bp, 14 predicted proteins | sample MM_PC_MetaG_FD_121122 | JGI IMG/M metagenome (GOLD analysis project Ga0180007, IMG submission 121122) | Groundwater microbial communities from the Aspo Hard Rock Laboratory (HRL) deep subsurface site, Sweden - MM_PC_MetaG | ecosystem: Environmental > Aquatic > Deep subsurface > Groundwater...
AATATTTGCTGTCGGGTATTCGTTCCCATCTTCATCTTTCAAGGAAATGCCGAATAAATAATCGCTTTTCAGTTGTCGGGCTGATGGTATTTTCATGTTTACACCTTCACTTAATTATTTTACCGAGTAAGGCACTGCCAATTGCCATCAAAAGGGTGAAAAGAGCACCACCGATGAGCCCGTAAAAAGCTAAAGTGACCTGTTGCTTGACTTGGAGTTTTTCCTGGTCATTCTGGTCTTTTTCCAGAGTTCCCATTTTGTCCTCACAATTCTTGAGGTCTTCCTTGTCAGCTTTGAGACAGGCCACCTTATCGCATCGGTTCCGACAGGCTTTCTGATCATCCTGAACGCCTTTAATGACGGTGAAAATGTCATCTTCCCGTTTTTCCCGGCGGTCCATACCATCGGCCAAGTGTTTCAGGGCCTCTTTGACAGTACCCCGCCATTCGGAAAAGCGATTGACTTCTGCCAGAAACTGATCGGGGGAAATATTTTGTTTACTCTGCTCTGTCATGATGGTTCCGTAATCCTGGATCTGCCGGTATAGTCACCATTAAAAGGACACATTCCTTGGTCTTTGCCTGGATCAGGTGTTGCGTATTAGGTTCGATAACCGTGTATTCCCCCACTTTAAGGAGAATTTCCCGCCCCTCATCCATTATGATCAGCGCAACGCCTTTGGAACATAAAAGCCAAAGGCGTTGTGCATGCTCATGTTTTGGGAATACTTCGCCATTTTGCCTTACTCTTTCCAGGGCACCGACGGAGAAAGATCCGTCTGAAGAATGCGACCATGTTACAAGGTTGAAATCCCCGGCCTGGACAGAATCGCAGCCAATTATGATCCCTGTCTGGAAAAGGACCTCCAGGGTCAATGCGTGGGGGCTACTGGCAAAGCTATCCTCAATTTCATCCAATTTACGTAAGCAGTCGTTTATTGCCGTTTTACCTTTTCGCATATGTCAGATACCTCTTAAGCAGGATTATTCGGCTGCTTCCTCAGTTTCATCGACTTCCGCTGCCTCGGTTGACTTGGCTTTAGCCGCTTTAGCGGCCTTTGCTTTAGCAGCCTTTTCGGCCTTTTCAGCAGCGGCAGTGTCAGCGGCGGTGGCTGTGACAATGGAAAAGCCTTTCATTTTCGAGAGCCTTTCTGCCAGATCGGCGTCACAGGTGCATTGCGCATTTTCATCAAATTCAAGTTCCCCACCACCACCTGCAATGAGTTTTTTGTTCCGGTACCGGTTATTCTGGATTGTTACGCTTTTTGTTTTTGCCATGATGGTTCCTCCTAATGGATTAAGTTTAAAAAAGGCCGGCCGGGTTTGTCCTGGCCGACCTTTTTATCAAGCATTAACGGTTTTTAATGGCTGTTACTGGCCAACGTTGATAATCTTGGCCCATTTCTTCGGGGCATAAAGAACAAAAGTCAGATATGCCAGAATCATCCACCGGATGGATGGTGCCAGGGTGGCAAGATCCATTTTCATCAAAGGGGCAAGCTGCTTAACAGAAAGTACCTGGGGAGAAAGCTCCCCAAAATAGGCGGTGGTGGTGTTAGCAACTTCAAGGCCAGTCTCTCTGAAGGTGGTGATTCCAGCGGCAGAAACAGAGGCAACCGGAATCCTTTTGATGAAGTGTTTGATGGTCCCGTCAGCAACAGTCTTATAGATATTTAAGTATTCTGGAGCATTGGTGATGGACCCTGCATTCGTGACAGTGATGGTGGAACCCAAAGAGCCGGTTTCGACTACCAGGTCAGCCGTAATTGCAGTTGCAGGGGATTCCCCGTAACGGTTGACGGCAGAAACAGCATAACTGTAGGTACCGGTACCGCCATGATCCGTCCATACACCATCGTCACCGTCCATTATGGCGGCTGCAACAGAGGCGGGTGCCTCGGGTGCTTTGGAGTGGCTGGAAGCCGTGGGGGCTGTTTTCTGAGAGTTCAGGAACACATCGGGATTACAATTGACCCGCCCAAAGGGAGTATTCACCCCCGTGACGTTGGTACCGACGACGATGCCGCCTTCACCGCCTTGGATGGGGTTGATCTGCCGTTCATTGGGGTGGAGGGTTTTTACAAATGCTTCATGGGCTCCAAAGGAATAAAAAATATCTGTGGGATTACCATAGTTACTGGCAATCATCTGAGAGGCATAATCAAAATCGCCGTTGGTCATAGCAGCGCCTTTCATGTCGATAACATTGCTGGAATCGATCTGTTTGCCCAGGCCGTTGAACTCAACACCTTCACGGTGAGTGGAGTCAGTAGCGGAACCATTGAAACACATATCAGCGTCACCACGGAACAGGGTATTTTCCATGTTTTTCAGAATCCAGAGGATACCGTTGGCATTCTCCTGGGCGATTACATCCCCAATGCTGGATTTTACCAGGGTCATGGGGTGGGTCACACTTCTGGTGGTACCCATGAATTTGACCAGCTCAACCGCACGGTTGTAACTGGAATCTTCGGTTTCGGGTAGTGTTCCTTCGGGAAGGAATGCACCAGTATCACCACCAACGGCGGAAAGCTGGTTGTATTCCTCGACAGTGGAGTATGCAGGCAGTTTAGGAACCTTCTGCCAGAAGGCGCAGTGCTTGGCCTGGTGTGTTAGGACCTTCAAAGAAGCTTCCAGGGATTCAACCCTGAGTGCGCCACCACCTGTTGTGGGGGTGATTTCATGACCCGCTTCAAGGGCTTTGTTCAGGGATTCGACTTCACGCATGTTTGAAATGCCGAGTGTGTTTACATCTTCATACTGGGCAAGGGAAATAATATTATCCATTTTTAAAAGCTTCCTCCGTTATAGTAAATAATTACTAACTGTAATTACAAATCAAAAAATATTATTCGGCTAAACCTTCCATACCGATGGCAGCAGCCGCGGTTTTAGAAAGAGTTCCGGTGGTTTCAAACCGGACGATATCCATGGGGTTCACACCATCAACTGATTTTTCCAGGGCGGTGTCCAGTGCTCTGAGAACTTCTTTCCGACCAATAGCTTTGTTACTGTCAGTATCAGATTCACCGGCAAAGGATTTACTGAGGGTGGTAACGCTTTTTCTGCCACGGGCAGGGGCATCGGCCATTCCGTCAACAGACTTTTTAAGGGTTTCCAGGCCGCTGTCCATTCCCTTGAAGCTGGCTTTTAAGGATTTAGCCAGGCCGTTGTTGAAAGCGGATACATCAGCCATAGACTTTGCCATGGCATCCATACGGGCCGTAACGGATTCCCTGATGCCGTCGATGGCAAAACCCACCTGGTCAACCAGGTCAGATAGGAAATCGGATACCTCAATGGCTTTTTCGATGTTTTCAGATCCCTCGGCAGCCATAGTGGCAAAGGACTTTTCAGTGTCTTCATCGTCGTCGTCCTCATCCCCGTCCGGATCGGATTTCTTAAGTTCATCGGCGGTGACCACATCCGGTTCTGCGTCTTTCAGGGACTTTTCCAGTTCGTCATCAATTTCCTCGATTGTATCGGGGATGACCGGTTCAGATGTTTCTCCGATGGCTCCCTTTGCCAGATTTTCCAGAGCATCAAGGGATTTCAAAAAATCTTTTTCCTCAACTGCTTCGGGGGCTTTTTTGTTTTCCATGTGTTTAAAATCTCCTGTTACGTTAATTTTGGATGTCATTGATAAAAGTTGAGAAGCGGCTATCAAAGAGAAGGTCAACCATCCTCTTGGCCGCTGTTTCGCTGTAACCCCTTACCCGGACGATATCAATTGCCTGGGATTTATTAAGGAGTTTGCGGTGCGTTTTTACGTCAGAATTAATTTCTTCATTGTCGCCCTCCTTCTTTTGGGGGATGTCTTGGTTTTTCAAATCAGATTCCAGTGCTTGTTTACGCAGAGCTGAACCATTGTCTTTGGGAGGTACCTGGTGGCCTGCTTCCAATGATTTTTCGGTATCTTCATCTGTGACGTCAGTATCAGGGCTGTCATTGTCAGGAAGTGATTTGCAAAGGGTTTTCAGAGCATCAACCTGAATAGGTGAAAGAACATCCTGAATTTTGACCCCTGACCCCTGGTTGTCATCTATGGTCCCGGTTTCTTCAATTTCAGCGGAAAGGGATTTGCAGATGTTCATGTAAGTGTCGGGATGGACTGGTTCTGCCGTGATGGCTATGTCCTTGATCCATGATTGTTCAATGATTTTCCCATTGCGCCGCTGAATTTTGCCTTCTACCGAGAAACCGAGCTGCCGGTCATTACCAGCTTTTTTCAGTGAATCAGCAAGTTCAACAATGCCTTGCGCCCGGGGGGTATCCAACAAGTAGCCTTTTACATGCAGACCCTTTGTGGTGTGCTTTGCATAAGTGGGAACACCGACTTTACCGCCGGAATCTTTGGAGTGGTTGTCATTGAAGAAACCACGTTTCAGGAAATAAGAAAGATCCATTCCTTTCTGGATGACAGTTTCCCCGGAGATATCCGGAGACTGAATGGAAGCGATGCCTTCGATATTGATTCTCCCGTCCCTGGATTTTTCCAGGTCAAAGGGAATGTGAAACCGAAAGCTGCCGTCTTTTTTTAAACCAAGTTCCGTGTCGTGCATTAAATTCATTCCTTAAACAAAAAAAGGGAGCAACCCAGGGCGGTGAGAGGCATTTGCCCGTCCTGGATTACTCCCTTGTAAAATGGAGCTTAATGGCCCTACATGGGCCTTAACGAATTGGATAAAACAAGATTGCTGTCTCTATACAGTAATCAATTAATATAATTGTACGGCCAAGGTTTAATGCCTGTCAACATCAATAATGACATGACGCAGATTTTTTTTCTTTGGCCTGGGTTCGGATGGGATATCCAGGGAGATAGGCACTTCGACATTCGCTTTGCATTTCAAGCATTTAGCAACACACTTATCATCTTCAAAAACAAGAATGTTTGTCCGTAATTTTTTCTTTCTATTATAGTCACGGATCATTTCACTGCCGCATTTTGGACAGTTGAACAGCGTTTGCCCCATAAAATCCTCCTTAATTCCTGTTTTTTTTGACTGGCCGTTTTCTGAATATGATACGGCCTTTCTTATCAAAAGTCTGGGTTTTGGGGTCAAACCTTACCGCTTCACATAAGCAATGGGGATGAAGTGCCGGCAGCCCAGGAGTTTCCCTTAGTTCGGCAGCCTTCCGACCGATATTGGACCGGCTGGATAATTCTTTCAGGGAGAATACCTTGGGAACCCCACCCTTGCTGTATGCCTTCTTACAAAGATCGCAGCAATCGGGGTGTGACCGGATAATGACTGTGACCTCATCCCCAAATTGTTTTCTAAGGCCCTGTGCCACCCCTTGGGTCCGGGCCGAATGGATCTCTGTATTTACAACCCTGTGCCAATCCCGTTGAACGTCCTCAGTGGCCCTGCGTAACAGCGTGACCATTTCAGACCGGGTTTTCCTGGCTTTGACCGCATCGGATAGGGTTTCTTGAATCTTTCCTTGCATGGCAAGCTCTTTGGCGCTGTCATGAATGATCCGGCGGGTGGTAGCATCCAGGGTATTCCCCAGGCCTTTGCAATAGATCCCGGCATTGGTACTGAGCCAGGCAGCCGCTTCTTTCTCAATGTTGGAAAGGGGCGTAGCTTCAATGGCTGCCTTAATGACAGAATACGGTGCCGTGGCAAGGCCCGGGTCCAGAATGGAAAGGATGCCATATACATAGGCATCCTTAATGGCAGTCCCGGGGGAACCGGAAATTAACCCCGTCTTTTTAAGGTGGTCTATGTCCAAACCGCCTATGGCAACCCCGGTGGTCATGTAAATAGAGATTCCCACCCGCTCCTGAATGATCCGGGCTATTTCTTCGATTTCCGGTTGTGTCAGCATGCTTCTTTCCTCCCGTGATTGAGCCCTTTGGTGTACCAGGAATGAGCGATGGTATCGATGGTGCCACCGCATTTGATGCATTTATATTTTTTCATGGTAAGGGTCAAAGGTTCTTGATCACCGTCCGGGATGAAATCGTGAGGGCCGGGACAGGCCCGGAGCCGTTTATGGTTCTCCTGGACCTGTTTCATAATTTCCCGGATTTTTCCTTTATCCATTAATAACCTCCGATATATCAGCAACCAAGGCATTCATCTGGCTGGCAAATACCCTGGTTGCTTTTGTGGCAATTTCTTCCAAGGCCGGATCTTTAAATTTCCTGTCCGGCCGCTGGATATTTAAACGGATTGATTTGAGTGCCTTTTCAAGGGTTTCCTCAAGTTCATAGTCCGTTAAATTATGTTCAATGTTTACGGTTGCCATTGGCTACACCTGGATCGGGGGAAGTTTATCAGCTCCGAAGGCGGCCTTAAATGTTCCCCTTTTCTGTGCTTCGGCTTCAATACCATCCGCAGGATAGCCGGCCACTATCAGGGCAGCATGTTCCTCATTGATACAAGTTTGTTCCCTTGGGGTGAATGAGGTTCCAGGCCAAAGGGGCTGATACCGGTCACACAATTTATGGAACCGGGCACCCAGGTCGTTCATGGACATGAGAAGATCAATTTCCCCAAGCTGGCGAACGTACTGATCGGCAACCGCGGGCATGGTGTCGTAATAGGAATTGAAAAAATCATTCCATGACCCCTGGTAAGTGCCATTTTCAAATTCATTGACCAAGGCCAGGGCCTTTTCATACTGGCCGTGATAGAATTCGATGTATTTTTGTTTGCGCTCCTGTAAGGACAAATGGCGGCTGACGCTGCACAAAAGAAGCAAGCCGCCTTCCAGTTCGGTAAGTGTTTCAGGGTCAGAATCGTATTTGGTTTTCAGGTACCGATACATGGCCCGTTCAACTTCCTCCCCTTCGTAATCCTCAAGTGTTTTATTTTCAAAATCTGTCATTGGCCTCTCCTATTTTTTTACGGGTGTGCGTTTTACGGCCTTTGTCTTACCCGCTAACCATTTGATTGAAGGTTTTTCAATATTTGCCTTCGGATCATATTTATACCAGTCGGAAACATGGAACCGGTCGGGAATTTTCCCGGTACCGGAGGGCATCATGTCTTTCAGGGTGTCATTGATGATTCTTGCATGTTCTGTTGATTGAATCTTTGCCCGATAATCATGTGGTAAGAATTTCCCATCCACAATATTTTCAACAATTTCAACCAGGGGTGCAGCACCATGTACGCCAGATCCATTTTTAATAAGTTTCTTTGCGATATTGGCTTTGGCGTTCCTTCCCCCGTCATATTCATTCTGAACTGCCCGTAAGACGGTTAAATCCTTTGCCCCGGCTTCCATATTATCCCTTTTCCTGTTCATTTTGTGCCGATACTGAACTGCCTGTTTCAGGGTAAAGGCAAAATCAGGATCTTTTTCTGCTTCATCATGGAAACTTTTAATGGCCCCAATGACCATTCGGGAAAGACGTTTTTGAAGGGCTGAAACAGGAACCGGTCTACCTGCAGCGTCAAAGATTTTACCATGAAGCTCCTGGGCTGCTTCCGCCTGAGTGATTGAGGCCTCCCCGGAACCAAGGCCAGTTACCCGCATGAGGACATCGGCAAAGTCATCGTTACCGGCAAACCATCCCATCATGTCCGCTTCGTCTTTCAGGATTTCATGGAAGATCATGGAGTCCAGGGGATTTACGAAAGCACCGCTTGGGATCTCCGCAGGGGGTGCGTCCTGGGTGATGGTTCCCCGGGGTGTGGAATCTGCCCCGTCAATATCGGTCCTGACCCGAAGAATATTGATCTGGTGGATCTGCTGTGCCTTTTTCCTGGCGGTATCAACCACATATTCACGCAGGCGGTTTGCCAGGGGTTTATTCAGGTAGGGCTCAAAGGTGGTGATGGCATTGGACATCTGGCTCCACATATCCACCCCGGAAATTTCGGATGGATCGACCGTGGTGTATTTTGAAGCTTCGGACTTAGCAGCGGCTTCAACAATATCCCAATTCTCAAAAATGATACTGTGGACTGTCTGGTCATCCATGGTGGGATTGCCGTTGTCATCAAAACCGGCTTTGCCATTGGCATGCAGTTCCCCGGTTTCCAACATACGGGTGATTTTACGCTTGGTATCAGATTCAAGTTTAGAAAATCCAAGCCGCCTGTATGAGTGGGTATTGACCATTTCCGTGAATTTTTTTTTGTCGATGATCCCTTCCGTTTTCTTTTGGTCTTTGGAAGGATTCAGGATTTTAATGCGCAGTTTATCTGGCTTTTCTTCAAGAATGAAAATCTTGGTGCCATCGGAACCACGCTGGAACATTACCCCTTGGCCGATTTCCTTACCAAGGTCTTCATGACGGGTTTTCGGGGTTGTTCTCTTTACAGGGGGCCGTTTATTCAGCCATATCTTTGAAGCAACCGTTTTCTGGCCTTTCCGGTTAACGTATTCCTTGGATTTAGGGGCCAGGGATTCCAGGGTGGAATTGGTGGCCCGATGGACCATCTCCAGGTTTCCGGCACCAATGGGGTTCGACGTTTTCCAAAGGCCGTCGGTATCTTTGAATTTGACAGACACCCGGGGTGCAGGGTTGGCTTTGACTGAGTGGCTTCCAGCAAAAAGACCAACCTGGCCCTTGTAGGGTCCACCTGTGATTTTGACTTTATCCCCGTGGGAATACCGGTGCAGATGGTTAAGATCAATCTCCTGATCATGTTTGATTTGCTTATGGTGTTCTTTGTGGTCATCATTATGGAAATGACCGACAAGACGGGTTTTACCCTTTCCCTTGTTCCCTTTATCCGGATTAACCCAATGGGTCCGTTTTACCCCGTCCTTACCCACGATCTGTTTAGGGACCAATTTGGAATAATAAGCATGTTTGAACAGGGCTTTTTCCAGATCCATGTCATCGCCCATGCCCATATAATCCTCAATCGAAAGTATATCAGATATTTTCAGCATTAAAATTTGTGTCATATGGTATTCCTTAGGATAAATATAAAGACAGGATAAAAAAATCAGCCCTTTGGTTCAAAGTGGACAGCAACCCAATCGTCACCAGTTTCAAAATCTGTGTAAGCCTTCCAACCCTTGGGGCCAGATGATTCCAAAGCCTTTTGAGCAGCCTTTTCCACTTTAGGGTCCACGTTACCTCTATCATCGACAAGTTTTTTAACCTCCCCGAGATAGAGACTAACGGAACCGTCATCGTTCAATTCAACTGACTTTGATTTACCTGAACCCAGGTCTTTGGCAACCTGGCCGTATAAGTGTTGTCTGAATCCTTCCGTCTGTTTCAAAAGTTTATAACGGTCAACGACTTCGTGGGGATCTCGCCCGGATGCCTTGACATCCGCCTTATGCAAAGTGAGAAGGGATTCAAAGTGAGGATGATTGACGAATTTATGGGCCTTGGCGGTTTCAGACCGAAGGATCTGTGTCCGGAGGTTCCCATGGTGCAGAATCATATGCAGAATTTCGTCTGAATCATTTTTATTGAAATCCAGCCGACGGAGAACCTTCTGAGCCATTTTAAAGCCCTTGTGTTCATGGCCGTCAAATATAATCCCACGTTCTTTATGGAATTTTTGGGTTTCCCCTTTCCCGATGTCATGCAGGAGTGTAGCCCAAAGGACATTATCGCTGGCATTATCGGGAAGGTGTTTGAATAATTCCATGGTGTGGTCAAAGGCATCCGGAAGGGGGTGATGCGCACCCTGCTCCACCCCATACAGGTCCAGGACTTCGGGTAGGGCTTTGGAGAACCCGCCGGTTTTGATTTTCTCGGTGAGTTCTGCCCTACCCTTTTCTGTCCGGAGCCATTCAGTGACCGTTTCCCGCATTTTGACCATACCCGGGTCTACCTTTTTAATGACATGCTTTACCGGGGTCCGGGGAGCCTTAGATGTCCCTTTCGGTTCGCCTTTGGCAGCTTTTTTACGTTTGTCATCGTAACCGTGGACAACGGAAACGCTCCCAGTCTTATGGTTTACCCGGGTATGTTGTTTAATGTGGGACAATGGCTATTCCTCTTTTTTACCGTATTTTTGCATGTCGAACCGTTCTTGCCGTCTTTTGCAGAGTTCATTTGCATCAATGGAATCCCGAACCACTACAAAGGCCTCATCACCGGCATCAGGGTCTTCATAAAGGCATTCGATTCCTTCACCCTGGAGAGCCCCGTTATACATCGGGCAGCCATCACAGTGGTGCATGATATGGGTATCATCCACAACAACAATGGTTCTGGCCTTTTCACAATAGATTTGATCGTTGTCCGGTATATAGTTTAAATGATTGATTTTTGTCATTATTCATTCCTTTTCAAATGGTATGATATGGTATGAAATGATATCATATCATATTGTTTGGTTTTATTCTATGGTTTAACCAGCTCAACATCAACCCAAAAAGTCGGCATTACACTATTTGGATCTCGAACACAGTGTTCTTCATTCAGGATGCCATGCTGCCCTTTCTTAACATGGATACTGTGGTACCCGGGGGTTGAGCCTGGATAATGATGTTGTGGGGCATTGAACTGTTTACCCATAACGCATTTATTAACAAACATAACTCCCCTTGTACCGTGCTGCCGGGTGAAGTTGGCAGAAAGATACTGGGCTGCCTTTGAGGAACAGGGGGTGACATAAACGCCGTTGCCGAGCATACGGCCGGCCTTGGCTGCCTTGGGAACAGTGAACCCGGTTTTGATGATGTTGGATGCTGCCGCATAGTCAGTGCCGTGGTACATGAATTTCACGTTGCCCTGGTCCTTAACGTTTTTGGCATGCTTATCATAGACATCCATACCTCCAACCTGATAGACGTCTTTTACCTTGATATCAAACCCGCCATGGGTGGATCGGTCGAAGGATTTTTGCAGACGTTTTTCAACCATTTTAAAGGTTTTATCATCAACGGACTGGAGAACAGCCTTAACCCCGGCCTTATCGGCAGTGTCAGTGGTGTCTTGTTTCTTCCCGGCTTTAGCTGCCCGTTTGGCGGCGTTGATATGTTTCTTAGCCATTTTGGCATTGATTTCTTCCGGGGTACCTTGACGGCGACCAATAGTGAGGCCAGCATACCTGGGTGTGAAGTCTTTCAGAACCCCCTTATGAATCAGGGTCGGGGTGAAAGTATCATTCCCCCGTTTTTGAT
>Ga0180007_10006790_pt1 | contig 11061 bp, 13 predicted proteins | sample MM_PC_MetaG_FD_121122 | JGI IMG/M metagenome (GOLD analysis project Ga0180007, IMG submission 121122) | Groundwater microbial communities from the Aspo Hard Rock Laboratory (HRL) deep subsurface site, Sweden - MM_PC_MetaG | ecosystem: Environmental > Aquatic > Deep subsurface > Groundwater...
ATTTACACCACCCTCCTTCATAAAGAAGGATGGAACAATTATCGATGATACCGTGTTTGCCTCGGACCTGATAAATGCCTACGTCTGGGGCACCGTAGAATGACCATTGAAACCATCCAGACAGACAACGTTGATAACCCCGTCTACTCTGTAGTTGTCCCGATACGAGACCGGTGTGGAGCCATGCTCCGCAACTGTCTGCGAAGCATAGAACTACAGACAATAAAACCAGCAGAGTTAATCGTGGTAGACTACGGCTCAACACCGGAGAACCATGAGAAACTGTTAGAGATGCTTCCACCATGTACAGTCTACAGATACGAGACAGATGAACCGTGGAACCTCTCCGCCGCCCGCAACATCGGATTACGGCGGACACACGCCAAACACTCATGCGTATTAGACGCTGACCTACTATTGGAGCCACGCGTACTAGAATCAACCCTCAAAATACATAACACCTACGCCCCGTGCTACGTCACCACCCAAGTCATATTACTCAGCCCAACAGCAATGTCACCATCAACAATAGAACTGCCCAGAGACTATGACAAACTTACTAACGCACCGTTCCTTAAACGCGCCGAAGGCTGGGGCGGATTCACAAGTGCGCCGACCTCATGGTGGTACACATGCCAAGGCTTCGATGAACGGATGAAGTGGTGGGGATGGGAAGACGTAGATATGTGGAAACGAGTGGCCCGAGCCGGACTTGCTCGCAACCGTCTTCAAAGCATAATGTATTCTGGCAGCGAAGTCTATCACCAGTACCATGTCAACGTTCAAATAGACGCCGTAAAACAACGGAAGATAGAGACCTATAAAGCCATAGCCACCAACGAACACTACGCGAAACACACGAGAGGCATCATTCGTAACGACGAAAACTGGGGGCTATGGAGTGAAGATTAGCGCCGCCCTCATCGCCTGGAACGAAGTAGACACTATAGATCTTTGTCTTAAATCCCTCAAAGGCTTCGTAGATGAGGTGATAATCGCCGACACGGGGAGCTTCGATGGAACCCTTGAGAAAGTCGAAGAATACTTATCACGGTTTGAACTAAACGGCGAAGTCATAAAAGTCAACGTGAAAACACTAGGACAAGCTCGCCGCATCGCCCTAGAAAAAGCCACGCATCCATGGATATTATTGATTGATGCCAACCTAGTCCTTTCCGGGGCGTTAAAAAAGGAACTATTGAAAACCTCTGAAGTAGGGGTTATCAGTAAGGTTCGCAGCCTTAACTTGATGGGTGATTACATCCACTACTTTACTCCTCTAGCGTACCATGATCATCATAACACCCTTTTTAGAAAAACGGACATTGTTTGGGGCAACGATCTAGATCGACCTTGGCCAAAAAAACCGGGATACAAACTAAAGTCTTGGGCGGTGAACCTTAGCCGTGTTCGACCCGCATGGCGGTACTGGTATCGGGGAGAAACATTCGCACCAGAAAGTGGTAGAGAATGGCGAACCCCCGGAAACCGACAGCTTAAATGGATTAACGCAAGCAAATATGAGTCTCTTATAGAATACGTTGAAGCCGAAGAGGGCTTGACCTTCGAAGAGGTTAAAGATATTGCACCCAACTGGTTTTTAGGAATGCTACGAAAATTTGCTAAACCCCTAAGCCCCAAGATTAAGGAACAACTACCAGAAACAATTCAAGTTGAATTGAAAAACCCTCGCTACAAACTAATTTATAAGGGTTCAGAACTCGTTGGGAGACACCCATCCCTTTAGAGGTATGCCTTTAATGAAGATTAGTAGTAGTATGATATGTTGGAATGAAGCACAGACCATTGATCTAGCATTAAAGAGCATAGCGGATCTTGTGAATGAAGTTATAATAGTGGATACCGGGTCTTTTGATGGCACCCAGAAAATAGCGAGAGAAACACTGGATGACCTCAACCTTAGTGGGCAAATAAGAGAAGTTAAAGTAACAAACTTATTAGATGCACGGCGGATAGCGTTTTATCTCTGTGCTAGTGAGTGGGTGCTAGTACAAGATGCAAACCTAGTGTTAACCAAATCATTGAAACGGGAAATACTGATACACGCCCAAGAGCATTCCCCCGCCACTGGATGCATACATAGCCTAAACCTTATGGGAGACTACGAACACCTTTTTGGGAACCGTCCATTTATGGCTCACCACAAAGACTTCATTAGAAGGGATCGTGTGGTATGGGATACCGATAAAGATCATCCCACTTATTCTGGTCCCAGAAGGGGTTTTTCTTCTTGGGCTGTGAACCTTAGCCGTGTGCGTCCAGCGTGGCGGTACTGGTTGAGGGGGGAAGCCTTTGACCGTCGATATTACGATGAATCGGCAAGGAAACGAAACGACGGTCACCAAAACGAGTATAATACTCAATATCATTGGCAAAAGGCAAAAAAATATCCGTCATTATTGGAATATGTCAAGGACACGAAAGGAGTAACGCTCAAAGATGTTAAACGTATAGCTCCTCAATGGTTTTTAAACCAGTTACGGCTTGAGGCTCGGCGTTTAATTCCAGCATATACGCGCAACTTACCGGTGATTATTAAAGAGGAATTGAAAAACCCAAGATATAAATTGATTTATGAGGAGGGGAAAATCATTGGGAGATATCCAGAACTTTGAAGCATAGACCCTGGGAACAGTATTGGCAAGATCACATGGCCTCTGATTTTCTATCGCACCCAAAATACATTCAACACCCAGGTCGACGGCTTGCATATCAAACCCTAGTAGATGAGGGGGGTTCACTTCTAGACGCTGGATGTTGTATGGGAAGAGACTATCTCTTCTTCATTAATCATGGACTCAAATACACGGGGATCGACATCACCCCTAAATTCATTGCGGCGTTTAAGGAAAGATACCCTAATGCAAATGTGCGTGTAGCCTCGGTCTTAAACATTCCTTTTGAAGATAAGGCGTTTACCTCCGTATATTCTGGCAGTGTGGTTCAACACATGTACCCCGCAGACATTCCTTTAGCCATCAAGGAAATGTGGCGCGTGGTAACAAACCTAATGATATTAATGATACCCCCATTCGTAGAAAAAGAAAGCTTTCCAAGATACGATAACAAGATTTTTACGAACAGATTCAACAAAAAAAGATTTTTGAAAAACATTACCAACCTTGAAGTCGTTGGGAGTATTGAATTAAAAGAGAACATAAAAGGATTTAATCAATCATCACAGACCCTTGTGATTATAAGAAAGGAGGGCATCTAGAAGATAACCGAAACTTTAACCCCCGAGATTTCGGTAATTCTCTCAATTAGAGACCTGGATAAGGAACGCATCCGAAACGTATTAAAATCCCTAAGTTTACAAACGCATACACCCGAAATAATAATTGCAGATTATGGATCAACCAGTTCCAATCACGAAGCATTGGTTCCACTAGCAAACGAATTCGGGGCTACCATGTATTATATCCTACCCGGATCTATTTGGAGTCTTGCAGTAGCTAGAAACATTGGGCTACGGCGGGCAAACGGAAAATACGCGATGACGCTAGACGCTGACTGCATCATTGAACCACAGGTAGTAGCAACTATTTTGGGTCTTCATTTAAAATATCATAATAATTTCATCGTAAGCCGTGTTTGCGACCTACCGAAAATGAACTTAGAGAACATTGAACTACCACGAGACTATTCAAAACTTAACGATCTATGTGTGTGTACCAAACTAGGATATGGAACCCTTATGAGTGCACCTAAAGAATGGTGGTTTTACTCTCGCGGGTTTGATGAAAGACTGAAAGTTTGGGGTGGTGAAGATGATGACATGATTATCCGTGCCGAACGGCGCAACATGAAAATCATTAAACTTGAAACACTCGAAATACCTCACACCCGAGTTTTTCATCAACCACATTCTCTCACCAAAAACAATCGGGTTAAAATCAGTAAAGATGTGTTTGTCAATCATATACGGATGAAAAACCGGATACTTATAGAAAAATCTGTTATTCGTAACAATGAAGGGTGGGGGGCATTTCCCAACAAATGAGAATCCTGTTCCTTAGAAGACGCGGTGATTTTGGGTACGGCCCCCCTCTAACAATGTTTAGGTTCCAGAAGGCGGTTGAACAAAGAGTTGAGGAATGTAAGTGGGCAGGAAAAGGCTGGCCATTATACGGTGGCGAGGAAAGCGTTGAAAAAACGGTTCGAAGAATCTATGGTAATGATCCACCGGATTGGGTTATAGATCGTGAACGGATAGATTCCCTCAACGAAAACAGGGCCTATAAAGTCGGTCAATATGTAAGTGATCTTCATGGTAGAGCTGGTGTGGGCGCAAGAACACCAGAAACTCTATGCAATCATTTGAACAAAATGAAATACGATGCCCTATTTCTCAAAGCAAAATATATTTATGGCTCAAAGTGTTCACCCGATTTTTTCTTGAAGAACCTCACATCAAAAAACCATTTCTTACCTTACGCGGTAGATGCCCAAGCATTCAGACCACGGGAAAAGAAGAAATACGATGTACTTTTCATAGGCTCTGTGGGTGGACCCTACCATTTAAGGATGAAACTACATGAGGGGCTACCCACCTACTGTAAAAAAAGAAAACTAAGTTTGAGAATGCAAAAGACGGTTCCAAATTATTGGACCGCATTAACCGCCGAAAAAGACCCAGCATATCTTGTCAGAAGCACATACGAGGAGGCACTGGGTAGAACACGGTTTCTACCATTCGGTTCAAGCGTTTACCGTTACCCCGTGATAAAATACTTTGAAGGCATGGCGTCTGGGTGCGTCGTCTTAGCCGATGAACCTTCCTCCGCTGAGGAACTGGGATTCATCGACAGTGTGAACTACGTGAAGATCAACAGCGGAAACTGGATGGAAAAAATGGATTACTACGTCAAACACGTTGATGAAGCAAACGAAATCGCTTATAATGCCCGAAACCTCGTGTTGGAGAGACACACGGTTGAGGTTAGAGCCAAAGAGTTTATAAGGATGCTTGAGGAAGTTAACGAGTAATATGAATATCCTTGTAACTGGTGCCGAAGGGTTCGTCGGCAGCAGTGTAGCTAAAGCCCTATATCGTGACCATAGCATCATAGGACTAGATTACTTGGTTGGTAGAGATAAATCCAATCTCCCTGAAGACATGTACTATATCAACCAAGACCTGTCACAGATCAACGTCTCCCAACTACCAGAAGTTGATCTCGTACTTCACTTCGCAGCCATCAGTATAGAACGGATAAGCGAGACACCTATTTATCAGGACATCAACAACGCATCAATGTTAAAAGTGCTTGAATACGTGATAAAAAATAAGGCCGACCTGATTTTCACCTCCTCTGGAAGCGTATATGGAAGTGGCACTAACTTCACAGAGGACGCGCCACTTAACCCCCTGTCTGACTACTCTAAAACAAAAATATTGGAGGAGAACCACGCAAAGTTTTATAGTGAAAACTATGATTTGAACGTCACAATACTTAGATATAGTAATTGCTATGGAGATACCACGTACATAAAGAACAAGTTCTACCCCGGTAAGAAAGGAATTATGCGTGTTTTCATGGAAAACGCAATGAAAGGCGTGGAACTTCCCATAATCAGAAATCAGAGTAGAGACTTCACATTCATAGACGACGTGGTTGATGCAACCACCGCCGTGATTGGGTTAAAAGGTTTAAACACATTCAATGTCGCAACAGGCATAGAAACCAGCATAGAGTCTATCCCACCTCTTATAGAAGCAGCTTTAGGCAGAGAAGTTAAAACAAAGTTTGTTGCTCCGAGAAAAATCGATAACCTAAACCGAAGAAGCCTTAACATTGATAAAATATCGAGCCTATGGAAACCCAAACACACTCTCAAAGAGGGACTGAAAATATACGCTAATCGGTTGGAGGCGTTCTTTCATTGAAGATTTGCTTAATCAACCCTCAAGACCCATTGGACGAGGATGCCCTGTGGGATGAACCCCTCGGGCTTCTATATCTCGGCGCTGTTCTCCGTGAAAACGGAATCGACGTCAATGTAGTCGACATGAACTTCCATAAGGGATTGGACGAGCTACGCCACCATAAGGCTGACGTCTATGGGATATATTGTTCAAGTGGGCTCTTGACATCTGCATTGAAGACGAACGACTTCCTCAAGGAGACGTTTCCAGATTCCCTGAGAATCGTCGGCGGACCCCACGCCACCTGTTTGCCAAAGCAGATGGCGAAGCACTTCGATAAAGTGATCGTTGGAGAAGGCGAACGGGCGATACTTGAAGCACTCGACACAAACAAGAAAATAATTACATGCCCCCCCATTGAAAACCTCGATGAAGTTCCCTTTCCAGCGAGGGAAATGGTTCCGATAAAGGAATACCACCGACGGGTGGATGGGCGGATATCCACGGGGATGATTACAGCCCGAGGCTGTCCCTATCGATGCACTTTCTGTAGCAAGGTGTGGGGACAGACGGTGCGTTTCAGAAGCGCTGAGAACATACTAGCCGAAGCCTCCGAAATCAAGAACAGCTACGATATACACGCCCTCAGCATCCGAGACGACACCTTCACACTCAACAAGAAAAGACTATACAAGATACTCGACGGCTTCGAACAGCTAGACCTCGCCTGGTGCTGCCTCACCCGGGTAGACCAAGTTGACGAACAGACCCTCCTACGGATGAAGGAGGCGGGGTGTACCCGAATTGTGTACGGCATAGAATCTGGAAGCCAGAGAATCCTAGATCTTCTACGAAAGGGAACCACCGTCGAACAGAATGCACAGGCAATCGAATTAACGAAGAAAGTGGGAATCCCCGTTAAAGCCGCCATAATCATAGGCAACCCCGGTGAAACACAGGAAACCGTTGACGCGTCGATAAGGTTCATCGAGAAACATACGCCGGATGAACAGATAGTCACCATTTTTACCCCGTACCCCGGAAGCGCGGTTTGGGATAACCCCGACCAGTTTAACGTGAAGATTCTGCATCGACGCGTGGAGGAATACGCCGCCGTCGGCACAGGGATGAAGGGCAACGTCGTAATGGAGACGGAGAAGATGAATGCTCAGGAAATAGCGGATGCACATGAACGCGTTTTAACCCGATTCAGAGAATTAGGGATAATTAAAAACTAGGATGGAGAGAACTTGGCTGAAGAAGAATGTTTAGACCCACATGGGTTATCTGAGAAAATAAAAAGCTATTGGTCCGAAAAAGCCGAACAGCGGGGGTTAGACCCCAGAGCAACCACCTTTGACTTTAATCAGAAACAGTTAGAGGTGGAAGACGTTTTCAGGTTTTTCTTAAACCTAGACCGAGAAAACATTAAAATTCTAGACATAGGATGCGGAACAGGCTACCTCTCATGTGAACTAGCGCAGAAAGGTTTATGGGAGATACATGGTGTCGACTATTCGGATAAGATCATTGAGGTATGTAACCAAAGAAGGGAACTGTTAGACGACGCCGATAAGGAACGGCTGTTTTTTAGGTGTGCCGACGTTCTTGATTTACCCTACGAATCCCAGTTCTTTGACGTTGTCATCGGGGAAAGAATACTTATCAACCTGCCTTCACTAGAGCAACAAAAAAGGGCGGTACAGGAAATCGCACGGGTTTTAAAGCCACAGGGTTTTTACCTGATGTTCGAAGGTAGTAAGGAAGGGCTCCAAAGACTAAATAACCTAAGAAAACTATATGGTCTATATGAAATAGGGGATCATTGGACCCAATTTAAGATAGAGGAAAAAACGTTTATCCCGTTCCTAGAAAACCACTTTAACGTCATCAACCTAAAAAGATATGGAATGTTCTATTTCCTCTCAAGGATCATACATCCACTATTGGTTGCTCCCGAAGAACCTAAATACGATGCACCGATAAACAACGTGGCTAGATACGTTGCGTCATTTACTTCTAACTACGAAGATATAGGGCACCTAATTTTCATCACCTTAAGGAAAGGAGATGAATAGAGAAACAAAAGTAAGGAGAAACCGAGATGAGTAAAAGAATCATAGTTACAGGGGGGTCCGGGTTTGTCGGCTCACACCTAGTTAAGAGACTGCGAAACCAAGGATATCAAGTCTTTAACTACGACCTAGTTGAAAAACATGACATACTTGATGAGACCCACATGTCAAAGGTCTTCAATGAATTTCAACCAGACGAGGTTTACCACCTTGGCGGATCAGTACACATGAGCCCCGCCGAGGATGATCCTGAAACAGATTTTAAACTAAATTATCTAGGCACATTAAACGTACTCAAGATGTGTGTTCGTCACGGGTGCCGAATGCTTTTCACGGGTACAGGAGCAACATACGGATTAAGCGGATCACCTCAACGTGAGGAAGATATGCCGCGACCCGTAAGCAACTACGGCGTCTCCAAACGCGCCGCCGAACTTCTTATACAGAAATACGTTGAATGCCACGACATCCACGCCACCATCACCAGATATAGCAGCGTATACGGTCCAGGTCGAAACGCGGGACCAGTGAACCTCATGCTAAAGAACGCCCTCGAAAAAGGGTGGATCAGAGTTGACGGCCCAGGGCATCACACTAGAGATTTAATCGATATTAGAGATGCTCTTGATGGCACGGTGTTGGTAATGGAAAAAGGAATGGCGGGTCAAATCTACAATGTCGGAAGCGGGGTTGAAACCGCCATCGTCGAGGTGGCTTGGATTATTCACGAATTAACAGACGCCGAAATAAGACACATACCATATAAATACGGAAAATTCGATCTTCCCCGTAGCCGCTATGACATATCAAAAGCCAGTCAGTTAGGATTTGTTTCGCGTATTTCACTGCGTGAAGGAATAAAAAAACTGATGAAGCAAGGAGGTGTGTAGATGAAGGATAGAATCTTTGAGTTTGAAAAGAAGACTCTTTCAGCTAGTAGAGATGGCCTTGGTTGTAGAGAATGCGAAGTCACTTTTAGAGACCTGCATGGAAACAGTCTAATAAGAAATATGAGTTATGAAGACTGGGCTAAATGCGGAGTGGGGTCTAAAATTAAGTTATCTATTGAGATAATTTAAATAAAGAGGGAGACCGCATGAACCCGGTGAATCTACTTGAAGACGAAATACGTAAATACACGGGTTCAAAGGAAGCCATCCTAGTCTCTAGCGGAACCTCGGCAATTAAAACTGGGTTAATGGCTTGTGGTATAGAAACTGGAGACTGGGTGGTAACAACACCATTCACATTCCCCTCTACAGCGACAGCCGCCATTCTCATCGGTACACGGGTATTATTCGTTGATATAGACGAAAACATGGGAATAGACCCGCTCCAAGTCGAAAAAGCCTTCAAACTATACGAGAATGTTAAAGGAGTCATAGCCCCCCACCTATTCGGAAGACTATGTGACATTGAAGCCCTTAAGGAAATCTGTGTCAGATATGATAAAATCCTAATTGAAGATGCGTGTCAAGCCTTTGGATTACGCGATGAAAAAGGTAAACATGCGGGTACATGGGGGACGTTTGGTGCCTTTAGCACATATGCTACAAAGAACTTTTGGACGTTCCAAGGCGGATTCGGGATAACAGATGACCATGAAATCGCCAATAGAGCACGATCCATTAGAAACCATGGATATGTGAATGGTGAGATGGTTATGTTGGGGGATAACTTCATGCTAGGTTGGAACAGCGCCTTCCTCGGATGGCAAGAACTCCTCCTTCATAAGATTGGGATTGAAGCAGAACTAGGTACACAAGGACCAGAGAAACATCGAGATATTTACTCTAAACTTGTCTATCATCACCAATATTACCGCAATAATCCTCATCTCTGGAAAAAACTAGATTGCCCCGTTGCAGAAACACAAGCTAAGAAAATTGCTCGACTTCGCGCATAGACCGCACGGACTATACGTTAACAGAGCCTAAACTAATTAGTAGACTTGTAGAGAGATAATAATAAAAACGTGAAACACGATGGCAGTGAGATATTGTTCGACGTTCGATGTAAGCGTCTTTGGTCAAGTTGAGTTCCAACAGTTAGGCTTCGCAAGCCTCGCAGACTATAACAACTGGATACATGGCACCCTCATATATAAGGCAATGGACTTCGTCGACAACTATTGCCGCCACAACTTCCAAGACAACATGGGTACAATCTACGTCGACGGCAGATGCAGGGAAACCGTACACGTAACCTCCTCAGGCGTAGTTACACGGTGGCCTGATGCCTACCCAGAGTTTCCAATAGGGTTAATGCCCATCCCTCTTATGAGGGTCACGGGTGTCAGCATCGACGGCGTAGCCCAGACACTCACTAACTTCCGCAGCTATAACACCCACGTCGCCTATAGGTGGGGAGGGGCTTTCAACGAGGGGCGGCAGAACGTCATGATAACCGCCCGTTTTGGCTACGGCACGGTTCCCCACGACATCCAATATGTTACGGCTCAGTTATGCAGTAACATGTTAGCGGACATGGTGAGGCGTCGAATGGTTGTCGATCTTGTTACGCCCATCATGGAGGGTGGGGGAGATGTCGGCATATTATTCAGGTCTCCAAAGGTGTTGACGGAAAACGAGAAATCTATCATGAATAAATATCGTTATCACGCGGCGGAGATCACTTAATGGCGTACACCACAATCCCCCGCGGAATCGTAAATGCCCTTGTCGCTAACTGGGCATTGGCGGTTGGGTTAACCGATGCAAATCACATCAACTTCGACACAGGTTGGGTTGACCTAAAACAGTTACGCGCAACAAACATCACCGCACAAGTAATCGTCAGCGGCCCCATCGCTGGACCTATCAGATACTTCGGGCCTGATGTGAGTGCGTTAGGTGTCGTCGCTCCCGGGCTGCGGTTGTTAACCTATCATCGATACGTGGTTAATATCTGGGTGCCTATCCCTCCGGGTGATCTGCGTCTGGTTTGGGATGACTACGCTGAGGAGATACGGTTCGAGGTTATCAGAATCTTGAATGAGCAGCGTAGCGGTTTCGCTGCGGTTCCTCCGGGTTGTCCGGTGATAATGTTTGAGATACCGTTGGACGCGGGCCGTGCCCTACATGAATTGGATACGAC
>Ga0180007_10006791_pt1 | contig 11061 bp, 8 predicted proteins | sample MM_PC_MetaG_FD_121122 | JGI IMG/M metagenome (GOLD analysis project Ga0180007, IMG submission 121122) | Groundwater microbial communities from the Aspo Hard Rock Laboratory (HRL) deep subsurface site, Sweden - MM_PC_MetaG | ecosystem: Environmental > Aquatic > Deep subsurface > Groundwater...
ATGAACACCGCACAATAAATTATCGACATTCATTCCAATTTTCTTCAATAAATTTGCCACCGCCTCTGCCTGAAAAGCCTCGCCATTATGACTACTGCAACAGATCGCGATGTCTTCATCATCCAATTTAAATTTTTCTGCGGCTCCGGACTCCAGTAACACTGCGGTCTGAAACGGAGCGGCGGCGGACTGAATGAACACCGGGTATTCCGTTTCTCCGGCTGAAAAAATCACTTCACTTTTATCATTTACCGCAACGGCATAGCCGATGTGGAAACTTTCGACTACATTTCCCCGGTACTGTTTTGCAACCAATATCATTTCTGTATTCTCCTTTAACTTAGATCTATTCTTTCAATTAATTCTTTAATGGCGGTCTCAAATCCCCGCAAAAACGCCTGCGCCAGCAGTGTCCGCCCAACTGAAATAAATTCCACATCGATCACTTCGTTAATAGCACCGATAATCCGACGATCCAGCGCGCCTCCGATGGAAACTCGCAGATTGTTCCGGTTTCCGATGTGGATCGCGTGGGTCATCTTTTCCAGACATTCCAGAAAGGGTGAGCGTTTGTCATGCTCTGCCAGCTCATTGCTGGCGATTTCAACTTCATCTATGCCAATCTGGTAGGCTTCCTTCATCTGCTTTACGTCGGGTTTCAGGCGCAGCGCCACTCCGACATCATCCATATTCACAACCGATGCAACCAGGTCTTTGATCAATTTTGACGGAATTTCAACGGAACCGTCTTCACTGTCCAGGTCACAAATGGTAATCATGTCCGGTCGTAGCAACAGCGCTTTTTGCACAATCTGCATATCCGCCGGAACCCGTACATTAATACGGCAGCCCGATATTGACCTTAACAGACTCAGGTTATTCATCTGGCCGATATCCGGCCCATAACTGAAGCTGATACCGCCAGCCCCTGCAGTTTCCACGTAACTGATCAGGTTCAGCGGATTTGAAACGGGGGCACTCGTAATTTTCGCCAAGGCTATAAACGAATCGAAATTGACTTCTAAATAAGGCATAATGATCTATCCTTTCACGAGACGATTTCCGAGACGAAACAAAGTGATATCCCTGAAAATTTCCCCGTTTCTATTAAGTGCTCCAACACTTCCAGGGTCTCTAGATACACATGCCCGATGGCTATTGCTGACCCTCGCCGTTTTGCAACTTCGATTGCTTTTTCAAATTGCGCCTGAATTTCGCTCTTATCCTTGTTATTATCAAGAAATACTGATCGGCAGGCTGAAGGTAAGCCCTGCACTTTGGCAACTTCGTAAGCGACACTGCGGGGCGATGTAAAACTATCCACAAAGAACAGCCCCTTCTCTTTCAGGCTCTTAATGACCATCCCCATCACTTCGGCATCCGCCGTTGCCAGCGATCCCATATGATTATTCATACCAACGGCTTCGGGCAGTTCCACCATCGCTGCGGATATCCGTTGCTCTACTTCAAAACTGCGCATCGTCTGCCTGATCATGTATTGGTCTTCGCCCATGCCGTATTCCTGGCGTTCCGGTTCCATGGGCATATGGACAATGATCTCTTTATTGGACTTCTTTCCTTCCGACGCCGCCCATCTTGAATACCGATGACCGGGAATGACTGACAGCGTCAGTTTCTCACTTACCTGGAAATATCTTTTGATCACTTCGCTGTTGCTGTAGCCAAAATCATCAATCACAATCGCAAGTTTGGGTTTTTGCCGCGGCGCGCCTTTCAAAATCAGATAATCATTGATATTCTCACCCTGCAAAAAGGTCAGTGTCCCTATGGATTGATTGTAATAATCGACCATGACCATGAAGCCACGGTTTTGGGAAAAGCGATTGATGCTGCGAATCATACAGCCGTTTTGCTGAACCAGCGGTTTGATTGCCTCAATGGCCGCATCAGTGGATTTATTGGCGGGAATGGCAAATGCCAGAAGTAGGCCGCTGCTTTTGTCGCTGTCTATCTGGATCTCGGAAAAACCATATTTTGCCAGCGTTGTCCGGACAGTGTTATTGAGAAAGGAGCGTCCTTCAAGTTGTACAATCCCCCGTGAGGGTGCCGATTTCGGATAAAAATATATCAGAATTACGACCAACAGCCAGACAACACCGATGAATGCCGCCATCAAACGTCTTTCATCCTTACGGCGATTGGCGATAACCTTGTTCGGCTTTTTTAAATATCGGATCAATTTCATATTAATTTTCCAACCGGGGAAAAGTACGAAATTTATGCTTTATTATCAAATAGAGAATCAATCAACGGATAACGTTTTTAATATTGCGGCTCAGGAATTAAATTCCAGTGCAAAATGAGGTGTTTATGATCAAAATTGGAGTTGTGGGTGCCGGGCATTTGGGGCGCTGGCATATCAAAAATCTGAATGCTCTGGACAATGTTGAACTCGTCGGATTTTTCGATTCCGATACACAACGCAGCACTGTCATCGCAGATGAATATAAAGTCACTCCATTTAGTTCTCTAGATCCACTGCTGCAGTCCTGTGATGCTGTTTCCATCGTCGTACCGACCATATCCCACTTTCATGTCGCTAAAACCGCCCTGGAAATGGGACTGCATGTTTTCTGCGAAAAACCGTTCATGCAGACAATTGACGAGGCCAATACTATTATCGAATTGGCAAAACACAAGAACCTGGTTCTGCAGGTCGGCCATATCGAACGGTTTAATCCCGCCCTGGCGGGCATCGGGAATTTCCCGGTGAATCCGCTGTTCATCGAATCCCACCGGATCAGCCCCTTTAATCCCCGGGGCACCGATGTTGCGGTTATTCTTGATTTGATGATTCATGACATTGATATAATTCTCTCCATGGTCGACGCTGAGGTCGAACAGATTGACGCATCCGGTGCGCCGGTCCTGACAGATACCATAGACATTGCCAACGCCCGTATAAAATTTACCAACGGCTGTGTGGCAAATATCACCGCCAGCCGGATTTCAGACAAGCAGATGCGTAAAATCAGAATCTTTCAAAAAGATGCTTATCTGTCTATCGATTTTCTGAAAAACCAGACCAATATTTATTCATTGTCCCAAAATCCGGACGAAATTCCTGAAAATGCCATTCCCGTTGCAGAATTAAAAATCAACGACAATACCACCAAGACGATTAGCTACCAGGAAATTCACACAACTGAATCAAACGCCATGCTGGAAGAATTACGCGCCTTTACATATTCAATAGAAAACGGAACACCCCCGCTGGTTACCGGAGAAGACGGCAAACGGGCCCTTGAAATCGCGCTGCAAATTGAACAACAAATTAAAACATCTTTACAGAAAGTACTATAATATGACCCTTCGAAATTTTTTCTTCCGTTACCGGGGAATCACCCCACTGCCTTTTGTACTAATCCTGCTCGTTCAGTCAGACCTGACACGGGTGGGAGTCATTTGCGGCTTACTGGTTGTTGCCCTTGGTGAAAGTATCCGGCTGGCCGGCGTCCGTCGCGCCGGCGGAAATACCCGCACCCGAAAAGTAGGCGCCAAAAAACTTATCACGGCAGGAATTTTTTCCTATGTCAGGAATCCACTGTATCTTGGTAATGTCATTATCTATATCGGTTTTGCCCTGATGGCCGGCGGCCCCTGGGTTGTCTATCTGATGATAATTGCACTGGTTTACTTTATTGTCCAGTACGGATTTATCATCGCACTGGAAGAGACAAAACTGAAAGAACTGTTTGGTGATGAATACCGGGACTATACAAATAACGTTCCCCGCCTGCTTCCGCGCCTGACGTCATGGCAAAAAGACCCGGATAACATTCCCAGAAAATGGCGAAAGGTCCTTCGGGCTGAAAAATCCACCCTGCTGAACCAAGCGGTATTTACGCTTGTTTTGTTTATCAAAGAAATTGTGATCAATAATCCCAATGGCTTCTAAGCATATTTTCATATCGGCCGGCGAACTGTCCGGCGACATTCATGGCGGCAACCTGGTCGCGGCAATCCGAAAGAAACAACCGGAAATCCGTATTTCCGCGATCGGTGGCGACAATATGTCCTCGGCCGGCGCGCATCTGCTGTATCACATCCGGGAAACATCATTTATGGGTTTTGCGGAAGTGGTTAAACACCTGCCGTTTATTTACAAACTCTGGGAAAAAACACTGCGATATATCGATCAAACCAAGCCCGATCTGGTCGTTCTGATTGACTATCCGGGCTTTAATCTCCGCCTCGCCAGGGCGATCACAAAACGCAATATCCCGGTCGTTTACTATATCAGTCCACAAGTTTGGGCCTGGCATCAGTCCCGGGTGAAAAAGATCAAAAAATACACCCGAATGGTGCTGTGTATTTTGCCCTTTGAGGAGGATTGGTTGAAAAACCATGGAGTCAACGCACACTTTGTTGGTCATCCGTTAATCGACCAGGTCGCAAAAATCCGTGCAATTAATCCGGTATCAGAATCAATAAAACCGGAAAACGCGACTCCCTATATCGGACTTTTTCCCGGTAGCCGTAAGCAGGAGGTGCAGCGGCATCTGCCGGTCATGCTGAAAGCCGTACACCAGTTAAAGGAAAACTACCCGGATTTGCATGTTGCTGTTTCGATTGCTCCCGATATCGACATGTCGGCCTACGAAAAGGAAAACACCCGCGTATGGATTCACTGGCTCCGAAATCAAAATCACCGGATTATGCAAAGCGCCGGGCTATTAATTATGTCATCTGGTACAGCCACCCTCGAAGCTACCCTGTTTCAGACACCCCTGATAGTGATTTACCGGCTGTCGAATATATCCTATCTGATGGGCAGACTGCTGGTAAAAGTTCCATTTATCAGTATTGCCAACCTGATTGCCGATGAAAAAGGAATAACCGAACTCATCCAGCATGACGCGACTGTCGATAATATTGTCAAGGAGGCCGAAGCGTTACTGGACAATTCCGAGTACCGCGATCAAATGATTCAATTTCTGTCCATTGTCACCGGTAAACTTGGGGAATCCGGTGCTTCCGGCCGCGCTGCGGAAATGATTCTAAAATTCCTGTAATTCTTTAAACGCATGAATCTTTTTAAAATTATATTTCAAATTCTCATGGTCCCTTTTGCCGGGATTTACCGGGTCCTTACGGGAATCCGAAACTGGTTCTATGATCGGCGTATCTTATCAAGCCATTCCGTCAATGTTCCGGTAATTTCCATTGGTAATATTACAGCCGGCGGTACCGGAAAAACACCTTTTGTAATTGCACTGGCCAACTGGCTGTCAGAAGCCGGATATTCTCCGGGAATCATCACCCGCGGATATCGTCGCCAGAGCAAAGGCCGGCATGTAGTCAGAGATCGAAATGCGATCCTGTCAACTCCACTCCAATCTGGCGATGAGCCATTTTTGATTGCATCCAACACCAAACAGACCGTTATCATCGCCGATGCAGACCGGGTTGCCGCCGCTGAAACGGCAGTCCAAATGTATGCTTGTGATATTGTGATCGCTGACGATGCATTCCAGCATCGCCGCCTGGAGCGCGACATTGATATTGTGCTCTGGGATGCCAGCCAAAATCCCAAAACCAGTTCTATTTTACCCGCTGGCCGCTTACGTGAATCGATCAAAGGATTACGCCGGGCAGATCTGCTTCTGATATCCCGGACAGATTCGATCTCAAGCTCCAACGCCGATTATTTCAAGAAACTGAATCCGAACCTTTTCCTATCCGCTTTGCCAATGTCGATCAGACAGATCAGCAATCGGTCTACAACCGAAGTGATTACCCCGGCCGACTTGAAAAAAATGCATGTTCTGGGTTTCTGTGGTATTGGAAACCCGGCCCAGTTCTTTAATACTATTAAAATACTGACGGAAATCACACCGGTCACAAAATCCTTCCCGGATCATTACAAATACTCTATTACTGATCTGAACGCATTAATCCAACAGGCCGAAAACACCGGCTGTCGTTACTTGGTCACGACCCGGAAAGATGCGGTCAACCTGCCGGATTCCGCCAAATCGGTCCGGAACCTGCTGGTTATCGACATTCACTACACAATTGATGAAAAAATAAAGGCGGCAATTTTAAACAAACTGCCGCCTCGAAATTAATCCGTTTATCGTCGCCTAAATCGCTACGAGATAAATCACCCCGATTATTGCTAATAACGAGATTGTATTGCGTAGAAAATTCAACCGCTGGGTGCCGGGATTATGAAATACATGCACCTGAAATTCCTGGAGAGTGCTCCAGCCATGGGAATCAACGACCTCCAGGACCATATCATTGACGCCACGCTGGGATTTTTTCGGGCTCCAGACCAGTACACCGGTCACCGGATCAAATTTTGCTCCTTTGGGGATTCGCACGGCTTTCATGACCAGTGGATCGCCATTGGGATCTTCGGCGTCAAAAGTATATTCCCATTTCAGGTTTGTGAGAGCCACCGGTTTTGGAACGGATAGAATTTTCGGCTTAATATTGACGAAGATGTTGTTTTTCTGCTTATCTGTCGCCATTCCATCAGACACCTTGAATATAAAACTACTTGTATTCAGCTGCATCTCCGTGGGTGTCCAGGAAATTACCCCCTGCGGAGACACCAGCATTCCGTCCGGTGCACTGGTCAGTTCGTAGCTCAGTTTGCTGTCCGTGTTCAGATCCGTTACCTTAATTTCATATTGCCAGAGACTGTTTACATAGGCATTGGTATCGGGTGTTGAAACAATAACCGGTACGGCATTGACGTAAATCTGAGCGTGTTCTTCCGCAGTAAAAAACCCATCGGAAACCGTATATGACAGGGAATGATAGTCAAACTGATTCTGCTCGGGTATCCAATTGACGGCCCCTTCCTCGTTCATGGTCATGCCATTAGGCAACTCTTTCGAGGTAAATGTATAAAAGTAACGGCGCTCCGGCTTTGAATATTTCGGTACACCAACGCTGAGATTCTGGAAAAATGTTTGAACAAGCTCGGTTTCATTCGGGACTTTTTTATCCAGGACATTAAAAACCAGAATAAGCTTGCCGTCATATAAAAACACATCGTCGATCAGATGTTTTTTCTTCACCTCCCGGGCCGGATCAAATTCCGGTATAAATTCCCGTTTATAGCGAACAATCAGCTTTTCCAGATTATTACGGACGGATTCATCAAGAATTTTAGTTTCATAAATCCCGGACTTCTTCCAATCCGTAATCCGGGGAGATACATCGTACCAGTACACATAAAACCCGTCATTTTTATCCTTCAAGACCGGTCGGTACTTATACTTGTCACCCACCGTAGTCAGCGGACTGGCTGCTGATTCGATATCAATCGGATGATTGACAAACAGTGAAAATGCGATCTGGTCCGTATCGTATCCATCGGATATCTCAATTAAAAAATCGTACCAGTCTTTCTGATCAAAGGATGGTTTCCAGGTCAGTACCCCATTGGCGGTAATCATAGCGCCATCGGGATAATCGATCATTTTATATCCCAGAAACGCATTGTCGTTACTGTCATTCACGGCAATTATCAGTTTAAATGTTTCACCAATCTGGATAATATCCCGCACGGGAGTTACCGTTGTTATTTTCGGTGGATCGTTTACATACACCGTAAAGGTTTTAACATCCCGCTTGGCGCCCCACACAAACGCCGCCTTGATTGTATGCAGTCCCAGCTGTGAATCGGCCGGAAACCAGTTAAAAATCTTATTGGGAAGATCGAACTTCATACCGGCCGGCATCTGCACGTCCAATTTTAGATCCACCAAGTCGTCCAGTGTCAAATCTTTGACGGTTATTGTCCTGGTTACCTTTTCACCGGGGTGAACCATTATATCCGGGCGAAATACCTCGCTGATCGATTTGGTGCTGATCATTCCGGTTTTTGTCGAAGGCAAAGGTGACAGAGAAACCTCTTCCCCAACCAAACCACTTAATTCGTTGATCAACTCGTCGGCATTTATCACTGAGACCGATGCATCGGCAGAGGATTTTTTGGACTCCAGAACAAGATCCACTTCTCCCAGAACCTCGTCAATCGGACCTTCTTCAACAAAAGGCGCTGTATCCTTCAGCTGCCATCGGCATAAACCGTGTTTGCTGAAGTTTTTACTTAAAAAGGGCATAATAATTGACCCGGTATATTTCCCCGAACCCGAAATAACCGCATTCATATCGACATATTCAAAGCCCTTCAGCAAAGGATTGTCATAGCGAACCAGGCGGTAAGAATTTGGATCCGTTAAAATATCCGAGAGATCGTACTCAGTCTGAAATATTGATGTACTACCAACAGTACTGTATAATAATTCCGTCAGCCCGTTGGCATTCAAATCTGCCGCCAGCAGGGTCGCCAGCTGTTCATCAGGCAATAAAAAACGGGTGTCAGTTAATTCATTTTCCTGACGGGTAATCAATAAAGCACCACCAGATTTCCGGGGCGCCACAAATTCATCAAAACCATCACCATCCAAATCGGCGGATACCAATCGTTGCAGATCGACATCCTGACGCTTAACTCCCCGAACAGTATGAGTCAGAATCGCCGCTCTGGTCTCATGACCGAATACTTCAACCTGCAAATCCCCTTCTCCGCCAAATACAACCAGTTCCTCCCCTGGTGCAGTGTTCAGATTTGCTGTCAGGGCGCGGAAAGACAGGATACCCTGCAGGGTCGACAAGTTATGAGCCTGATAAATTATATCAAAATTTTTACTGCTTACCTGACCATTTGCTGACACGATAATAATGCTTCGACCCGGTCCGCCCGAAGAGACAACGATATCAGGATTATTATCGCCGTTCCAGTCGCCTGTATATATGAACATCGGTCGTGGACGTGTGATTAACGCAGACGTCCGGCCAATTGTTGCGGTCGGTGCATCGGGAAAGCCGTCGATATATTCAAAGGAATATAACCATGCGGGCTGATCGGAACCGCCAACATCGGAAATATTCAACACCGCTACGATTTCCGGTAATGCGTCACCATCCATATCGGTTACGGCAATATCCACAAAATCCGCCATCAGCTTTTCCGGAATGGAATATTTCCACTGCACGATAAAATCCTTAGCAATGGATTCCTCCAGATGGACAAGATAACTGCTCCGGGGAATTACCTGGCCTTTTTTGTCCACCAGGGATGCAATGCCGATAATATCCAGATATTCGTCATTGTCAAAATTAAAGCCGCCGGCGGTTTTAATAAGCACCGTATTCTCTTTTGAAAAAGGAAATATTTCCGGGACCCCCACCTGCGCTTGTGCAATACAGGATATACTCACCAAAACGGCAATTAATCCTGCCAGCAATAATTGTCTCTTATGTTTCATATGTGTTTTCCAGATATAGTCATAACCATTGTGATACTGACTTGAATATATTTGCAGCTCGACTAAAAATCAAGCAAAAAAGTATTGTCAGCCACTTTTGTAATTTTTATAATTTCCCTGAATTAAAGAATCTTACAGCTGCCATTTAAAGAAATAGATTAAGAAAAACTTAAAAAAACCCAAATAATAAAACCAATAATTTATCTAAATATTGTATTAGAATAAAATACAGATACTTTATATTGAATTTACATAGCAATTCAAAACAAACCTTAGGCCTCATTTTCCCTTTGAAATATTGACGGAAATTTGTTAAAATTAGACGCTTACAAAAAAATGAATGCGCATGAAAAATCGCGTGGAATAGTACAGAATTTTTAACCCGGAGTATTTTTAATGAAAATCCTTACGATTAATTCGGGCAGCTCATCAGTAAAATATCAGTTTATTGACACCGACAGCAAACAAGCCCTGTGTAAAGGACTAGTTGAGCGAATTGGGATCAGCGGTACGAATTTGGTCCATAAACGCAACGACGGCCTGAAAACAAACATTTCTGATAACATCACCAACCACGAGACGGCAATTGAACAAATTCTCAAAATTCTGACCGATCCAAAATTCGGTGTCATTTCATCTCTAAAGGAAATCGACGCTGTAGGTCACCGCCTGGTCCACGCCGGCGATAAATTTAAACACTCCGTACTGATCAACGATGAGGTCCGGGACAAACTCTATGAATGTATTGAATACGCTCCGCTCCATAACCCGCCAAATATCAAAGGCATTGAGGCCAGTATGGACAAACTGCCGGATACACCAAACGTGGGCGTTTTCGATACTACCTTTCATGTGAACATGCCCGATTATGCCTACATATACGGAATCCCCTACACCTATTATAAAAAATACGGAATCCGTCGCTACGGATTTCATGGCTCGTCCCATTATTATGTTTCTCACCGTGCTGCGGAATTACTCGGCCAGGATATCGGTGAGTTAAATATTATCACCTGCCATCTGGGTAACGGCAGCAGTATTGCCGCAGTTCAGGGTGGAGTCTCCATTGATACCTCTATGGGTTTTACGCCTCTGGAAGGCCTTCTCATGGGAACCCGTTGCGGGGATATTGATCCCGGTATCATCTATACTATCGCCTGCAAAGAAAATTTTAATCTGGAACAGGTAAATTCGTTTCTAAACAAACAGTGTGGTGTACAAGGAATTTCCGGTCTCAGCAGCGATCTGCGGGAAGTAGAAGACGAGGCCCTGAACGGACACTATCAGGCGATGCTGGCCTTGAAAGTTTTATGCTACCGCTTAAAAAAATATATTGCTGCCTATTTTGGAGTTATGAATGGCGCCAATGTTATTGTTTTCACTGGCGGACTGGGAGAAAATTCGGACATCGTCCGGCGAATGACGATCAGCAATATGGATGCCCTGGGAATCAAACTGGACGATAAAAAGAATGACGGAACCCGCAGCAGCGAAGTTATAATCAGTACCGACGATTCACCGGTCAAAATCATGATCATTCCAACCAACGAAGAACTGGTCATCGCCATGGAAACCGAGCGAATCGTCAGGGAAATGAATTAAGATTTTCCGACAGTGTACTTTTTTGTTGATTCGGTGGTCATTTCCTTTTAAATTTCACGGCTATTTGAGGGTGCATAGCTCAGTTGGTAGAGCAACGGCCTTTTAAGCCGTGGGTCGCAGGTTCGATCCCTGCTGCACTCACTCA
>Ga0180007_10006792_pt1 | contig 11060 bp, 12 predicted proteins | sample MM_PC_MetaG_FD_121122 | JGI IMG/M metagenome (GOLD analysis project Ga0180007, IMG submission 121122) | Groundwater microbial communities from the Aspo Hard Rock Laboratory (HRL) deep subsurface site, Sweden - MM_PC_MetaG | ecosystem: Environmental > Aquatic > Deep subsurface > Groundwater...
AGCATTTTTGATACAGGAATTGAAATTCCTGTCTCCCAAACTCTAAAACCTCAAAGAGTTTGTGATATCCAAAAATCAAGGAGATTTTTGGCTTTTAAATTTCAGGAAAAAATTTAAAATGAAAATATTTACAATCGGCGGTTATAATGAAGTTGGAAAAAATATGACTGCTGTAAAGATAAATGATGATGTTGTTATATTTGATTGCGGGCTCCATCTTCCCCCTATAGTTGAATTAGAAGAACAGGAAAGAACAATGAATGAAAAAAGACTTAGGAGTATTGGTGCATTACCTGAAGACACAATTCTTGACAGTCTTGATTTGAGAAGAAAAGTCAGAGCAATTTTAATTGGACATGCTCATTTGGACCATGTTGGGGCTGTTCCTTATATTGCTCAAAGATATAATGCAGATGTTTATGGAACTCCATTTACAATGCAAGTTTTGAAAACCTTAATAAAAGATGAGGAAGTTAATTTTAAAAATAAAATAAGAGAAGTTCTTCCAAATTCTTCTTTTACTATTAAAGGTAAAAAAAATTACACAGCAGAATTAATAAACATAACTCACTCTACAATACAATCCACTATGATGGCACTTCATACTCCAGAAGGAGTTGTCTTGTATGCTAATGATTTTAAATTTGATAATGCCCCACAATTAGGAAAAAAACCAAATTATGAAGCTTTAAAAAGAATAGGAAAAGAGGGTGTGAAGGCTCTTGTTGTTGAAAGTTTGTATGCTTCTGAAGAAAGAAAAACTCCATCTGAAAAAATTGCAAGAGGATTATTAGAAGATGTTTTATTTGCTACAGATAATAAAAATTCTGGAATTATTGTAACAACTTTTTCATCCCATATAGCAAGGCTCAAAAGCATAGTTGAGTTTGGAAAAAAATTAAACAGAAATGTTATTTTTCTTGGAAGAAGCCTTCACAAATATGTTTCTGCAGCAATGCAAGTTAAACTTTGTCCTTTTCAAAATGATATTTTATTAGTTAAATATAGAAAACAAGTAGAAGCTGTTTTAAAAAAAATAAATAAAAATAAAGATAAATATCTTATTGTTTGCACAGGGCATCAGGGAGAACCTGGAAGTATTTTAGACAGAATAGCAAAAAATGAAACTGCTCTTGATTTGTCTTCAAGGGACCAGGTTATTTTTTCATCTAAAACAATTCCTTCAGAAATAAATATAGCAAACAAAGGACAATTAGAAAAAAGATTAAAGAAAAAAGGAGCCAGAATATTTAATGAGGTTCATGTTTCGGGGCATGCTGGAAGAGAGGATTTAAGGGATTTTATTAATATGATTCAGCCAGAGCATATAATTCCTGCACATGGGGACTTGCCTAAATTATCAGCATTAGCTGAACTTGCAGGAGAAATGGGTTATAAATTAGGAAAAACTTCTCATATAATGCAAAATGGGCAGAATATAGAACTTTAGTTTGCCAAACTTATTTAAATCAAGATTTCTTATTTTATTTATGCAAAAACCTGAAATTGTTGAAGGATTAAAATATGCAATAGAAAAAGGGGAAAGTATTGAAAAAGCTAAGCAGAGTTTTATAAATGCGGGATATGAATTAAGTGATGTTGAGGATTCTGCAAATGTTCTTGGGGGTGTTATAACAAAGATTCATCCTGAAGAGAGTCCTGCTCCAATTAATGAAGAAGACAGGAAAATTCCTGTTAATCCAATGCCAAAAGAAAAAGGAACAAAATCAAGAAAAATTTTAATTGCACTTATAATTGTTTTATTAATCCTCATATCTTTTTTTCTTGTGTCTTTCTTTTTTAAAGACAAAATTATTAATTTTATTTCTGGTTTTTTTTAAAATGCCTATTTATGAACCAAGAGAAGACTCTTATCTTTTATCTGAAGAATTAAAAAAATATTTGATAAAACTAAAAAACAGAAAAATAAATGCTCTTGACATTGGAACTGGCTCTGGAATTCAGGCAGAGACAATTTCAGAATTTATTAATAAGAAAAATATAACTTGTTCTGATATTAATAAAGAAGCTATTGAAATTGCAAGAAAAAAAGGGTTTAAAGCAGTTAAATCTGATTTGTTCTCAAATATAAAAAGAAAATTTGATTTGATTGTTTTTAATCCACCATATCTCCCAAAAGACAGGCATGACAAGAAAAAAGATACAACTGGAGGAAAAAAAGGAGATGAAACAATATTAAGATTTCTCAAACAATCTAAAAAACATCTTAATCAAAATGGAAAAATATTTTTGCTGTTAAGTTCTCTTACTCCAAGAGCAAACATAAACAAAGAATTGAAAAAACATAATTTCAAAATTAAAAAAACAGGGAGGTTTTTTGCCTCTAAAAAACAGGAAATTTTTAAGATGAAAAAATTATCAGAAAAAAAATTGTTTTTTGAGAAATTAGAAGTTTGGATGATTAATTAGAGATATGGTATTTATATTTGTGAAAATAATATATATTTGTTATTGTTGGAATAAGATAAATTAAAAATGCATAATAAGAAATTGAATTAAATAATAATCTTGCAATTATGATATACATCAACATTATTGCATAAGAACTTACACAGGTTAAAATTCCAATTTTATTAAAATCATAAATTGTGCTGTTATATTTTTTTATAAATTTTAAATTTTTATGAACCCATAAAAAACCATTTTTTATTTTTTTAATTGTTTTATCTTTATAAGATAATTTTTCTTTTTTGTCTCCATAAAATTTATTCATTATAATAAATTCAAAAATCCCGCCGAATGCATAAAAAACAAATGAGATTATAAAAAATTCAAACCTTGCAGATAGCATTATAATAACAGCAAACAATACTAATATAAATTGCAAACTTCTTCCTAAAAAATTTTTCAAAGTCATTCTTATTTCTCTTTATTTTTAACATGCCACCAAGCAACAGAAGCTGAAACAATTCCAGTTAAAATTAATATAATCATATCAACTGTGGTTTTATTTTGTGAAATTAATGCTGTTTTAACTGCATAAACCATGAATACATAAAGAACAAAATAAAAGAAAATCATGCTTAATATTTTGCACCCTAAAATTCCACTTTCTTCAATTAAATCTCTTAGGTATATGGATATGGAAAAACCAACTGCTATTAAAATTAATGCTCCAACTAAAGCCGGGATAACAACTAACACAGAGGTAATCCAATTTGTTAATTCTGGGATATCAAGTTGCTCTAATGCAATACTGATGAATAATATATAGATAGACCATTTAACTACTGTGATAATTAATTCTACAAAACTATTTCTAACAGACCTTTGGATATTTGCTTTTTCAACTCCTTTTCTTAATACAAAGCCTGCAAATTTTCCTAAAATAATACCAACTCCGAGCCAAATTATTGCTAAAATAAGATTAATCACAAATAGATTTATGTCTCCTACTGGAAATTTCTCAGACAAGATTTCTAAGACACTCATTGAAATCATAAAATAATTAAGCAAAACAAGTTTATAAATGTTTTTTTAAAACAAGAGATATCAAATAAAAAGAAAAAGAAAAAGAAAAATATATACAAAGATATATATTTTTATTCTTCCGTAGTTTCTGTTTCTTCTCCTTCAGGTTTTTCGTTTTCTTCCATTTTATCCTCCATTTTCATAAAATCAATATTTTGCCTCTTTTAAAAAGGTTTAGAAAAGCTTAAAAAACAAAAAATCAGGTGATTCACTATTTATTAATGGCTGTGGAGGGAGTTGAACCCTCGACCTCCTGCTATCTCAAAAAATTGTTTCATGAGACAGGCGTTCTGCCACTGAACTACACAGCCTGTATTTACAAAAAGAACCCCATTTAAAAATTTTTTTGATGTCAGAAATGTACACTAATTTTTTGATATTGGGCTTTTTGAAAAGAAAAATAAAAAAGAAAATTAGTGTTAATTATTTTGTAAGGGTTATTTCTATTATTGATACATTAATGTCTTTACCCTCTTTATTCTTGAATTCTTCACTGCCTATTTTTATATCTTTTACTTTTATGTTATCTTCTTTCAAGAATTTCTTTGTTGTTACTTCTGCTACATCAACAGCCCTCGATATAAACTTTCCTCTTGCCTTAACAATTACTTCTTTGCTTCCTTTTTTTGTAAACTGCATAACAACTCCAGTTATATAGTTCATAAAAGGTTTGTTTCCAATAAAGATAACATTGTCATCTTTTTTCTCAGAAACTTTCTCAGATTCCTGAAGTTTTTGTGTTTCTTCTGTCATTTTTCTTGTTTAACCTCCTTGTTATTGTTGTTATTTATCTAAGCTTTTTGCTTAGCATGAATGCTCTTTAATTTAGTAATATATCCTGCAACCATATTTTTTATTTTTTTGCTTGGAAGCAAGCCATTTATTAATGCTTTATTTTCCTTAAAATCCTGTTTAAAATCATGTTCTTCATATAATTTTTTCGCAGTTTTTTTAACTAACGCTGATTTGATTCTTCCCATCTTTTAAACCTGAAACCTGCATATTTAAATTTTATTGTAGTGCAGAATGTTTCACTTTTCTTAAAAAAATTAGATTTTCTTGAATATCACCATGTTTGAATAATCTTTTATATATTCTTTTGATTTTTTGTCCAGTTCTCCTGGGGAAACAAAAAAAACAGGCATTTTATTTGACTGGGATTTTTGCATGGCTATTGTCAAATCATTTTCTGAAACTCTCTTTTTATCCTTGGCTAAAAGAAGAAATTTCAAATCTCCGATTCCAGAATTTATTTTTATTATTGAAACAAACTCTTTTTTCTTTATTTCAATTTCTTCTAAAATCTCTATATTTTCTTGATTAAGCAAAGAAATAATTCTGTCCACAAACTCTGATTTTTCCTTTTTTTTCTCGATTTTTTTTGTTTCTTGAATTTCTAAAAGGGGTTTTTCTTTTTTTTCTTCATATGTTTTTTGGAGATTTTTTGGAATCTTTTCAAATGTTTCTATTTTTCTTGTTCTTTTTTCAAACAAGTTCTTAAGTTCTTCTTCTGAAAAACTATGAAATCTCCAAAATAATTTCTTTTGATTCTCAAAATTCAAAATTATAGGAAAAGCAAAATCCCTTATATTTCTCAAGGCCACCCTAATGGAAGGCTCTTGTTTTTCATCTTTTAAAACCTTTTTTTCTTTTAATAGAAGAAAAGCTTCTGCTTCTTTTCCTGGAAGATAATTATAAAATTTTTCGAGTTGCTTTTCTTGTCCAGATATTAAGTAAAGTGGGGAGCCTCCAACTTTTAAGTTGCTTACTTTTATGATTTTTTCTGAAACTAATTCAGATAAAAATGCAGAAGCAAACAAAATCTGAAGTCCTGTTTCCTTTGATATGTGAACAGGCAGGCTGGGGCCTCTTGATTTTATTATATTTATTATTTTTTCCTTTAAAAATTTAGGATTTCCTTGTTCCATAGATTAATCAAAGAAAAAGAGGTTATAAATTTATTTCTATAATACAGAACATATTAATCAAAAAATTCTTGTGTGTTTTTGTTTTGAATTTTTGGATGATCAGAAATGCAATCCATTCCAGCATTTCTGACATCATATTACTGCAAGTTGAATAAACATAAAAAACAAATATAAGAGTATAAGTCCGATTCCTTCTTCAATTTTTAATTCTTTTCCGCTTTTTAAGAATGCTGTAAAAATAAAAGCAGAAATAAACAAAAATATTGCAGATGTTATAAATGGTATAAATGTCGGGGTTATTGGTTTTATTATTGCTACAATCCCAACAATCAATGTTATGTTCACAAGTGTTGTTCCTGTTTGGTCTCCCACAGCCATTTCTTTATGCCCAAGTTTAATTGCTCTTACTCCAAAAATTAATTCAGGCAATGTTGTTGCAATTGATATTAAAAAAAACCCAACTACAATTTTCGGAAGTTTTAAATCTAATGCAAGAAGAGAAGCATATTTTACAACATATCCTGAAGATACAAATAAAACCCCCAATGAAATCATAAACAAAACAACACTCATTATAATCTGTATTCTTTTTATATGGTTTTCTTCAAATTTTGCCTTGAATTTTTTCCTTTTTTTAATCATTCTATATGAATTAAAAATAAAGAACAATATGAGAATAAATCCATCAATTCTTGAAATAGAGTTTCCAATTAAAAAAAGAATTGTCAGCAGTAAGATTGATGTTAAAACAAAATACATTTCTTTCCCGATATTTTTTTTCTTTGTTTTAATCCCTCCCCCAAGCAATACAAAAATACCCATTATTATTGTTAAGTTCATGATACTTGCTCCAATTACATTTCCTAAACTTAAAGAAGGATTTCCAGACATTGCTGAAGAAATTCCCACAAAAAGTTCTGGAATTGATGTGGCAAGTGCCATGATTATAAATGCTGCAGTAAACTCAGAAATTTTCAGAAAAGAGGATATTTTTTCCAATGCCTTCACAAGATATGTTGCAGAGCCAATTAAAACAAGTGAAGACAAAAGAAACAAAATTATATCTAGAATCATTTTCAAGGTTTAACCCATTCAATTTCATAATAAGTTACATCGTTTTCTTCGTCAGCAATTCCTATAAGGAGATTTTTTTTTGTTGAATGAGCTACCCTGTTTTTTGCTGAAAAATCATACCATGTTAAAACATCAGATTCTTTAACAGGATAAAGAATCCATTTTGCATGCTCCTGCCCTGGTTTTTTTCCTTTATCATACACCCTAAATTCAGCACCAAATTTTAAAGCAGTTTTAACAATATAACCTTTTGTTCTCATGTCCTTAAAAATAGTATATTTTATTTCAATTCTTTTGTCTTCTTTTTTTAATTTGTCTAATAATTTTTCAAAATCTATTTTCTTAGTTTTTTCTTTAATTTCAATTTTTTTCTTTTCAAGAAGATAAAGTGCTTCATAAGAAGAATAATAAATTTTTCCTTCTTTTGTTTCACCAAATCTTGATTTTTCATATAAGGCAAAAGCTTGTTTTTTATTAGAATAGATTTTCTCACCTGAAAAAACTGCCTTGATTTTTTCTTTTTTTGAGGTTTTTTTCTTTTTTATTTTCTTTTTTAACATGTTAATATATGGACAAATGTATTTTTAAAAGTGTTGTTCAAAAACTTTTGTGTTTTACACTTAAAAAAGTTTACTACCTAAACTTTTGCCTGCCCCTCCAAATTATACCTGTCCCTATTTAAAACTGCAAAAGTTTAGTGTTCGAAAGTTTTTTAAATACAAAAATTATTAGTTTAATATGAAAACTACTGAAAATTCTGTTTTAAGAATTTTATCAGCAGTAGCTTTGGTTCTCGTCTTATTAATCTTATAAATTTCTCATCTAATTTTTTGATGAGATTAAAATAATATTGCGAGAGCTACAACTTTAATAAATAAATCAGGAGGAAAAAATGAAAAAAAATAGGAAGTTTTTAAGATGAATAGAGAAGATATGGGATGGATAAAAATTACCAAGGGTTTTGATAATCAAAGATATTACTGTTCTAAAGGAAATGGTGAGTTTGGAGAATTCAGAAAAGATGGGAAAATTTATTCACGTATTAAGCCAATACATACAAGACTTAATATAAGATTTAAGAGAACAAGAGAGAGATGTGAATTAGATTGCAGAAGTTTATCAGAAGCTTTAGAAAGACAGTTTTGTCCAGCAATGCAAATTATTTTAGATTTATCTACCTATAGAGACTTAAGAGAATATAAAAAGAAAATAGAAGAAAGGAAAAGAGAATACACAAGTATGTGGCATTCTATATCCCAAGCTGGAAATGCTGTGGAAATTATTGAATAACAAAAATAATTTAAACTAAATTTTGCTTATAATAACATGGAAAACCATAAATTTAATTTTTCTCAGATTGAGAAAAAATGGCAGGAAAAGTGGGAAAAGGAAAAAGTTTTTGAAGTTAAAGAAAGCAAAAGCAAAAAAAAATATTATGTTTTAGAAATGTATCCTTATCCTAGTGCAAGTTTTCTTCATGTGGGCCATGTTAGAAATTACACAATCGGAGATGTTTATGCAAGATTCAGGAGAATGAATGGTTTTAATGTTCTTTATCCAATGGGTTATGATTCTTTTGGATTGCCTGCAGAAACAGCTGCAAAAAAAGAAGGAATTCATCCAAAAAAATATGCTGAAACATCTATTAAAAAAATTAGGGCATATCAAAAAGCATTAGGCAATAGCTATGATTGGAGCAGAATTATTGCAAGCCATGATCCTGAATATTACAAGTGGAATCAATATTTTTTCTTAAAGCTATATGAAAAAGGACTTGCTTATAGAAAAAAAGCTCCTGTTAATTTTTGTGAAAACTGCGAGTCTGTTCTTGCTAATGAAGAATCAGAAGGAGGAAAATGCTGGAGATGTGGAAATGAAGTTATTCAGAAAGATTTAGAACAATGGTTTTTCAAAATAACTGATTATGCTGACAAACTATTAAAAGATTTAAACAAGATTGAATGGCCTGAAAGAATTAAGATTATGCAAAAAAACTGGATTGGAAAATCTCATGGCACTAATATTGAGTTTAAAATCAATGATGAAAAATGGCTTGTTTTCACAACACGCCCAGACACAATTTACGGAGTTACTTTTATGGTTATATCAGCCCAGCATCCAAGATTAATGGAATTAGTTTCTGAAGCCCAAAAAAAAGATGTTGAGAAATTCTTGAAAAAAATCAAGTCAACAAGTGAAAAAGATTTAGAAGAACTTGATAAAGAAGGTGTTTTTACAGGAAGCTTTGCAATTAATCCAGTCACAAATGAAAAAATTCCTGTTTGGGCTGGGAACTTTGTTTTAGCTGATTATGGTTCTGGAATGGTTATGGCTGTTCCTGCTCATGACCAAAGAGATTTTGAGTTTGCTAAAAAATATAAAATTCCAATTAAAGTTGTAATTCAACCTGAGCAATATGAACTTGCTCCTGAAAAAATGTCTCGTGCTTATACTGAAAAAGGAATTCTTGCAAATTCCAAAGAGCATGATAAAATTTCAAGTGATACTGCTATTGAAATAATTTCTGATTTTTTAGAAAAAAAGAAATTAGGAAAAAGAACAATCCAATATAAATTAAGAGACTGGCTGATTTCAAGACAAAGATATTGGGGAACACCAATACCAATAATTTATTGTGATAAGTGCGGAATTGTTCCTGTTCCAGAAAAAGAGCTTCCTGTTAAACTTCCTGAGAAAATTGATTTAAAATCTAAGGGAAACCCTCTTGCTACAAATAAAGATTTTGTTAATACTCAATGTCCGAAGTGTGCTGGCAAGGCAACTAGGGAAACAGACACTATGGGTGGTTTTGTTGATTCTTCATGGTATTTTTTGAGGTATTGTGATAACAAAAATAAGAAAAAACCATTTGATGAAAAAAAAGTAAATTATTGGATGCCTGTTGACCAATATATTGGAGGAGCAGAGCATGCTGTTATGCATCTGTTATATGCAAGGTTTTTTATTAAGGCTTTGAAAGATATGGGCTTTGTAAAATTTGATGAACCTTTTAAAAAACTATTTAATCAGGGAATTTTACATGCAAGTGATGGAAATAAGATGTCGAAATCTCGCCCTAAATATGTTATTTTACCTGAGATGGTTTCAGATAAATATGGAATAGATACTGCAAGATTATTTTTAATGTTTGTTTCTTCTCCTGACAAACAAATGGAATGGACAGATAAAGGAGTTGAAGGAAGTTTTAAAATTATAAACAAGTTAATAAGATTAAAAGATAATCTTAATACTAAATCAAACAAAGCTAATGAGAACAGAATAAATGCTACTGTTAAAAAAGTTACAGAAAATATTGAAAATTTTGAATATCCTAAATCAATTATTGCAATAATAGAAGCATTAGATTATTTCTCTGAAGGAATCTCAAAGAAAAATTATGAAATTCTTATTAAATTAATCTCTCCTTTCTGCCCACATATAGCAGAAGAGCTTTGGCATAATTTAGGAAATAAGAGTTTTATTTCATTAGAAAAATGGCCAAAAGCTGGCAAGATAAATGAAAAATTATTAGCTCAAGAAAAGCAGATTGATAATTTAATTGAGGATATTAATAATATATTAAGAATTTTAGAAGGAAAAGGGGAGAAAAAAGAAAAAATAAAAATATTTGCAATTCCAAATGAAATTGATTTGTATAAAGAGGCAAAAGACAAGATTGAAAAATCAACTGGTATGAAAGCTGAAATTTTGTCAATTAAAGATGCAAAAGAGCAAGGAAAGAAAATTAAAGCAAAGCCAGGAAAACCTGGGATTTTTGTTGAATGATTTTTTAATAACTTTTAATTGAACAAAATTTTGAAAAATTCTTGTAATTAAAATGCGTTAATGCTCTTATGAAAATTTTAGAAATTTATCATAGTTTTATACAAAACCTTTTGAAAATACAACTTGTAATTATTGAGTAGTTACAAACCGAAAGATTTATAAACTAGATTTTTTTAGGATAAGTATGGCAAAAACAAAATATGGAGTAATCAAAATAAAACAACCAGAATTTTCACCAATAGAATTACTTGTAGTTCCACATAGAGAAGATATGGATTTAACAGTTGCTTGTTTTGGACTAAATACTTATGCGACAAATTTAAAAAAAATGGAGGAATTTTATTTTCATCCTCAAACAGGAGAAAAAATATCTTTTAGGGAACCAACTACTTCAGAATCTATTTCAGCTTCTGCTTATAATTTTGATGGTATAGCTAAACCACAAATTTTTGACTCAAAATGGTTACAAGCTGGAAGAATGGTTATAACATCAGAAGGAGTTTATGTTAATCCTCCAAAAGATGAACAAGGAAATCCTATAACTGATGTAATAACTCTTAAATCTTTTTTAGACAAATCTAAAAAAGTTAATGGAATTTATCTTTGTGAAAATGATTTTGGTTTTGCATCTTATGAAACATTTAAGAAAGGAGTTCAAGAATCAGGAGATTTTGCAGAAAGTGGTTTAGCAAGAATATTAGAACATACTAAAGAAAAAACAGCTGAAAAACTTAAAAAAATATCATCTAAGAAAAATTATCCAATAGGAGTTAATGTATG
>Ga0180007_10006793_pt1 | contig 11058 bp, 10 predicted proteins | sample MM_PC_MetaG_FD_121122 | JGI IMG/M metagenome (GOLD analysis project Ga0180007, IMG submission 121122) | Groundwater microbial communities from the Aspo Hard Rock Laboratory (HRL) deep subsurface site, Sweden - MM_PC_MetaG | ecosystem: Environmental > Aquatic > Deep subsurface > Groundwater...
CCAGGCTTGTTTGACAATTTGGTTAAAATGTGATATTATTACAATATAGATGTATAGTTCTTTAATGTTTTATTATTAATTTTAGGAGCAGGAATAGTTACTAAATCTAGGTAAATATGTAAGTACATTACGGGTCAGGCGGATCCGTGATCTGTGAATATTTACATAATTTTCCAAATAAAGGTAGATATTCCGCCCTTATATTGGAAGGGGGTGAATTCATGAAAAAGAAAGGTTTTACACTTATTGAGTTATTGGTGGTTATCGCCATTATTGGTATTTTAGCCACTATTGGTTTGGTGGCTTTAAACGGTGCCCGTGAAAAGGCCCGTGACGCTACGCGTAAGTCTGATCTCTCTCAGGTAAAGACAGCTTTAGTGCTGTATTCTGATGATAATAAAGATTCATATCCAGCAGCTTCTGTGCCTAATTATTCTCAGGACGGTGACGGTATTTTTGATGCCACGCCTGCCACTAACCCTGTCCTGCCTGAATATATCAGCAAAGCCGTTTCAGACCCAACCAACAGCGGTATATTCAATTACGTATATAATGTGTGTCCTGATGCCGGAGGCACTCCTAATGGCGGATTTATACTGTATGCTGGTTTGGAAGCGCCTGGTACAGGAACATTTTTCTGGATAGCTGGTGATGGTACTTCAGGCGACGGCGATTCAGCACCTGGTGCTTGTGCGTAACCTACTGATTTCAAAGAGACTTAAAATAAAACAAAAAGTGTCCATAATATTCGGGCACTTTTTGTATTTGAAAAGGATTGGTATAATGAATTGTAAGTTTCCTGCTTTTTTAATTTCCCAGCCACTTTGCTCTTTCTCTTCTTAGCCACTTCTCTCCCTACGGGAGATCACCCGAAGGGTGAAGTGGCGTAGGGTTATAAAGCCTAACCTGACTAAAGTCAGTATGAAAAAATGAAAAAAAAATAAAGTATGAAATTATCTATTCCATTAAATAAGATAAAATGAGCCAAGTAGATACATGCGTGATAATTTTAAACTGGAACGGGCAGGAGCATTTAGCTACTTGCCTTGATTCTGTTTTGGGCCAGTCTTATGACAAGTACGAAGTGATTCTTATTGACAATGGGTCAAAAGACGATTCTGTTGAATTTATCAGTAAAAATTATCCCCAAGTTAAAATTATTCAGAATAAAAAAAATTACGGTTTTGCCGAAGGCAATAATATCGCTATCCGCGAAGTATTGAAAAATAAAAATATCAAATATATAGCCACTTTAAATAACGATACAGAAGTAGATCGGGAATGGCTGGCAGAACTTGTGCGGGCCGTTGAAGCTGACCAGAAAATCGGCGCGGTCAGCAGTAAATTTTTATTTTTTAATGAAAGGAATATGATTGATTCAGCTGGCGACTTTTTATATCCCGGCAGTTTAAAAGTCGTAACACGGGGGTACAAGGAGCAGGATAAAGGCCAGTATGATAAGTTGGAACAGTGCTTTAGTGCCAGGGCCGGAGCGGCGCTTTACCGGAGAGAAATGCTGGAAGATATTCGTCAGGATAATGACTTTTTTGACCACCATTTTTTTACTTATATTGAAGACACTGATTTATCTGTTCGTGCCCTGCTTAAGGGATGGAAAATATTATATGCGCCTAAAGCCAGGGTATTCCATAAGGTAGCTGCTACAACCAGCAAGATATCTTATGCTTTCAGGCGTTATCATTCAGGGCGGAACAGGGTTTATCTGGCCATAAAGAATTTCCCGGTAAAGCTGTGGCTGCCATCTTTAAGGGAAAAATCTTCTGTAGATTCTGATTATAAATTGTCTGTATTAAACAGCGCTTTAGTGTATATAAAGATACTAAGCATGGTGCTGATTTCATTCCCCAGATTATTAAAGCAAAGGAGCTATATAAATAAAAGTCGCATTATTAAACAAAGTGAAATATTTAATTGGCTGAATGAGTATGCCATAAAAAAGTAGAATTATCATATTACACTTTAATTCCCTTTTTTGATATAATAGGGGCATGATATTAGAAAAACTATCGTTAAATATCTCAAAATTCCGCCAGAATGTCCTGCTGGGGATTTTTTTGTTTTTAATAGTTGCTACGTCATTTTTTTCCGGCGAGTGGAATAACTGGCTGGTAAGTATTTTTTTGATTTTAGTATTTCCATTAATTTTTTATTCTCTATTATTACTTAAGGATAGTAAGCAGGAAGTAGCCAATGAAAAAATTTATAAATCACCCCAATTATACTTATTGCTGTTTATAATTATTGGGCTGATTAGTTCCTTGTTTTTTTCATTTGTAAAATATGAAAGCCTGCATTACTTTTCTCTGCTGGCCAGTTATGCGGTAATTTTCTGGGTAGCCAGCAAGACTTTTAGGAATTTTTTTCGGGTCAAGACGGTTACCTTTGTTATGGTAGCTACCGCTGTTACTGCCTCATTAATTAATATTTGGATGTTTATGAGTGATTCCTCTGACAGGGCTGGTGGATTGTTCTTTAATGCCAATGCTTTGGGCAGTTATTTATTATTTGGGATTGTTATTAGCCTGGTTCTTGTTTTTAGCGAACAAAATAGAAAATTAAAAATATTTTATGGCTTTGCTTCATTTTTAATTGCCATTAGTTTTTTCTTGAGCTTATCTTATTCCGGATGGCTCAGCTTAATCATTCCCCTGATAATAATGTTAGTTGTTTTACGCCGGCAGATTTTCAACAAGAAAAGCTTAGTTAAAATTTTAATTATATTCATTTTACTTTTAACGGCAGCTTTTTTGTTCCGTTATATCAGCTTAGGCGATGCAAGCCAGGCTTTAAAAATTTATGAAACCATAACGCCCCAAAACGTTGAGTTTAGCTTTAGCCAGCGTTTAAATTTTATGCAGTCTGCTTTTGATATTTTTAGGGATAATATATTAATTGGTACTGGCCTAGCCACTTATCAGGATATATATCCGCAGTACGCCCAGAATATTCTTGAACAGCCTAAGTATGTTCATAATTATTACTTACAAACAGCGGCTGAGTTGGGATTGTTTGGAATTTTAAGCCTATTGGGCTTTGTTATCGCTTTATTAATTAAAATTTACAGAATAATTAGAAATAACTTTAACGATCAAATACAAAAGCCGTATTTTTTAAGTTTAGGCTTAGGTGTGCTGGCTTTGGTTATCCATGCCTTATTTGATTTTGGCTGGCAATTTCCGGCGGTTTTTTTACTTTTTTGGATAACAGGCGGATTACTGGTGGCCCAGGATTCAGGTCACGAGTCAGAAAAGCAGAGCGTTAAAAACAAGCGCCATTTATTGGACATATCATTTAAAGCGTTATTAATAATTATTAGCCTGGGCTTACTGGCGCGCGGCATTACACTGTTTATGTCACAATCAGATTTTGACAGGGGGCTGGCTAAGCAGGAAACCGGCCAAACATTAGCCGCAGCTGAGTTATATGAACGGGCCATTAGCTATGACCCATCACCGTATAAAATCCGCACGTACTCACAATCCGTTATAAACTTGGCCAGAGAAACAAAGAAGACTGATAGTTTTGACTTTACTAATACCGAAAAGATTCTGCTTAATTCCATTAAATATAATAAGCTAGATTATTATTTATATAATCAATTAGGGACTTTGTATTATATCCAAGGAAAGGTAGATGAAGCGCAGGAGCAATATAAAACAGCAATAATTTATGATCCGATATTTCATCCTAATTTTTATTATGATTTAGCCTGGCTTAATTTTGAAGCAGGAGATTATGGCCAGTCAATGAATATAATTACCCAGATATTAAATGAATACGGCAGTACTAGTGTAACCACCAATCCTAATTTGGCAACGCAGTTGGCATTTCTTCATTTACTATTAGGCAAGAATTATTCAGTTACCGGCGATAATAAAGCAGCTCGTGAACAATATTTATTAGCCCTTGAATTAAGACCTAATTTTGAATTAGCTATTGAAGAAATAGAAAAATTATACTAACCAATTAATGAATTAATTGACGTGAATGTTCAGTAATATATAATGTAGATATAAATGGTAAAGTATAACAATAAAAATAATAATGGATTTACCCTGGTAGAAATGTTGGTTGTAATTGCGATAATCGGAATTATTTCGGTTATTGGTTTAGTTAGTTTAGAGGGGGCCAGAGCGTCTGCACGTAATGCCAGCCGGATGTCCGATTTAGCGCAATTAAGATTGGGACTGGCACTTTATTCGGATGATCATGACCAATATCCAGCACCTGTTACAGCCAGCGGAGCAGGACCTGATAGCAGTATCTTAGCAAGCGATGGAACGATTTTTTCTGATAATGGCAATCCGTTATTCCCCGGCTATTTAAGCCGTACCATGTCTGACCCTTTAAATAACCAAACTAGTGGATATTATTATACATACGATACGAATGAAAATATCGGCCATCGCGGATATGTGCTATGCTTCCAGGAAGAAGGTCAGACGGGAATTTGGTTTTATTTTTATTCAACCGGGATTTACGGGAAAGGTGACCATTGCCCAACCCTGCCCGGTACTTAAAGCATAAAGTAAAAAAATATGAATTACAGCAACCAAAAAGGCGTATCTATAGTACAAATTCTAATTTTTGTAATAATTTTTGGGATTCTCATTGGAGGCGGATTTTTATTATTAAATAATGAAAAAGCCAAGACCAGGGATGCCAAGCGCTTATCGGACATTACCCGCATACAGGCGGCTTTTGAATTTTTAATTAATGACAGATCAAATTATTTAGGCGCAGCGGAGAATGGATGTAATCAGACCGGAATGCTGGTCAGCCAGTGCAACTTGGGTACATACTTGCCATCCATTGCCCAGTTTAAGGATCCTGGCAGCCATCAGTATTTAGTTGTTAAACCGCCAACTGAGAATAACTATGAAATCAGCTTTGAATTAGAAAAAGATTATTATGGCCTGAAAGCTGGTACTCATTATTTAGATCAGGCCGGGATCCGCTAGATTAACTGAAATAATTACTGATAAATTCAGAGGTGTAGCTTTTCCCTTTTTGGGCTTTTTTTGGTATAATTATAGTATAATATGATAATTTTTCTAGTCATTATTTTAGGGTTGGTAGTGGGCAGTTTTCTCAACGCCGTAATTTACAGACTTCATGCGAGCGTTAGTTTTATTCGGGGCCGTTCTTATTGCCCTGCCTGCAAGCATGATCTTGGATGGTGGGATTTAGTGCCAGTTGCCAGCTTTATTTTTTTAAAAGGTAAGTGCCGGTACTGCAAAAAAAATATTTCTTGGCAGTACCCGTTGGTTGAAATTGGCACTACCATAGCTTTTTTGCTCCTTTTATTGAATTTTGGTCTGGGGGCGACTTTTTTTGTTTATCTTTTTTATGCCAGCATATTGATTCTGGTTTTTACGTATGATTTTCGTTATTACTTAATTCTGGATAGAGTAACCTTGCCAGCCATCCTGATAGCCTTTCCTTTATCATTTTTTGTGCTTAAAATTGGCATTTTGGAATTGTTAATAGGCATATTAATCGGCGGCGGTTTCTTTCTGCTCCAGTTCGTGGTTTCTAAGGGAAAATGGATAGGCGGCGGTGATATTCGGCTTGGAATCCTGATGGGAATGATGCTCGGTTATAAAGTTTTACTGGTTGGCTTATTTTTATCATACGTTTTTGGTTCAATAGTTGGAATTGGCTTAATTATTGGCAGTAAAAAGAAATGGAAAAGCCAGGTTCCATTCGGCACGTTTTTAAGCCTGGGGACGTTTATAGCCTTTATTCTGGGCGATAAAATAATTTCATTTTATCAGGATATTTTTTTATTATGAAGAAAGTTAATAGCCGGGGATTTACATTGGCAGAATTATTAATTGTTATTAGCATTCTTGGCGTGTTAACTTTGATTATTATGGTAAATTTCCGGTCCGGCACCCGTTCCAATGAATTGCGCCAGGCAGGCCTTGAGTTTTCACAAAACCTGCGCCTGGCCCAAAGCTATACCATAGGAGGAAACAGTTTGATGTTTTGCGATGAATCCTCGCCGGAGATTGTACGATATAACGAATGTATTGTTCCGGATGATACTCCTTGCGATACTGGTATTTGCGTAAATACCGTTCCTAGGGGCGGTTATGGCATTAGTATTGCCAGTACAGAAAATTATTGGATTTTTGGGGATAAAAAAAATAATAATTATTTTGATGGTGATATTTATGATTTTGGCGTAGTTTATAAAGATTTGTCATATAAGAGTTTGCACATTAAAGAAATTAAGCTTGGCGAAGAGGATGCTATAATACCAAATGATACTGACAACAGAATTGATGTAACTTTTGAACCGCCAACCGGCATTATACATTTTTTTGTCGGCGGGGCTGGCGGGCAGGAGGCCGAGGACAGCAGCGGGGATTTAATTAATAAGTTGGAAATTCTGATCACCAGTGATTATGTAACAAGTTATTGCCGTAAAATATCAATTAACAGGATTTCAGGCCAGATCAGTGAAGTTCAGAGTGAGTGTAGTTTATAATTACCATATGAATATAATTAGAAATAATAAAGGGCAGAGTTTACTGGAGGTGATTTTTGCTCTTTTTATTTTGATAACCGGGCTGGTAGCCACAATCGCTTTGATTGTGACCAGTATAAATGCAGGACGTGAAAGCATCAATAAATTAGTTGGCGCCAGTTTGTCTAGGGAGGGGATTGAAATCGTAAGGAATATCCGAGACAGCAATTGGATTGATCCTGATTCAGGGGTCAGTTGGGATGATGGCTTGACAGGCGATAATACAGCTATTCCAGTTATTGATGGCTCCAGTGATATCATTTTAGATTTTGCAGTTAATGATTTTACAGATTTTACAAAAATTTTTCTTAATAATGGGCAATATGTTCAGGGAGGGACGGCTAGTGGCGAACAAACTCGTTTTTACAGGTTAATTTACATAAATGAATTATGCCAGGACGACACTGGAGCAGAAGAAATTGTGCCTTTAAGCAGCAGTAATGATTGTCTTACAGAATTTGGCGGTACTTACAGCCAGGTGGGCATTAGGGTTGTTTCAGAAGTCAGATGGCCGTCTGCCATGTCCAATAAAAAATTAATTATTGAAGACAGATTTTATAACTGGCAGATATTGTAAGTTTACAAATTAAAGCCATGAAAAATAAATTAATGATTAGGGGAAATAAAAAAGGTTTTACGTTAATTGAGACAATAATTGCCTTGTCAATTTTTGTGATGACGCTTTTAATTACGGTAAATATTTACCTGGTTGTTCATAATGCCCAGCGGAAAGTTGTTGCCCTGCAGCGGGTTCAGGATGATGTGAGGTATTTATTTGAAGCCATTGCCCAGGAAGTTCGTTTAGGAGATATTAATTATGAATTTTATAATGATCCGATCCAGAATATGGATTTATATCCTGGAGCACAAAATATTACCTACTTGGCAGTTTTGAACCAGTTGCACGAGGAAATATATTTCCGTTTGCTGCCGTCCACTTCGGATAAAGCGCAGTATTGCGCTGTAAATGAAAGCAATGACTGCGATCCGGCAGTTGACGAGAACTGGGAGAACATCACGCCGGACTCAGTAGAAATTACAAAATTAGATTTCCTGATTACCCCTAGCGCAAATCCTTATGTGGATGTAACAGTGGAAAGTTGTGCCTTAACTGGTGATCAAGAATGTGTGGATGCTGGTTTGATATCCTACCGCTGTGACGTTGGCGTTACTAATACTTGCCTATACTACAGTGATGGTCAGAATTTCCAGCCAAAAGTACGCATATTATTAACGGCTAATGCCCTGGACAGCACCATTCCAGAGCAATCCAGGACCATAAATATGCAGACAATTATTTCTTCCCGTCTTTATTCGGGTAAAGTGCAAAACTTAAATTATGAATAGCCTTAAGCAAAATCAAGGTTCTGTTTTATTATATACACTATTAATTATTAGTTTAATTACGGCTATTTCCATTAGCGTATCAGTTTTGGTCATAAATGAATTGAAATTAAGCAGTTCGGCAGCTAATGCCGGTATGGCCTATTACGCGGCTGAGTCTGGCATTGAAAAAGGCCTGTACGCACTTAAAATATTTCGTGCTGACCCCTCGGTGAATTTAGATGACGCGGTAACAATTATCAGCGGGTACTCAGATGATACTTTTATTAATGATGCGGATTTTGATAATGATCAGACATCAACTGAAACTTCAAAAATTGAAAATGAGGAAATATTGGTAAATGAATATGAACAAGCGGATTATTTTGATGTCAATAATGCATTAAATCCAGATCCAAATATGATAGTAGAATCAATTGTAGTTCAGAATGAGGGTGGTGATAATGATGCCTGGGCAGAAGTATGGTGGACAGCCTGGGATGATACTGGAGCCATTGGTACGTCTAATAAAGCCAAGAAAGTAATTGGCTTTACGGATTTGAGCGGTCCGGGCTGGCCGATTGATTTATCTGAAGCTTATGCCGGATCAGGATTTATTCCTGTTGGTTATCGTATAAGAATAAAAGCTTTATTTGGCGATTTAGCCAGTGTAACCATAACTCCTTTTAATAGTACGGGAAACGAGGTAACTGATTTACCTTCCCATTTAAAAATTAAATCTATAGGCACGCGCAGTAGATTCAAGCAGTCATTAACTGCCACTGTGCCTTGGAAAGTGCCGTTATTCGGCTTATATGATTATGTGCTGTTCAGTGAAGGCGAGATTTATAAAACAATAATTTTAGGCCAGCCCATTTACAGCTCTGGTACTATCCAGGTTGAGGAGGCTATATCAAGCGTGTCTTGCGGCGACTGCCCTACTTGTATGGCTTTACCTGTGTGGTTGGCTATAGATTGTACTGATACAGTAGCCTGTTTTGGAATGGGGGGTTGTCTCTTACAAAATAATAATGCTTCATTTACTTTGCCGATTCCTGATACAATACCTGCCAGTTCAAAGTACTACGTCAGCCTCAGGGTTTTAACGCCGGCTAGTTCACCCTTGGAAGTGCTGATTGATGATCCCCAGGCAGGCGAGATCGGTTTAGTAACCAGCTTCCCAGCTGATGTAAATTATCAGACCTGTACAATCCCTGAATCTTTTAGTTTGGGCAGTGATCCCGGACGGACAATCAGGTTTACTGACCAGAGCGCGAACTCTATTCGAATGGACTGGTACCAGATAAGCAGTTATCAGATTTTTGATGATTGTCCGTAGTTTTTTTAAATGTATAATTAGTAATTTATAATTGATAATTTATTAACTATTAATAGCGTATATTTACTGATGGACAAAAAGAACGCTAGGATTCGCATTGATAAATTAAAGAGAGAGATAAGCCATCACCGCTATCTCTACCATGTTTTGGATAAGCAGGAAATTTCTGATGCAGCCTTGGATTCGCTTAAGCACGAGCTGGATGAGTTAGAAAAAAAATATCCTGAACTGGTAGCTCCGGATTCACCCACTCAACGCGTTGGCGGCCAGCCGTTGGATGAGTTTACCAAGTTCAGTCATACTGTGCCGATGATGTCATTAAATGATGCTTTTTCTAATGATGAGCTGAATGACTGGGAAACAAGATTGAAAAAACTAATACCATCCAATATTAAGCTGGATTATTATGCTGAGCTGAAAATGGACGGACTGGCTACCACTTTAATTTATAAAAAAGGGATATTGTGGCAAGGAGCCACCAGAGGAGATGGAAAAGTTGGTGAGGAGGTAACTAATAATTTAAAAACCATCGAAGCTATACCTCTACGCTTACAAATTGAAGATTTGTCAACTAGCATGCAGTTAAAGGCAAATAAAGAGATTGAAGTGCGCGGCGAAGTATTTATGATGAAAAAAATTTTTGATAATCTGAATAAACAGCAGGTAAAAGATAAGCTGCCGGTTTTTGCCAATCCACGAAACGCCGCCGCCGGGTCAGTCCGCCAACTAGATTCAAAAATTACAGCCTCCAGAAATTTAAGCTTTATGGCTTATGATTTAGTGACTGACTTGGGACAGAAGACCCACCAAGAGTCGCACGAGATTATGAAAAAAATTGGGTTTCGGGCCGGTGAGCATAATAAGAAGTGCCAGGGCATTGAAGAAGTTGAAAAGTACCATGCTTCTATTGGAAAAATTCGGGAAAAATTGCCCTACTGGTCAGACGGAATCGTGGTTACGGTAAATGATCGCAGTGTCTTTCAAAGGCTGGGGGTAGTTGGCAAAGCGCCACGCGGTTCTTTAGCTTATAAATATCCGGCGGAACAAGCCACTACCATAGTTGAAGATATTCAAGTACAGGTAGGCAGGACAGGCGCCCTGACGCCAGTGGCTCATTTAAAGCCGGTTCAGGTAGCCGGCAGTACAGTGGCCCGGGCAACATTGCACAACCTGGATGAGATAAACCGTTTAGACCTAAGGATCGGTGATACGGTGATTGTGCAAAAAGCCGGTGATATTATCCCTGACGTAGTCAAGGTTCTGCCAAAACTGCGCACTGGCCAGGAAAAGAAATTTACTATGCCGGCCAAATGTCCGGTTTGCGGTTCACGCGTGGTAAAAAAAGCAGATGAGGTAGCCCATTATTGTGCCAATAAAAACTGCTTTGCCCAGCAGCACGAGGGTTTGCGCCATTTTATATCCAAAAAGGCGTTTGATATTGACGGATTAGGCCCTAAAATTTTAGAACATCTTTTTAAAGCGGACTTGGTTAAAAATCCAGCTGACTTATTTGACCTGAAAGAATCGGATTTAGAGCCCTTAGAACGTTTTGCAGAAAAATCAGCGGATAATTTAGTTGAAGCTATTCAATCAGCTAAACAAGTTACTTTAGCGCGGTTTATATATGCCCTGGGTATCCGCCATGTGGGCGAAGAAACGGCAATTGATTTGGCGGCCAGGTTTGGAAATTTGGATAATATCATGAAAGCCTCATTAAAAAAGCTTGAAGGCATGCATGACGTTGGTTCGGTTGTAGCTAAAAGCATTTATGAATATTTCCAGGATAAGCAAAATAATAATTTATTAAAAAAATTATTATCCAAAGGCATTAAGATAAAAA
>Ga0180007_10006794_pt1 | contig 11057 bp, 11 predicted proteins | sample MM_PC_MetaG_FD_121122 | JGI IMG/M metagenome (GOLD analysis project Ga0180007, IMG submission 121122) | Groundwater microbial communities from the Aspo Hard Rock Laboratory (HRL) deep subsurface site, Sweden - MM_PC_MetaG | ecosystem: Environmental > Aquatic > Deep subsurface > Groundwater...
AAGAAACAATAAAAAAAGAAATCAGTCCTTTTTACAGCAGAGGCCATATTGAGGTGGTGGTTACGCCGGCCCCGAACCTGGCAGAGGGCAAGACCCTGGGCGTCAATCTTCTCCTTGCCCGGCAGTACCGCAACTGCCTGATGGAGATCAATACCGATCTGGGCCTGCCCGCATCAGGCACGGAACTGACCCTGGTGGCAAATTATCCCAATGTCATCTATGCAATGGATGAAGCGGAAAATCTGGAGGCCATCTGGGATGTCCTCAGACAGGCCTTGCTGCAGGCCCTGGAACTGACCCGGGATATGCGTGAACGCGAGGGCTTGAGCCTGAAAATCGATCTTCTTGCCCGGCTCGACTTCCTGTCCGCCACAAAAGAACAGATAAGTGAGAAGATACCGGAAATGACCGTGCAGAAACAGGCCTCCCTGCAGGAAAGAATAGCAAAGCTGGCAAATGAGGTGGACATTGATCCGGACCGCAATGCCCAGGAGATTGCCATTATTGCCGATAAAGCCGATGTGACGGAGGAACTGGTGCGATTGACAAGCCACATCGACCAGTTCCTCCATTTCCTTGAACAGCAGGAACCGGTGGGCAGACGCCTTGATTTTCTTCTTCAGGAATTCCTGCGGGAGATCAATACCATGGCGTCTAAGATTTCAGATGCCGGCATTGCTCATCAGGTTGTTGAACTGAAAAATGAACTGGAAAAAATGCGCGAACAGGTGCAGAATCTGGAATAGATTTGTCTGACTGGTCTAACTGGTCTTGCTGGTCCGACTGGTCCGTTGAATTTGACCAATAAGACTAATAAGACCAGTTAGACTAGTTAGACCAATAAGACCAATAAGACCAATAAGACCAAAAGGTTACTACCATGGACCAGAGAATGATCAATGTGGGGTTTGGCAACTCAGTGGTGGCCAGCCGTATCCTCGCCGTTGTGAAGCCGAAATCTTCCCCGATAAAAAAGCTGAGAGAGGAAGCCAAGGAGCAGAAAAAGCTCATCGACGTCACCGAGGGGCGGAAAACCCGCTCCATCATCATCCTGGACAGCAACCACGTTATCCTCTCCGCTGTCCAGCCGGAAACGATTACCCAGCGCTTCGTCCCCGCCACCCAGCAGGATCCATCCTCGCTGACGGAAGACACGTTGTGAGAGGAAATCTCATCATCATTTCCGCCCCGTCCGGGACCGGGAAAACCACCATCCTCAAAAAGCTTTTTGCGGAAGTAAAAGGGGTGACATTTTCCGTTTCCCATACCACCAGAAGACCTCGGACAGGCGAAAAGGATAGCGTTGACTACTATTTTGTCGATCAGGAAACCTTCAAACGGATGCAGGCCGATAAAGAATTTCTCGAATGGGCCGAGGTGCACGGCAACTTTTACGGGACCACCAGAAGAGAGGTGAACAGGCATCTCGCGCAGGGACTCGACGTCTTCCTTGATATTGACGTCCAGGGCGCCAGGCAGGTCAGAGAGGCGGCCGGCGGAGAATGTTTCTCGATCTTTATTGTCCCGCCGTCATGGGAAGAGCAGGAAAGGCGGCTGACCAGCCGGGGTACAGATTCCCCTGAAACCATCCGGCTCCGCCTGCAGAATGCCAGGAAGGAAATGCAGGATGCCGGGCTCTACGATTATCTGATCGTCAATGACACAGTGGAACAGGCGGTTGACACGCTGCGGGCAATCATCGTTGCCCAGCGCTGCCGCACCAGGCGCAACAGGGACGGGCTGCCCCTTGTCCTGCCCCAGGCGTAATCAACCCTTGGTCATCACTTGACCCGGCAACAGACCAGAATCTTTTTTTGCAGCGCGCAACAGGCTTGCACAGGTCGGTTTTATGAACGATAACACACCGCTTAACGAAGACCAGCTTGTCTGGGGCATCCATCCGGTCTTTGAACTGCTTGCCGCCAGACCCCGCTCAATCCACGAAATCCATATCCAGAAGGGCAAAGCAAGCAGGAAACTGCAGGACATCATTGATCTGGCGAGAAAGGAACAGGTAAAGGTAAAATTCACCGCCCAGTTCAGAATATCCGGCAGCAGGCAGATGAACCATCAGGGTGTCATTGCCCGGATCATGCCCTTTGAAACCTTGAATGAAGAGTCCTTCCTGGCGCTTTTAGCTCAGAGCAAAACTCCCTTTGTGCTGGCCCTTGATTCCATCCAGGATCCCCACAACCTGGGCGCCATTATCCGTTCCGCCTCCGCCGCCGGCGTAACCGGCCTCGTTGTGCCCAAGGACCGTTCAGCACCCTTAAGCGGCACGGTGGCGAAAATATCCGCCGGCGCATTGACCCACCTGCCCGTCTGCCAGAGCACCAATTTCGTCAGGATGCTGCAGAAATTAAAAGAGCAGGGAATCTGGGTTTACGGGACCATCAAAGAGGGCGGCGTTTCCATCTATCAGACGGATTTTTCCGGCCCGCTCTGCCTGGTAATCGGCGGCGAGGAAAAGGGTATCCGCCCGCTGGTGCAGGAGCAGTGCGATTTCAATGTGACAATCCCCATGCTGCGGGAGCTTGATTCCTTAAACGCATCGGTTGCGGCCGGCATCATCATGTTTGAAATCGTCAGACAGAAAAGCAGCGGGCCTGCCGGCATGTGTCTTCCATCGTTTTAGCCGTTTTTTTCCGTTCAAATCAGGAGGATGATGACGCCGCTATTTCTTTTTTTTCACGTAGCCAGACCGGCCGAAAAGTAGCGCGGCCGCCTAACTGCAGATTTTATTCTTCAGCAGATCGGCAAAAGTCCCCATGGACTTCTCTTTCTTCTCACCACCCTCCTCCCTGAAACGATGAAATTCCTCCCGCATGTCATCATCCTGCAGCTTCTTGCCCCTTTTCTTGTCAACCTTGTCAGCTTCCTCGCTCTGCAGCAGGGAAAGGGAAATCCGTTTTTTCACCCGGTCAATGGCATCAATGTGCACCTCCAGGCTCTGGCCCTGCCGGACAACCTCTCTGGGATGATTAATCCTGCGGCCGCCGCCAAGAGCGGAAATGTGGAGCAGGCCGTCAACGCCCGGAGCCAGGGTGACAAAGGCGCCGAAGTCGACAAGTCTTGCCACCGTTCCGGTCACGGTGGTGCCTTCCGCCAGACCGCAGGTATCCCATGGATCAGGCAGGGTTTCCCGCAGGCTGAATGAGAAACGGTCATGATCCCAGTCAAGACTTTTGATTGCCACCTCAACGTTCTGCCCTTCTTCCAGCACGGAGTGGATATCCGTAACCCGGCTCCAGCCTATTTCAGAAATGGGAATCAACCCCTCAATACCGCCGATATCGACAAAGGCGCCGAAATCCCGGATCGAGGTGATGACACCCTTGACGTTCTGACCGACTTGCAGGGTATCTTTCAGCTCCTCCTTCTGTGCGGCACGCTGTTCCTCCAGGATTTTCCGGTGGGAGATAATGATGTTCCTGCCGTTATCCCGAAACTCGACAATCTTGAAAGCAAACTGCTGATCGATGTACTGCGCATTATCGCTGATCTTGCGCAGACCCATCTGGGAGTAAGGACAGAAAGCCCTGCTGCCGCCGATCTTCACCTCAAAACCGCCCTTGATCTCTTTCTGGATCGTCCCTTCCACCGGGATGCCGCTGTGAAAGGCCTCTTCCAGATGGGCCTTGACCGCCGCACCACCTATTTTGGTGGTGAAGATCTTTTCATTGCGCTCAACGGCAAGGAAATAAACATCAATCTGGTCGCCTTCCTTGACAGTGGGTTTGCCTTCCTGATCAATCAGTTCGGCCAAGGCCAGGGCCCCTTCGCTTTTGCCGCCGAGATCAATAAAAACCCACTCCTTGGTGATCCGCACGATCTCGGCCCTGACCTTCTGCCCTGGTTCGACACGGTCCTGGGTGGCCTCGTTTTCATTAAACATCTCGGCAAAGCTCATCTCTTCACTCTTGTTTTCTTCGCCGGCAGACACGTTTTCCTGCTCCAAATTTTTCTGGGTCATATCTGTGACTCCTTAGTCTCCTAAATTCATTTTTTCGCCAACCTCTACTTTTTCAACAGTGCGGGATGAGCTGTCAAGAATGGCAAAACTGGGTTGATTATCTTTACCAAGCATATCGCCTGGGTTGATTAACAGAGTGTTGCCGATCTGTTCAACGCCATAGTGATGATTATGGCCGCAACAAACCACATCAAAGATACCCTGACTGGCAATGCCTCTGGCCACCTGCGGATAATGATGGAAAGCGATTTTTATGCCGCCGGCTTCGACTGCGCCAAGAACGCCATGATGGGTAATGCCGGGAAACCTGATGCCGCAGGCCTGGGAAATAAGATGCTGGTCGCCGACATTGTTACCGTAAATCAGATGCACGGTGCCGGCAAAAGCGGCCAACTCATCGAGCATAAAAGGGGAAATCAGATCGCCGCAGTGGATCAGTAGATGAACATTAAAGGCGTTGCAATACTTGACAGCTGCCCGCAGATTGGCCACCTGATCATGGGTATCGGCAATTATAGCAATTCTCATAATTTTTCTTCCGGATTCTTATAAAATATCCTGCAAAACCTTGAGACAATAGATATTTGCCTCCCTGCCTTTCAAAGACATACGAAAGTAATGCTCATCAAGCCCCTCAAATGATGCACAGTTGCGGATCATGATCCTTTTGTCGAGCATTTTCTCACGCAACTCCGGGGCAAGCATCTTTCCCTTCAGATAACAGAGAATAAAATTGGCCTCTCCGGGGATCACCCTGATATTGTTTATCTTCTGCAACAAATCGACAAACAGGAAACGCTCGCGCTCGATGAACTGCCGGACCTCCTCAACATAAGGATCAGCGTGCTCAAGCAGATATTCTCCGGCAACTTGGGCCATTCTGTTCACGCCCCATGGTCTGCGCTGCAGGGTCATCGCCTGCAGATTGGCAGCCCTTGCCACCAGAAACCCGAGGCGAAGCCCTGGAATACCATAAATTTTGGAAGAGGAGAAGAGGACAAACAGGTTTGGCGGTAAATCATAGTGCAAAAGGGATTTCTCCCGGGTAAACGGCAGATACGACTCATCCACCAGAAAAGAGGTGGCAGGATGACGGAGGATAAAATCATAAAGCTCCCCAGAGGGGATCAAAGAGGCGGTGGGATTATTGGGATTACAGATGAACACCAGTTCACCGCCCTGAAACTCGCAGGCCAAACGGTCAAGGTCAAGATGAAAATCCTGTTCAGGCGACAGCATGAAGTCCATGGCCGGGACTTTCGCCCAGCTGCAGGCCAGCCTGTAATCGGAATAGGTCGGATTGACAATAATAGCCCGGCTGCCGGCAAATAAGTGAGGCAGGGCGAAGATAAATTCGGTGGTCCCATTGCCCACCAGCACCTCCTCTTCGTGCAGACTGAATTTGCGGGCAAAGACCTGCCGCAGGGTTTCACTTTCCGTCTCCGGCAGAAAGGAAATCTGTTCAAGTCCCTGGGCAAGAACCTCCCGCAGACCGGGCACCATGTTTAACGGCGCGAGATTACTGCTCATATCAATGAGATCCTTTACCTCACAGCCCAGAGCTTTGGCTGTTGCGACGATATTTCCGCCGTGTACGCTCATCTCTTCTCCTGTTTGAAAAATATGCACAGTAGCATAAGCACCGCTTTTGCTATCTTAGCCGATGTTGCCATAGGTAAAAATCAAATTTGATGGTCTCGTAAAAAGTCGAAATTCCTCGTTATTCGTCATTCCAGCCGCCGCGAAGCCGAGAGCCGGAATCCAGTATTTTCAATGAGTTAAGTACTCTCTGGACCCCGGTTGCAATTTATCCTCACGAATGTGGGGACCGGGGTGACGACTTTTTACGAGACCATCAAATTTATTTCAGATAGAGGGGAAGCCCTGCCGCCATGAAGACAACCTGATCGCACCGGGCTCCGATCGTCTGGTTGCACCAGCCGGCCAGATCCCTGAAACGGCGGGCCAGGGCCAATTCCGGCACGATCCCCAGCCCAACCTCGTTTGCCACCAGAGCCACGGAAACGGGACACTCACTGACGGCATCGGCCAGATCTCGTACCTTGTCCAGAATGTCCTTATCGGAAAAATTTTGCAGCAGCAGGTTTGTCAGCCACAGGGTGAGACAGTCAACCAGAAAAACATCGGTGTGCTGCCACTGATGCCGCAGAACATCGGCAATGGCATGGGGCTCTTCAATCGTTTGCCAGTCTGCGCTCCTGTTTTGCCGATGCACCGCCACCCGGCGTTGCATTTCCTCGTCGCCGCCGGCAACGGTTGTGGCAACATAGGTTCTTTTGGCAAAGCGCTCCGCAGCCCACTCTTCCGAAAAGCGGCTTTTCCCGCTCCGGCATCCGCCGACTACCAGTATGGTCTGTTTGCTGTTCTGCCTCATCAGGGTCTTCTTATCATGTTTTCTGGCGGACGGCCAGTGCCAGGAATCTGTCCTGATCCCGGAAAACCAGCCTTTTTGCGACAAGATCATCGAGAAATTTTTCTATCTGCTGCATGGTGAACGAAGGAAACATCCCTGCCAGAGCCGGCAGATCACTGATTTCTTCGCAGGCAAGATAGATCTGCCTGGATATTTTCCGCAACCGGTGATGCAGCACCCTGCTGTCCGGCAGTTCCTGGCGGATAATGAGAAAATCGCCGCCGTCACGGTAGGAGAGAAGCAATTTTCCCGTCCTGGCCCGGCCGCGGTGGTAATCATGCCACTTTTTCACCTTTGCCTTCACCGGAGCCCATAGTTTTCTCTGCCCGGCACGATCGCCCCTGAACCCCTTTATGAGGAGCATCAGCTCAGCGCCAATCTCATCAGGGAAAAGCCGGGCGGCATGGTGGTGAACGGTTCTGGCGCAAATCCCATAATTTTTCGGAGCATCATCAACCGGACTGCCATGACCAAGAAAAAAGGCGGCCGTCTTCAAGGGATGAAAAGGAAAGGCAAAGTCAAGATTTGCCAGTGTCTCATCAATCTCATCCCGGCTGCTGCCTGGAAACTCGACAATCAGATTGCCGTCCATCACAACCTCGTTGGCAAGGGCATCCTTCATGACGGCAAGGTTCTCCATGACCGTAACCCCTTTACACATTTTTTCCAGCAGAGAGTTGCTGAATGCCTCAATGCCCACCTGGACGGAAGTCAGCCCGCCTTTACGGCTGATTTCCATGACTCTGCCGCGATGGTCGGCGCGGATCTCCGCAAAAAAACGAAAATCCCGGCCTGCATGACTCATTGTTTCAAAAAAGGCGACAGAATCTTTCGGCGGCAGGGCATTATCCGTAAAAACAAAGTCAAGCACCTTATGCCGGCCGGCAAGGGAAAGTACCTCCGCAGCCATCTTTTCCGCCGGTTTGAAACGATACCCGCGCCACTGCAGATTCAGATTGCAGAAGGTGCATTTCCGCCACCAGCACCCCCTGGAAAATTCGATGGGAATCACCGGTATGAATGGTTCCTGACCAAACACGGCCCCCATCTCCCGGAAATAATCATCATAATCTGGACAGGGCAGCCCGGCAAGGTCAAGTTGTTTTCTCCCGCAGGGTGTCCCTTCCCCGCCCTGCGCCGCGGAGCTGAAAGTGCTGTCATCAAGAGATGACGTCTGTCCTGACAGATAGGCGCATAAGTTGAGCAGGGGCTCTTCCCCTTCCCCGCTGATCATGAAATCCACCGGAAAATTCTTCAGTAATGCCGGGGCGAAATCAGCATGACAGGATGAGCCTCCCAGTACAATGCGAAGCCGGGGATGTTCTTTTTTCAGATAACTGACTGCGGCAAGAGTGGCAAGCAACTGGTTGAAACAGACGGAAAAGCCGACCAGATCAAATTTCCGCCAGTCGGTTGCGGCAGCCCACCCGGCGAGATGCGTCTCAAGCTGAGCACAGGTGGCATCAAAATCAAGCGGGATGCTGTTTTTCCCCTTGCCTGATTCCTCCTCCACCACCCTGCGAGCCCGTAAACGCTGCGCTGGAAAGAGGATGGCGCTGTACAGGGCTTCACAGATCCAGACATTGCCTGAAATAAAATGATAAAGATCTCTGCCGAGAAGCCGGGCGACATCGAGGTAGGGATGAAATGTCCGCACCCTGACCTCTGAATGCGCCGCAAGATAACTTTTTAATGCGCCAAGCTGGATGGAAGGGCGATTAAAAATCGCCCAGGGCATGGAGACGAGAGCCAGCCTGAATGGGTGTGCGGAAGTCATTTACTGCTCAATAATTTCTGTCCCTTCAGGCGGGGAAAAATGAAAATACTCCTCCGGCATGGGATGATTGACATCGGTGTTAAAGAGCAGCAGATTCGTGACGCTGCCTAGGTGATCCCTGAGCTCCAGGCGGTTTACCAGAAATGTCCCCTCATCAACCCAGACGTTCATGGTCTCAACCTGGGCGTGGGTCTTTTTGGGGATCAGCTTGATGGCCAGGCTGCCCTGCTTCTCCTGCTCCGGCATAACGGCTATCACCTCAAAATCATTCAACAGGTTGCCTTTGCCGGAAAAAAAATTATAGGTGACATCCTCCTGCAGATATTCCTTGGCCGGGGTAACGATCATCTGATTTTCCGAGGCAAAATAGAGGGAAAACATTTCTCCGTCACTGACCAGCACCTGCTTTTCCGGCGAGATGTAATCCCAGCGCAGCAGGCCGGGTTTCTGAATCACCATGGTGCCGCTTCCTTTGCGTTGGCGATGCTCCATGCTGCTTATTGTGGAAGTCTGCAGAAAGTCGGCCTTGAACGACGTGGTTTTTTCATAGGTTTCCTGAATCTTCTGAGCAATCTGCGCCGGAGTAAGGGTAGTGCTTTGCCCTGTTGCCGGGAGCAGCAGGCAGCCAAAAAAGTATATTACCGTAAAAAAGAGCTGTTTCATATTATTTCCCTTCCACATCAACCTGGATCAGGTCCAGTTTCCTGCCGAAAATCCGCTGGGCCGTCATTCGTGCAGCATCCGTCACATCGGACACATAGTAAAAATTTTCCCCCCCGGTTGCCAATGCCTTATCCACTTCCGGATGATTTTGCAAATACTTCTTCACCATAACCGCCACTGCCGTTGAAGAGTCAATGACATTCACCTTCCTGCCGATACGGGGGATTATCAGATGCTTCAGCAGGGGATAATGGGTACATCCCAGCACAAGGGTATCAACCCCTTTATGTTTTAAGGGATGCAGATAGCGGCGGATAATCATCTTGGTCTCCCGCTTGTCGAGCCAGCCTTCCTCCACCAGCGGCACAAGCAGAGGACACGACTGGGAAAAGACCTTGGCCTCCTCTCTTGCCTGTCTTATTTTTCTCTCGTAGATATTACTCTTGATGGTCGCCCTGGTGCCGATCACGCCGATCCGGTTGCTTGTTGATACCGACAGCGCCTTTTCGATAGCCGGGGTAATCACTTCAAAAATAGGTACAGGAAACTCAGCCTGAAGAAGATCAGAGGCCACGCTCGCTGCAGTGTTACAGGCGATGATGATTATTTTAGCGCCTTTGTTCAACAGAAACTCGGTGTCCTGCCGGGCATATTTGCATATCGTCTCGGCGCTTTTCGAACCATAGGGCGTGCGCGCCACATCACCGAAATAGACCAGATTCTTTTCCGGCAAAAGCTGCTCAACCGCTTTTGCCACCGTCATTCCGCCAACACCTGAATCAAAAATACCAATCACTAACGTATTGCCTGACCTGAATTTTCATAGAGAATAAAAAAGCACGCAGATACGTGCCGGCTGCGTGCTTTTTAACAAAAGACGGGAGTAGAAGTAAAATAAATTCGTATATTATTTTGTTTTCTTGGCTGCCTTGCCTTTGGCGCTGCCTCTCAGTTTTTTTTCAGCAATGGCCTTTAAGAGATTCTCCGGCACCCCGCGTTCTATACCGGCTTTTTTGCGCCTTTCCGACAAGGCCTTGGCGCATAAAGGCTGCTTGAGCGGAAACCCGTATTTCTTCCGATAATCTTTGCCGTTCAGGCCATGGCTGGCCAGATGTTTGGGTGACAGCAATTTAAAGGACTGGCCGCATTCCAGACAAATAATCTTATTTCTGAGAATGGATTTCTCCGGTGCAACCTCAACAGCATTGTCCACCTTCTGCTCTCCCCGGACAGTAATTGCTTCAGCTGACACCTCATTTGCCTGCAGTGCCTGCAGCACATTGAAAGTATTCTGCAACGACGAAGAGACATCCTCAGCGGACATACTTGTAGAAGTACATTGAGCTTTAACAATATCCGCAGCCATCTCGACCAGTGATTTGCTCATTTCATCCTCCTGATAAATATAAATTGGAAAAGTAATTTCTTATATATAGCCGAGAATGTTAATTTAGCAAGTCAATTGCACTATTTTTTCAACTATACAAAATACATTCAGCAGCCTATCAAAAAGACCGCTCGCTACAAATTTTCAATTTGATTGTCAACAAACTTTGTCTTGATTAAGCAACATAATAGTTAGCTGAACATTGCCTGCTTGAATATGAATAGAATAATCATTTGCAATGTCACACCAATTCGTGCCGTAATACTGCGTCTATCTCGTGAACTGAATAATCTGCTCTTCTGCTTGATGAAATAGACGGAAACCGGATAGTTGCAATTTGATGGTTCGATAAAAAAACAAGACACGGCCATAGCTGCAGCTTTAATCACTTTCATTTATCAGGCTCTTCGACGTTGCGTATGGATTTCCAAAAAAACTTGGCTGACGTGGATAAGAGATCAAAAGAAGTTCAGGAAATCTTCAAATTATCGTATACGATGCCAGGCCAATGGTTGCCAGAGGATATCTTTTCCTTCTTTCTGGTGGGATAAAAAGTATCGGCATAGGACGCTCGACTCTCCAGCTCTATTCGATCATAAGGGTTAACTCGCCGCATGGGGCTCCTCACTCTTCGCAATTGAGATTACTCGCCGTGAGTTCCCCGAATCCAAGAAACTATGCGGAACCTTGATTGCGCCACGGGAGCATTACGCGTTTCTGATAATATAGCCCTGGACGCTGCATCAAGGTTAATTTTACCGAAAAAATCAGCGAATCGGATCAATTTTGTGCACATTGATGGTTAAATCAGTGTATTTCTTGC
>Ga0180007_10006795_pt1 | contig 11056 bp, 9 predicted proteins | sample MM_PC_MetaG_FD_121122 | JGI IMG/M metagenome (GOLD analysis project Ga0180007, IMG submission 121122) | Groundwater microbial communities from the Aspo Hard Rock Laboratory (HRL) deep subsurface site, Sweden - MM_PC_MetaG | ecosystem: Environmental > Aquatic > Deep subsurface > Groundwater...
ACCGGCACCACCCGGGGATACCCATCGGGCGTGACAATACCCAGATTGCCGATTGACGTCTCGTTGACGATCGCCGCAAACGCGTCCGGATCGTCACATGTATACTCGTGTCTTCTCATAGGTCGGTGACCGGTTTAGTACTGCTAACGACTGACGGGCCGACAGGTTCCAGATTGATGCCATTTCGCCGGAGTATGGCTCTAACGACAATCAGAGCCGCAGGAGCGGCTCTGATTGCTTCCGATCTATATGCAAAGGACCGTTCAGTTGGCTTTTTTGAAGTTCTGCATGAACTCAGCCAGCTTCTCGCACCCTTCCAAAGTCATGGCATTGTAGATAGAGGCCCGGCAGCCGCCGACCGAACGATGGCCCTTCAGGCCGCCGAATCCGGCCGCAGTGGCTTCCGCGATGAACTTCTTCTCGAGATCCTCGGTCGGCAGACGGAAGCAGACATTCATCCAGCTCCGGCTGTCTTTCTGCACGGGACCACGATAGAAATCGTTGTTGAGGTCGATTGCCTGGTACAAGCGCTCCTGTTTTGCCCGGTTGACCTTCTCCACGGCAGCCAGACCGCCCTGGTTTTTGACCCACTCGAGCACCAGCTTGATGATATAAATACCAAAGGCCGGCGGCGTGTTGTACAGCGACTTCTTGGATGCGTGCGTCCGGTAATCCAGCATCGTGGGGTTCCCGTCCTTGCATGTCTGCAGCAGATCGTCCTTGATCACAACCATCGTTGCGCCCGACGGCCCCAGGTTCTTCTGAGCACCGGCGTACATCATGGAAAACATGGTATGGTCAAGCTGGCGAGACATGATATCCGACGACATGTCAACGATGAGCGGAACGCTCACTTTCGGCCAGGAGTGATACTGCGTGCCTTTGATGGTATTGTTCGAGGTGATATGCAGGTAGGCGGCATCAGCCGGCACATCCAGATCAGCCATTTTCGGAATAAACGTGTAGTTGTCCTTCTTGGACGAACCGGCCAGGTGCATTTTCCCCTGGATCTCACATTCCTTGATGGCCTTTGACGACCAGGTACCGGTATCGACATACGCCCCCGTCTGGCCGTCGCGCAGGAAATTCATCGGAATCAACCCAAACTGGGTAGAGGCGCCTCCGCCCATAAAAAGCACATGGTAGGATTCATCAAGACCCATCAGCTCACGGGTCAGAGAAATCGCCGCTTCGTTGATTTCGTCAAACTGGGCCGAGCGGTGAGAGATTTCCATCACCGACATGCCCGTGCCGCGATAGTCGAGCAGCTCGTCCTGGACAATCTTGAGGACATCCAGGGGGAGGGTCGACGGTCCGGCGTTGAAATTGTAAATTCTCTTAGCCATTCTATTGCCTCACAACTTCACTGGTCGTTGCCATTACCGTTTATTTGGCGGCCTTATAGGTCGCGATGATCTGCTCGGCGATGACGCCGATACGACCCATGTTTTCCTTGGTGGACGCTCCGATATGGGGCGCAAACAGGCAGTTGGGAGCCGAAAGCAGCGGCGTATCCCATTCCGGCGGATCAGAATACCAGACATCGTTGCCAAACCCGGCAATCTTGCCACTCTTGAGCGCCTCGGCCATATCAGCCTCATTGATACACTTGCCGCGACCGGTGTTCACGATAAACACGCCGTCCTTCATCTTCGCAATGCGGTCCTTGTTGATGAACTCCTTCGTGGCCGGCAACAGCGGCATATGCATGGAAATGTAATCCGCCTCACCCAGCGCCGCATCGACATCAGACCGCATTTCGGCGGCATCGGTGAAATACACATACGGATCGTAGCCGAGTACCTTCATGCCAAACGCCTTGGCCCGGGCGGCCAGGGCCGACCCGATCCGTCCCATACCCAGCACCAGCAGAGTTTTGCCCAGCAACTCGGTACGTTTCAGCTCCTTTTTTGCCCAGGTCTTCTCGCGCATGGTTGCATCCGCCCGAACGATGTGATTCGGCAGGGCGATCATCAGCGCAAAGGCCAGTTCCGCAACGGCTACCGATGATGCGTCGGCGGTATTGTGGACGGCAATACCCTTCTCCCGGGCATAGACCTGATCGACATTATCCAGGCCCACCCCACCCCGAATCACGAGTTTGAGCTTGGGCGATGCATCAATATACTCTTTGGTGACCTTGGTCTTGCTTCGGATCAGGATCACTTCCGCTTCCGCCTGCCGCGCATGGTCGTCGGTGACCTCACCGTACTTGCCCAGCGTCTTGGGAAGCTTATCGTCGAAAGCATCAGAAATGAGTATCAGCATAGTCTTTATCCCCTGTATAAGTTATTCTTTCAGCAGATTGACAACCATTCCACTGCGCAGTTTCGGTTCAAACCAGGTGGATTTGGGGGGCATGACTTCACCGGAATCCGCGACATTCAACAACTGGTCGATACCGGTCGCATGAAGCGCCAGGCCAACTTTGTAACCGCCCGAATCCACCAGTTTCACCAGTTCGGCCGTGCCGCGAATACCGCCGATAAAGTCAATGCGCTTGTCGGTTTTGGGATTCGTAATACCAAAAACCGGATCGATTAGGTTGGCTCCGAGTATGGCGGCATCGATTGACTCAGTCGGATGAGCCTCGTCGAAAGTCCCCGCTTTGGCCGTCAGCTTGAACCACTTGCCTTCGAGATACATGCCAAACTGATGGCGTTCGGCCGGCTCCACCTCGCCAGCAGCCGCCGTGACCTCGAACTTCTCGCGGGCCTTCGCCAGCACCTGCTCGGCGGTCAGACCGTTGAGGTCCTTGACAACCCGGTTGTACGGCAGTATGCGCAGCTCGGAATCGGCAAACAGGACATCAAGAAAGTAGTTGAACGGCTCGTCGCCGGTGTACTGCGGGTTATTCTCCCGTTCCCGTCGGCACACTTCCGATGCGGACTGACTGCGGTGATGCCCATCGGCTATATACAGGCAGTCGAGTTTCGCAAAAGCCGCCACCAGCGCCTGAATTTCAGTGTCGTCGTCAATCACCCAGAGTTCATGACGAACCCCGTCCTTGCTTTCGAAATCCGTGGTCGGCGCCCCGGCTGTCAGCCGCCTGAACACCGCAGTCACGCTGTCGGTGTGGCGGAACGTGGAAAAAACGGGCCCGACCTGGGCTCCCAGGTAGGTAATGTGATTCGCCCGGTCGTTCACCTTCTCCGGCAGCGTATGTTCGTGCTTTTTGATTTTTCCGGCGTCGTACTCGTCAACCGACGTCAGGCACACCAAGCCTGTCTGGCTTTTTCCCCGCCAGGTCAGGCGATACAGGTATAAACACGGTTTTTCGTCGCGGATCATGATGCCGTCGTGTCGCAGCCGGTTCAGGTTGTCCCTACCCCGCTGATACACCTGCTCGGAGTACGCATCCACGGAATCATCGAAGTCTATCTCGGCCTTATTGACCCGGAGAAAGGAATTCGGATTGTTGGCAGCCATGGCCCGGGCTTCGGCTGCGCTGAGAACGTCGTAGGGCGGCGAGGCCACCTGGGCCGCCATTTCGGGACGGGGTCGTACCCCGCGGAACGGTTTCACTATAGCCACAGTAACACCTCAATCTCAACAACTCATGTTGCGGACTAACTCACGGTCCGGCATTATAATACAACAATGGGAAAATTCAACCCAATTCGGCAAACGAGAAGCTTGTCGCTGGAAGAGGTCAAACTGTCCGGCAACGACGGTCCTGAGGGTGGTTTGAGGGGCTCCCTGGGTGTTTAGCGCATGTCCCGGGCGATGTCCTGCCACCGGTTTTCATAGGCATTCTGAGCCATGAAGCGCTTCAGCATGTCGATTTCGTTTTCGGATAGCCCAATCAACTCCAGGCCGCTCCGGTATTCGCCAGGCGTGCCGATCTCATCGCACCACATGACCCGGGCGGTCAACAGCACCCGCCGGGTATCGCCGCTCGACGACGGCAGGGTCATTTCGAAAGTCAGCGTGCTTTGCACCTCAAACGGCTGCGAACTTGCCAGCCGCATACCCTGGACGGCGATATCCTCAATGCGGCCGAGGCAGTTTTCGGAATCACCGTCACAAATGTCCAGGTCCACCAGCATGTGGCGACGTTCATATCTACGTATTTCGAGCATTGCGATACCCCCTGTGATCCGGAGCGGAGAACGGGTAAATCCACCTCACCCGGCAGCATTCCGGGTTACTGCCCAGTATCGGCCCGGATACGAAAAGCTGCCGTAACCCCCTCGAATCTGTACAAAATTCAATCATCGACAACAATTGTCCGCTAATGACTCGACCCTGGACACGCCGGGCTGCTCACTATGTGTGAAGTTATCCTCCCGGCGGTTTGACCTCAAACGGGTGAACAAAAGAGCGGGCGGGTTACCCGAAGGCAGTCCCGCCCGTTGCAGATCGAAGAAAGACGTTGAAGCTATTTCATATGCTTGGAGACCAGCTTGGTCATCTCAAACATCGAAACCTTCTTCTTGCCACCGAAGATTTTCGTCAGTTTGTCGTCGGCATTGATCATGCGGCGATTGACGCCATCCTGAAGATCATTCTTCTTGATATACGCCCACAGCTTCTTGGTTACTTCGGTACGGGGAATCGGCTTGTTTCCCACGACAGCGGCCAGGTCCATTGACAGTTCCATCGGACGCATGAACGCCGCATTCGGCTTGCGTTTGGTCGCTGTCTTCTTGGCAGTGGCCTTCTTCGGGGCAGCTTTGCGCGTAGTGGCTTTGCGCGCGGTGGCTTTCGTCTTCGCCGGCGCCGCCTTCTTCACGGTCTTCCTCGTCGTGGCCTTTTTGGTCGTGGTCTTCTTCGCCGCAGTCTTCCGAGCGGCCGGCTTCTTGGCGGCGGATTTCTTCGGCGCTGCCTTCTTCTTCGGCGCCGCCTTCTTGGCTGCGACCTTCTTCTTCGGCGCTGCTTTCTTGGCGGTGGTCTTCTTCGCAGCGGCCTTCTTCACTGTTTTCTTCGCCGTGGTCTTTTTCTTCGCGGCTGTTTTTTTCTTGGCTACTGCCATGGTCTGCTCCTTTAGCATTGGGTTGATCAAGGTTTCTCTATTCTCATTGCGCATTGTTTTCAACCGAACGATCCGCCCGCTACAGAGGGGATTTTCCGCTCCCTCAGCTAAAATGAAGGATGTTCAATTTTTTTTTGCAAGAAAAATTGTACCCTCATCGGAAAAAAAATACGCCGTTTCCCATAGGAGAAAACGCGATTTTCCCCCTTCGCACACTATGCTTTCACCAGTTCCAACACCGGTGCCTCCTGGGGACACCCCAGGCGGAAGGGGAACCAGTGCCCCATGCCGCACGATGTATACAACTGACTGCGACCGTCTTCATACCGGCCCCACAGGTATCGCTCGGGCAACCACCGCTCCAACAGTGAACGTCCGAAGAGCCCTATCTGGCCCCCGTGCGTGTGCCCCGACAGAGTAAGATCGACCTTTTCCCGGGCCGCCAGAGGGAAAACGTCGGGACGATGACTCATCAGCACGCTGAAGTCATCGGCGTCACGTCCCCCCATGACCAGCGGCATACGGAGTGAGAAGAAGTCCGTGTGATCCTGCCCCATGTGCACGGGATCATCAATTCCCCCCAGGTGAACACGGCTGTTGCCGACTGAAAGCGTCACCGCGTGATCCACCAGCAACGTTACCGGCGAGTTGGCAAACACCTGCTTCACCGTCTCGACACCCCGGAAATACTCGTGGTTACCCAGCGTGGCGAAATTCCCGAGAGGCGCCTTCAGCTGCGCGATAAGATTCAGTGCCTCCGGCAACTGCTGAAGATCATCGGCAACATCACCCGTTACCAACACGAGGTCGGGCGAGAATTGCCGGGCTGTTTGCAGCGTAGTTTCCAGATCGCTCAGGGTTGTGTAGTGACGCAGGTGCAGGTCCGACAGATGCAGGATACGCAACCCCGCCAGGTCATCCGGCAGGTCCGTATAGGGGAGTTCCTTCCGATCCACCGTCACCCGGGTGAATGCACTCCCGACTCCTGTCAGTCCCATGGCCACCGAAGCAACAGGCATTGCGGCTGCCGCACCCTTGAGAAAAATGCGGCGACTCTGGTCGATAGGTCTGTCCACGGGTGCCTGTTTTCCCCGGCTGGCTACCTTCTCCGCAAGGAAATCCGCCAGGTGGAAAAGACCGGACAGAGGCAGCGAAAACATCAAACCGATTTCCAGAATGACCGATAACGCCGCCAGCGCCGCCGCCGGAACAGCCAGCCAGTCAATCTTGTAATACTCTCCAAAGCCAAACAGGAGGAAGAAAAACAGTCCCGATGCCGGAAGCGCCCAGGCAGCCCGACGGACCCACCGTCGCTCCCACCAGGGACGATTCAGCAGGCGAAGCAGGAGTATCTCGGCCAGACCGAATACGATTATCACCGCCGATATGAATATGATGAAGAAAAATACTCGAGGCATAACCACGCTAATGTTTCAGGTTCACTTTTCAGACCTTGTCCCCGACGGAGCCGACCCTGCCGTGGCAAGCTGTCTTCATGTAACCCTTGTACGAGAGAATGGTTCTATTTGCGCCATACCGACGGGCGGAAAACGATCAAAACCGTGAATATCTCAAGACGTCCCAGCAGCATTGACAGCACCAATATCCACTTGCCGGGTATGGGAATCCAGGAGTAATTCTCGACCGCGCCGATGCCGCCGAGACCGGGACCGATATTACCTATGGTCGCAATAGAACAGGTGACCGCCGTGGTGACATCGGGTACAAACAGCGTCATCAACAACGCCGTGACTATAAACAGGACGGTAAACAGGACAAAAAACGCCACCACGTTCACCTGCTGTTCGTCGTCAATAACCTCTCCCCCCAGCTTGACCGGCGCGACCAGCCGGGGCTGCGTCATTTTGCGCAAATGGGTCCACGCGACCTTCCAGACAACCATGATTCGGATCATCTTGATGCCGCCCCCGGTGGAGCCGGCACACCCTCCAAAAAACATCAGCAGCACCAGCATGACCCTCAGGAAATCGGGCCAGAGGTCGAAGTCGGCGGTCGCAAAACCGGTAGTGGTCACGATGGACAGCGCCTGGAAGACCGATGTTTTGAAAGCGCCGTAGACATTACCCACCAGCGCCGACTGGGTTTCGTAGTGTCCGACAAAGTCTTCGGCCGACATGGGAGCCACCCGATAGGAGTTCGCCGCCTGATCGATTGGAGCCAGTCCACTCGACAGAAGAACGATCATACAGACAATCACGGCCGTCAGAAGGACACCGTTGTAAAAGCGAAACTCCGAATTGTCCAACATCGAGCGAAAGTCCCCGCGTAGAGCCCGGAAGTGCAGCAGAAAATTCACCCCGGCCAGGTACATAAAAAGCGAAATAACCCACTCCACGTAGTCCGATTGGAACCCGGCCACCGAGCCATTGTCAGTGGAGAAACCACCGGTCGCCATGGTGGCAAAGGCATGGTTGACCGCCTCAAACAGGTTCATGGGACCCAGCCACAGCAGCAACGTTTCGGCCGCGGTGAACAGGACATACACCCCCCACAGCACCGATACGGTCTGGGCCAGGCGGGGACGGAAACGGTCTTTCGACGGTCCCGGGACCTCGCCGCGAAACATCTGGTAGGCCGATACACCCATGCCCGGGAAAATGACAATCGCCAGCGTGATAATCCCCATGCCGCCCAGCCAATGAGATAGTGAGCGCAACAGCAGCAGCGAACGCGGCAGCGCCTCAATATCGGTCAGGATAGTTGCCCCGGTCGTCGTGTAACCGGACATGATCTCGAAATAGGCATCGGTGAAGGCGAGCAACCCGTTGCCCAGAGCAATGTCGGACTGATGCCAGAAATAGAAAAACAGCGGGAGACAGGTCCAGAACGTCAGGCCCACCCAGCCGAGCGCCACGATCGCAAACCCTTCTTTGACCCCCTGCAGTTGCCGCCCCACCTTGAAGGTTTTCACCAGGAAGGTCCCGATCACCGCCGAGAGAACCACCGAGACAACAAAGCCAAGCACCTCGGGACGGGAGAGTATTTCCGCCCGGCTCAGATGGCGATAGTCCCAGACAGCCAGAGCCAGCGGCGCCAGCATGATGCCGCCAAGCACCTGGAGCAACTTCCCGATTGCATATGCAATTGCGCTCTTGTGCATACCTATCCCCGGACTTTGAACAGACGGGCCACGTTGGGAAGGTTTTTATGGTGCGTGATTACAATGAGGTGGTCATCGGCCAGTACTTCCGTCTCGCCGTCGGGAATCACCATGCCGCTCTGGCGGACAATCACGCCGATAATCGATCCCTTTTTGAGCTTTTTGGCGACCTGCTTGATCTTCAGGCCGGCGATTTCGCTGCCCGCATCAACCGTGAACCGGACAGCCTCGATGTCAACATTTGAGAACTGCACAACCGCACCGATATGACCCCGGGCGATAACTTCAAGAATCTCGCGGGCGGCGGTCAGGCGGGGATTGATGACGTGATCGATCCCGATCGACTTGAACAGGCTGTCGTGCCGGGTGGCCGAGGAGGTGGCAATGACCTCATGGGCACCCTCAGCCTTCGCCAGCAGGGCCGACATGATGTTGTAGTCGGCCTCGTTAGACACCGCGACAAAAAACGAGGCCGACTCAATATTGAGATCGCGAAGCACCTCGACATCCGTACAATCGCCGTGGATGACATCGATACCGTCGAACATCGCGGCAATCCGCTCCGCCTGCTCCCGGTCTGGATCGACAATGATTTCCTTGTTGTTACTCCCCTGGAACGCCCGCGATATCTCCATCAGGGCGTAGGAATCCCCTGTGACGATAATCTTCCGGGACTTCTTTTTCTCCTGCCCGACCAGCTTCATGAAGCGATCCAACGAGGTCCTCGGAAACAGTGAATAGACTATATCGCCGCCCTCAATACGGGTGTTGCCGTCGGGAATCATCCCGACCCCGTTGCGCACGATGGCGGCAAACAGAACGACATCGGGGGCTATCTCGACCCGGATCTCGCGGGGTGTTTTGCCGGCCATTTCCATGTTGTCACGTATTTTGTAAGCCCGCAGCAGCACGGAACCATCCTCAAAATTGGCCGACTGCAACGCATGAGGAGTCTCGATATACTGCAGAATATGATCCACCATGACCTTTTCGGGATGGATCACGTCGGTCACGCCGATACCGGCCAGATCAAACATCGGGTTGTTCCAGCGGTACTCGCGGTCGCGCAGACGGGCAATACGCTGCCGCACCTGGTGCTGCTGCGCAATATTGCACACCACCATGTTGATTTCGTCTTCGGGGGTGACGGCTATGACCAGCTCGGCCCCATCGATTCCCGCTTCCTGAAGCAGGCGCGGTGATGAACCGTTGCCGGTGATCACCTGGATATCGTGCTTACCCGACAGGGTCCGGCACAGTTCGGCGTCGGCTTCGATCAGCGCCAGCGTGTGGCCGTCGCGTAACAGATGTTCCGCCAGCGATGAACCTACCACCCCGCCGCCAACTATGACAATACGCATCTCTCTATATCCATCCTGTTGTGTTCATCCGTCTTCGCTTTCCCGGTCATTTCCGGTCACTCGCTGGTTCATATAATTCCATCCGCACCCCCAACGCAAACTTAAATTCGAAACTACATACCGATGGGTCATCAGATATGGGGTTGTGCGGGAGTCTGAATGACAGCGACAGGGTATTGACCGGCAACCGGTTAGAGCAATCTATTGCGGTTCGTTCATCTCAGCGCCGTGAGTACTCATGAACTGACGGTGTTCCTCAAGTACCTGCTGCCGCTCTTTTTGCATACGGTTGTGATCGCGACGGATCTGATCGTAGTGGCGGGCCATTGTCTCTATTGCCCGAATGAGATCATCCTCGCTGAGAAGCTTGCCACGATTCAATTTGCGGAGGATTTCCTCGCAGTCCTGGACAATCCGATGGTGATGTCGGGTGCGTTTCTGGTGGTCATCGAAAATAGCCTCGTGCTCCCGCCTGAGGGAATGGCACTCACCGCAATGGTCGTGGCGCCACTTCTCACGATTGTGAATGGCCTCGAGATCCCGGCATTCCGGTTCCGAGTGCCGGTTCCACAGGCGGAACTTTCGTTCCTCCATAAGAACGGCATCCACGAACCAGCGCAGCCGCTGCTGCGGTGAACCCTCGGGTTTCATAGCCCATTCCAGTTATTTGTGCGAAAATCCAGCCCACGATCTATGCTTTAGTATAAGGGCTGATTGCGGTTATGCAAGGGGAAATGAAGACACGACAGTCCGTGACCGGAGGAAGGTACGCGATCACTTGCAGGGTGGCCCGGCCGGCTTGACGGCGGGATTGATTCACTTCCCCCGTAGCGCAGGTCTCCGCAATAAGCATTGGACCCATTGACAACAGCATCGGCAGTGATCCCCATGCGTAAGTCAACTGCCGGCTCAGAGACCTGCGACTGACCGAACGCCGATCTCTGCCGGTTCCGCAGCCAGTTTCCAGTCCTCTCCGAGTCGCTTCCCTGTATGCATGGATACAACTGCGTGCGGAGATCGTCGCTACGCCACTCGATTGGCCATCCTCAGCAAGACATCAGAATGACACCCTGAATCTGACAGAAGCGTACATCCCCCATGACCCGCCAGCTTGATGGCGGGATTGGTTCATCCCCCTCAAACAAGTTTGAGGGGGCCACCCGGACACAGACCTCACGGATCGGCCGACCCGTCACATCGGCGGAAGCAGGAATAACAGCGCCGGGGCGCTGTTGAATTGGAGAACCGTGAACATCCCACGACTGAAGTCGTGGGGCACCCCGCACCCCATCACAACAACACCCACAGAAAAGCCCCCGCCTTGCGGCAGGGGCTAGTCTTGAGGGCTGAAGATGACCTTACTTAAGCAGGATCATCTTCTTGGTGGCGCTGTACCCTCCAGCCGTTAGACGGTAGAAGTACACCCCGGAGGCGTACTTTCCGGCATCCCACGAGACTTTGTAATAACCCGGCTCATCCTCGCCCGACCAGCGATCGACAGTCTGACCGAGTATGTTATATACGGTCAACCGCCACTCACTTGCCTGCGGCAGGGCGAATTCGATGGTTGTCGCCGGGTTAAACGGGTTCGGGTAGTTC
>Ga0180007_10006796_pt1 | contig 11055 bp, 12 predicted proteins | sample MM_PC_MetaG_FD_121122 | JGI IMG/M metagenome (GOLD analysis project Ga0180007, IMG submission 121122) | Groundwater microbial communities from the Aspo Hard Rock Laboratory (HRL) deep subsurface site, Sweden - MM_PC_MetaG | ecosystem: Environmental > Aquatic > Deep subsurface > Groundwater...
AATACTGGATGCAGGACCTTTAATAAATTTCTCTATGAATGGATTGCTCCATATACTTGAAAAACTACAAAAAGAATTTCAAGGAGAATTTTTAATAACTAAGGAAGTAAAAGAAGAAGTTATTGGCAGACCCTTAAAAATACCTCGATTTCAATTAGGAGCAATGAGAATTAATGAATTATTTAAAAAAGGAGTAATAAAACACGCTAATATTTCAAAACAAGAAGTAGAAGAATTAAGAGAACTAAGAAATAAATTCATGCAAACAGCAAATAGCAGTTTTATCACAAAAAAAAGAAGTTTACATTTAATTGACAAAGGAGAATCTGCAGCCCTAGCACTCTCAGTGATTATGAAAAGAAAATCTGGAAAAGACGTCCCATTAGTAATCGACGAAAGAACAACAAGAGTATTGTGTGAAAACCCAGAAAATATGAGAAAACTTCTTGAAAAAAAACTCCATACTCAAGTTAAAGCAAATAAAAACAATTATAAAATATTCCAAGGTTTTAAAATTATCAGGTCCACTGAACTAGGGTTTATTGCTTATAAGAAAAAACTCTTTGAACTACAAAATCCAAAACTACTTGAAGCAGTTTTATACGGATTAAAATTTAAAGGATGTTCCATATCAGAAAAAGAAGTTGTTGAATTAAGTCGGATGTAAGGCTTGTAGAAAGACTTTAAAAGGTTAGTTCTTTAGATTTTTTATACCTGAAGGGGACATCATATAATGTTAGTATGGAAGCCTCCAGAGCTTTTCGTGGGGGTTAGATTCCCCCTGTCCCCATTTTTAAGATGAAAAACAAATTTTATAAAAAATAGTGGTTCTGGTTAACAATCTTAATAGTAATCCTAATCATACTAGCACTCACAAGTCTACTTCCCCTTTGGACAAACTGCTACAAATCTGGATGTCACAAAACCGACTTCTGGAATTGGTTTTTCTGCAATAAAATTGCGTTTTGTGATTACCCAAAAAAACTCCACCCTACAACCAAAATACCCAAAACCATATTATAAATCCCAAACAAATAAAACCGATCTAATTTTATTATTCTAATTAAAAACTTAATAGTCAATAAACTCGTAAATAAAGTTAAAGTAAACGAAGTTAATAAAACCAAAAAAGGAGTATTTGAAAGAGCAATATCTTTTGCTTCAACTAAAGTAGCCCCAAATATAATAGGCACAGCTACTAAAAAAGAAAATTTTATAGCAGATTCTTTTTTCAACCCTATGATCAAACCAGAACCCATAGTCATACCGCTTCTAGAAATTCCAGGAAATAAAGCAAATGCCTGTGAAATTCCAATAACAAAAGCATCAAACTTAGAAATCCTAACCTTTTCCTCACGTGCAAATTTTGTTGAATAAATAAGAACTCCAAATATAATGAAAAATATCCCCATAAATAACGTGCTACTAAAAGCATTCCTTACATGTTCCCTTAACAAAATACCAATAACTGCAACAGGAATTATCGCTATCAACAATTTCCCCATATAAATCAAAGCAACACGGTCAAATCTCATTAACCTTAAAATATCCTTTCTAAACAATATAAGAACCGAAAAAATACTTGCAAAATGCAAATAAACATCAAACCCTAAATCCTGAAATCCAAAAAGTTTCTGTGTCAAAGCAAGATGCCCCGAACTACTAATCGGAAACCATTCAGTAATTCCCTGAACAATACTTAATATTATTGCCTCAACAAACGATACCATTTTTATTAATGAGCAAAATAGCGTTTAAATATTTAATTGCTCTAAACTCCTAAATCAAAAACCCCAATATTTATAAATCACCATTTCCTTATAAAACTAGAAATAGATAAAAATGCCAAAAAAGAAAAAAGAGGAAAAGAAAGAAGGTGTAGAAAAAGGATCACTCTCTGCTAGGAAAAAGAAAATTAGCAAGTTTGAAATTGAAGAAGCATTAATTGATAATTTCATAAGTCTACAAAAAGTCCTAACAAATATAGCAGTTAAATTTGAAGATTTAACAAATAATATCTCAAAACTATTAAAATTATTTGAAATTTCAGCTTCTAGTTTTGCAGAAAAAGGACCAGGAAAACAAGGAGATATTGACCAAGATTTTCTTAAAAAATTAGATTCATTATTAGACCAAAACAAAGTTATCTCCAAGGGAATTATGTTAATGGAGGAAAGGATAAGAAATAAAAGAGATCACGCACCCCCCCCTGGTTCAGAGAGATATAGAACATTTAGATCTCCAAATGCCCAAGGATACCAATGAGTTTAAACCAATTAAAACCAATCGAAAGAATTTTATTTCTACAAGAATTTTCTCAAGAATTAATAATTAATTCTGTAAGGGATGAAACAGTAAGAAACATTATCGAAGCTGAAAAAATAAAAAGAAAATTTGTTCAACCCATTGGAACTGTAAGTTTAGAAAGAGTTGGAAATTCAGTTGTGTTCAAACCTGAAGAATTTCAAAGATCAATAACATCTGAACATCAATTAGAACAAGAATCCCATACAACCCATAAAGTAAAATTACCAAAAAAAATTATATCTCCTCCTTCCCACGCCCTTACTCACGAAAACTTAAAAATACCAATACATCCAAGAATCCAACAGGATAAAACCCCTATAAAAAATACAATATTACAAAGATCTGGAATTGAAAATCCAATAAATACAAAACCAATGCAAATAAACCCCCCCGCCCCCTCTCAAGATACTTCGTCAAACGCTGATTCAAGTATGATGAAAATAGACCCCCTAATTAAAGATAAAGCAGTACAATTAATTGAATGTCCAGGACCTGGAAAAAATGTCTTAGTTAAAACACGTAATAAGATAAAAGGAACAAAAATAACTCTAAACGAAGCTGAAATAAAAAATATAGTAAATTATTTTGCTAGTAATGCTATGATTCCAATAATGGGTGGAATTTTAAAAGCTGCAGTAAATAACTTAATTATCTCAGCAGTAGTTTCTGATTTTGTAGGTTCTAGATTCATAATAACAAAACAAAATCCATACTCTTTAATAGAAGGAATCAATCAAAACACAAGGTATTAAAAATCAAGCAGGGAGAAGAAAACTTCTCCCCAACCCTCTTTTTGTAAACTTACAAAACGTTTTCTTTTTTAAACAATTTATGTAATCTAACCCCTATCTTCAAAAAATTTGTTTCAAAGCCTTATTTTGATAAACACTATTTCTCAAAATATATATAAACTAACAAATCTACTCATATTAACAACAAAAATGCCAAAAGACAAAATAACAAAAGCAAAAATAGAAAAATATTACAACCTGTCTAGCAAAGCCCTTAAAATAGCAAAAAAATCCGTACCGTCTAAAAATAAAAAACAAGCTCAAGAAATATTTTTAATGGTGGAATGCTATTTAGAAGATTCGCAACACTTTCAAAAAAAAGGAGATTATGTGAATGCTTACGGAGCATTAAATTACGCTCACGGATGGTTAGATGCCGGAGCACGCCTTAAAATATTTATCGTCAAAGACGACAAACTATTTACTATCTAAAAAACAACATTTAAATAATCTATTTAACAAGTATGGTATTATGGCAAAAAAGGTGATAGTTTTAAGTCTAGGTGGAAGTCTAATTATTCCAGATAATAGAATAGATAACGGAGTTTTAGAAGACTTCAAAGAAGTTCTAAATAAAAACTCAGACAAATACAAATTTGTTGTAGTGTGTGGCGGAGGAAGCATTGCAAGAACTTACATAAAAGGATTAGAAACATCTAAGGCTAGAAATAAAAAACATCTACAAACTCTTTTAGGAATTTCAACAACCCGTACAAACGCAAGATTCATGACTTACTTTTTTGGAAAAGATGCAAACCAAGGAATCCCTCACGAAATAAAAGAAGTTCATAACTCTATAGAAAAAAATAATATTGTCTTTTGTGGAGCCCTAAGATATTCAAAAGACCAAACCTCCGATGCAACAGCAGCAACGCTTGCCAGGTCATTCAACACATATTTTATTAACTTAACAAACGTATCAGGACTCTATGATAAGAACCCAAAAAAATTCAAAGATGCAAAATTCATACCTGAAATAAGCCATGATGACTTTTATAAAATAACTAAAAAAATTGAATTTAAACCCGGCCAAAATTTTGTATTAGACCAAAAAGCAGCTCAGATAATAAAAAAATACAAAATAAGAACTTATATCCTAGGACCCATAATGAAAGACCTGGATAATTTACTAAATAAAGAATATTTCATAGGAACAATAATTGATTCTGAAGATAAAATTAATAATTTCTAATCAAGCAACATTTAATCCGTCAAAAATACCTGAAATAAAGCCAATTGTAAACGCCATTAAAAAAAGTAGTATTAACAAAATTGACAACACTAAAAACGGAATCCCCACTGAATGATCTTTTTTCTTAACTAACTTAAGACTCAAAACTAAAACTGCAATTAAAAGAGCAAAAGCTACCAATTCAACAATAGCTTGAACCGCCAATACTTGAACAGCCATGTCTATAATAATAAGAATTACTATAAAAACCGAAAGGATAATTATCTTCTTTCTAATCTCTTTTATCACCTTTTTCATATAATATATAAGAAACTATTGTTTTTAAATGTTTTTGAAATAAAATTAAACTCTCTATACGCTCGCTGCAACATGCCTCTCAAGTTGATAAGCTAATTCAAAATAAGGAGCTTGTTCTCGAATATCTGCAGGACAAGGTGAAATAGAAAAAACCCTTTTATCAACAGGAATCCACGCCCTCAATTCAGGAGGATTATTTCTATAAGTAGTAAGCATTAAAACATATATTATTGGAAATGATATAGTAGGCTTAGATAAATTGTTAAATGAAAAGTATTTTGTTGGGACGATTGTGGATAGTGAGTGGAATTTGAGGAAGTGAGAATTTCCCATTTACATACTTATTTGGCAGGATAGACTAAATAAATTAAGGGTTCTGTAATGCTCAAAGGATTTACATAAATTTTTGCTCATTTATTATATCACCTCCTCAAACTATAATTCAGTAATCAAAAACTAAGATATAAAAAACTAAAAACGACCCCCCTCACCTAATTTTTACTTTTAAGAAAGTGCTTGAATACGTTCCACATCCCCCCTCTTTAAATCAAAACCACCCACCATATCAGGTTTCATGTATTGAATACACAGTCTCTTTGCTAGCATTTCAAATTCTTTAACTTCATCTTCTGTAATTTCAGAATAATATCTTAAACTTAATGCGCGTAAAATATCAAAATCTGGAATCATGTCATTTTCTAAAGGTTTTCCTGTTTCACTTAGATAATCCTTTCTAACCTTATCATCTTTAACTAATTGAGCATGCCATGAAGTTCCAACTAAAGGCATAGCAGGAGAAATATCTACTCTGGTAAGATTTCCATTTCCATATTCTTTAGAACTGTATTCTAAAAGAAGTTTTTCTAAATAACCTAAATTCAATTTTAAGCTTTCTTTTGATTCGCCTTGTAACCCCGGCATAAAAGATACAAAAGTATCAATGCCTACTCTTCCAAGCCTTTTTATCGCCTGTTCTACACTATCAAAAGTAGCTGGGTCTTTATTTGCATGCATACTTATCTCTGGACTAAATGTTTCTACGCCTAAAAAGATATTCATTACTCCTAAATCTCTAAGATATTTAGCAATTTCATTACCCTCCTCGCAATTAATAATTGCAGGATAAGTGTAAGCTCTGAATTGAACACTATCTGGAATTTCAAAACCAGCCCGTGTTTCTTTGAACTCTCTTAATTCATCTAACCTAACACCAAAAATATTATCAATAATGAAAAAATCTTGCAAACCATATTCTCTATTAAGTAGTTCTAATTGTCTCCAAAAATTTTCTGGATTCATTTTACTTCTTGAGGTTTCACTGCTTGTACAAAATCTACATGGCCCTTTATACCTTCCAATTTCTCCAAACGCTTTAGCACAACCTCTCTGAGAAAACACACCAATTTCACCAGGCGTTCTTCCACCATATTTTTTTGCTAACTCTTGATAAAGTGGAGTTCTTGAATCGTGTGCCTCTAAAATTGTTTTAGCATTTAATGTATTATCATAATCCCAAACAGGTATATTATTAATATCGACAGATTTTCTTTTTGTAAAGTTTACTCCTCCATTATCTCTATAAGCAAGATTTGGAACTTCAGCAAGAGGTCTGCCCTCTATAAGCCCTAAAAGAGCATCTTCTCCTTCTCCTACAACAACATAATCAACTGGGGGAACTTGATTTAAAATTTGCCTAGCCATAAATTTATTTGAAACATTTTGTCCTCCTAAAATAACGGTTTTTTCAGGACTTTGTCCCTTGATTAATTCTGCAATTCTATGAGCTGTTTCTTGATTATGATACAGACAAGTTAATCCAACAACCTCTGAAGATTCACAAAGACTTGCAATTTCATCAGTAGTATAATATCTAACTCTTCCTTGTTCTATTGTTTGAGGATTTATGCTCGTAAAACTAATTGGAAAAGATGCATATGCTTTTACATATGCTCCTAATTCAGTTGGAGCTGTCTGTGGCGGACTTGGAGCATTTTTAACACTCCAGACAACATCTCCATAATCTCTTGATGGAGGAGGAAATACTAATGATAATTGTTTCATTCTTCTTAATTCACTTTTTATTATTGTCATTATTTAGTGGTATATCTAACAAAAATAAGTCTAGAAATATATATAAAACTATTTATTAAATTTCTTTATAAAACCGAAAGATTTATATAAATATTAAGTTATTATTTGGATATGTTTGAAAAAATAGATTTAAAAGACAAGAAAATCCTCTACGAATTAGATATAAACAGCAGGCAGACAAATAAACAAATAGCCCGAAAAGTAGGTTTATCTGAACAAGTTGTAGGTAATAGGATCAAACGATTAATAGATAAACAAATAGTTGATTATTTTTACGTCAAAATAAATCCCACTTTGTTAGGGTTTATGCACATCAAGATCTATTTAAGATTACATAACCTAACCAAAGAAAAAGAAGAAAAATTACTAAATGAACTTAATATGGCAAACGGAGTTTTTTGGCTTGCCTCCTTAAGGGGGAAGTATGATTTAGTTGCTTCTATTCATGTTAAGAATATGTTTGATTTTAGTCAGAAATATGAAGAACTCTTTGGTAGATGGGGAGATTATATTTTTGACAGAAATATAGTTTTGATAGAAAAAGCCTACACATACAGTAAAATATATTTAGCGCCGAAACAAAAATCTCATGCATTTTTATATAGTGAGGGCAAAGAAAAACCAATTGAACTAAATAAACTTGATTATGATCTATTAAGAACATTAAATAAAGAGGGAAGAAAATCATTAATAGATATTGCCCAACAATTAAAAGTTAGTGCAGATACGGTTCGCTATAGGATAAATATACTTCAAAAAAAGAAAATTATTACAGGTTTCGGTGTAAAAATTAATTATAATAAATTAAACAATAATTACAATATTATTTTTATGAAATTACAGAATATGGATAGACAAAAGTACAATAAATTAGAAACTTTATCAAGAATAAATAACAATATTATAATTTTCATTAAAACTATTGGTGACCATGATTTAGAGTTAGAAATAGAAACTACAAACAAAGAAGAACTAGATGAAATAATGAAGATTCTCAGAGATAATTTTGTTACAGAAATTAAAAACTATGAGATTTTAGAAGTAACAAAAGAGCATAGAATGACATACTATCCATTCTGACAATGAGAGAGCCCCTTAACGAAAGAGTAACAGTGAAAAAGTTTTTGCCATTAATTAATGTGGTTATTATAAATGTTAATACATTTAAATTCTAGTCTGGTTCGGAGGATTTATTATAACTCAAAGAAAACACCTTCGCTTTTGTCTAATACAAAATACTCAAAGACGTTGCGCTTCTCCATTAGGTCAAACTTGTTTAACAGCAATTATTTGGAAAATGACTCAAATCAGCGTTTTCCCAAATTTCTTCCACTTCGTTCCAGAAAAACTTCCCTTAAGCCCGACATTAAACAACTCTAAAATCAAAAACCCAATGCTCTGTTTTAGGACCATAACTCTTCACCTTACGAGCAAGCAACAACTCAACCTCAAACCCCGACTCCTTCCCAGAATCACTAACATCTTTCACCACTCGAGAAACATCTTCATCTTCACTCTCAACTCTCACAATATCTTCATAATGTAAAATCCCATTAGACCTAATTATCTTAAATGCCCAAGGTAAAAACTCTTTTGGAGGCGGAAGATAACCCATTAAAACTCTATCAGCCTTAACACCTTCACTAACCAACCTATCAATTTCTTCTCGATTATCTCCATTAATAGCTTCAATATTATGAATATGATTAATCTTTAAATTCTCACACAAAAATTCAAATGAAACCGGGTTTAATTCAATTGAATAAACTTTTTCAGGTTTAGATAAAACCCCAATTGGAACACTAAAATACCCCAACCCAGCAAACATATCAACAATTATCTCTCCATCCTTGACTTGTTTAGCAATCCTAGACCTCTCAACAACATTTCCTTTTGCAAACATAACTTTTCTAATATCAAATCTATACTTACATCCACTTTCAATATGAGTTGTAACAGTATCTTCAGAACCAGCAATAACCGAAATCTGTGGCTCACGAAAACGACCAGTTATAATTCCTGTCTTTCGACAAACCGAACGAACAGAAGGATTCAATTCCAACGTAGCTCTTCCAATTTCTTTTTCATATTTAACTAAATCTTCAACTAAATTCAAAATAATTATGTCTCCAATTTTTTGAAAACCTGCTGGAAGTTTTTCAAATTCCTCACTACTTAAAACATCTTTTAACTTTTCTTTTAATAAATCTTTAAATGCCATGAAACAGCAAGAATTAAACCATTTAAATAACTATCTCTTAACTCTATTCCTATAAACTAAATCATCCCTATTAGAAGGTTTCCCTAAAGAATCTCTAAATAAATTACCATAAACTTCTAAAAAAGCAGGAGTAGATCTTAAATTATCATAATCAAAAAAAACCTTACCCTTAACAAAACTTTTTTTCGCAATTTCATTTAAAGGTCCTCTAACAACTCTATAAAAATCTCCATCCTGTTTAAAAAAAGGACAAACCCCAAAATCTTGTTCTAAAGCAGCTTTAATACACTCTTTTCCAGCCATTTTTGCTAATCTTTTATCAGTTTCAGTTGGAGGTAAATCCCTTAAAGTATATTCATAAACTTGAGAAGCAGATGTAAAACCTGAAGCTTCGGATAATCTTTCTAATTCCAAAGCAACCCATTTTGGTTGTAATTTTACTTCACCATGACCATCTTTTTTCTGATGTTCTTCAGGAGGATCTTTCATTTCATTAATCTTAACTCCCTCTGAAACATGAACAACACTAAAACCAACACCATATTTTTGTTTATTATTTTCTACATCTTCAGCAATTTTCCCCCTAATAAAATCCCATGAATAAACTTCTTCAGCTCCAATAGACATTACATCTGCATAAGCACTAACACCACAACCAATCCAATCAGTATCTCTTCCAAAAGTGACCACATAAAAAACTCTTTCACTAGTGATCGCAGTATTATAATGTGATTTAGTAAAATTAACAGCATTAACAACTGCAGTTTCATATCCTAAAGTTATTAAAGAACTTAAATCTCCATCCATTGTTTTTGGCCATCCTATAAATGGAAGCCCAGCCTCAAAACCTTTCTCAGCCTCACCTAAATGATTATCACCTCCCATCATAATAACTGCATAAATATTATTTTCACTAATAGCTTGTCTTGCCCTTTCAATATCTAAATGTTCTCTATTACTTCCAATCATAGAACCAGCCCTATTCTCATCAATATCTTCAAGATTTATAAGAATAAACTTACCATCATTAAGACCACTTAATCCCCCTTCTGCACCATATAATTCAAACCTACCTGGAGACATTGCTTCAAGAGTATTATACATTTCTAACATAGCAGCATGAAAACTAGAAACATGACCTCCTGCAGTAACTAAAACTATTTTCTCTAACATTTCTAAAGAAACTTAATTTTAAACTTATTTAAAGTCTATTAATTTATAAAATATACAATCAAGTAAAAAAATAAAGAGATTGTCTTTTTTGTCCTATTCTTCAAACCTTTTTGCAACTTCTAATAAGAAATTATCATTTATCTTCATACATCTTATCTGCAAACCAAACTGCAGGTTTAAATGAATTAAGCACAAGTCTTTCATGAAAAGGTTTATGAGAATCAACTGCAGTGTAAAAATCTTCTGCAGAATGTCCTTGATCAAATTTTTTAATAGAAGTATTATAAACATCATAAGAAGTTACAGTAAAAGTTGAAAATAAAACCAAAGTTCCAGCAGCCAAAATAGCCTGCACTAAACCTCCTTTCTTATTTCCCATAAAATTAATAATCAATCAAACTTTAAATATTTATCTCTCAAACCTCTTCCCAACTTCTAATAAGAAATTATCGCAACTTTTCCAAGCCAAAATCTGCAACCCAACCGGAACCTCATCGCCCCCTTCCAAAATAACCCCGCAAGGAACACTCATACCAGGAATTTCAGACAAACTAGCTAAACAAGTACAAACATCATAATTATACATGTCTTCAGTACTTATTTTTTCTCCAACCTTATGAGGCAATCTTGGAACAGTTGGTGAAACAATAACATCATATTTTTTAAAAGCCTCTTCAAACTGTTTTTCAATTAATTTTTTAGCAATTAAAGCTTTTCTATAATATTGTCCACCATATTCAGCTTTTGTTATTTCTTGTCCACCCAAAATTCTTCTTAAAACTTCCTCACCACAAGTTTCTTCAATCTTACAACCATATTTTCTTCCATCAAATTTACGTGTTCCAGAAAAAAATTCAGTGTAAACAATTGGATAATAAGTCTGTATTCCTAAATCCACATAATTTAATTCAACATCTTCAGCAGTCCAACCCTTCTCACTACAAACTTCATCAACCCTTTTTCTAACTAAATCCCAAATATCC
>Ga0180007_10006798_pt1 | contig 11052 bp, 6 predicted proteins | sample MM_PC_MetaG_FD_121122 | JGI IMG/M metagenome (GOLD analysis project Ga0180007, IMG submission 121122) | Groundwater microbial communities from the Aspo Hard Rock Laboratory (HRL) deep subsurface site, Sweden - MM_PC_MetaG | ecosystem: Environmental > Aquatic > Deep subsurface > Groundwater...
CAGATCCATTGTTAAAAACCTTGCTAAACCTTAATATGACAGCATTTAGTAAAGTTAATATAATTTTATGATTTCTATGCATATATGTCAAGGGTTTCTTGCTTTAATAGCAGTCTTTGGTAAGGTTTCGAAACCTAAGTTTACTCGACTAAATCTTGCAGTAATTTAAAATGCTAAGAGGTTGGTAAGAATTATGACAAGTTGCATATTTTATAATCGTAGAATAACGGGTAAATATAGATAATATTTTCACAATTAATATATAACTGATAGTTTAAAGATATGTTGAGTATGTAGCTAATATTAGGCTTAAATAAACGATCACACGTAGTACTCAAATACTAAAATATGCCCAGGGAAGCAGCTAGAGCCCCTATGTCTAAAACAAGGTATATTCTAACTGTTTTTGTTATAACAACGGTACTTAGTAGTATTTTGATGTAGTCTATAAGACTTTTTAACGACTTTTAGCATTCTGTCCATTTCATACGTTCCCTTTACGGCACTCTAAGTACCCTGTTAGGCAAGGGAGCTGTATAAAAATCCCATGTTTATAAACTAGGATACTTTTCCTCTATTAGCTTGAGGTAAAAGCATATTCTGTATTGTCACCTATAGTAATTGATATGTGGCACCTATAGTAATGGATGGAGGGGTTAACCACATTTCCACTAATTAAAAGCAGTGATTTGTTTTAGATAAAGCATTTGGTAAGGTTTGCTAAACATTGTATTTTGAGTGCTAACGAGATTATTTGGTATCTACGACTAACCAATCAAATGTTATATCTTCAGGAGCTGCTTTTGTAAGCGAGACCTCAAACCCTTGGTTGGGTATTTTGTTAGTTACAGCCATAAGTGCTTCTACAAGCTTAGTAGGGGTAATCATTACCTTTGATTCTATAGTTATGGCATCTGTTGCAACAAATATTGTCATATCTCCTGCTTTAATTGCACTGCTTCCAGCAGTTTTATTGTTTTCAAGGATTAGTTTATTAATTGTCATACTTCCATCGGGTTCGAACATTACCTTACCGTCGAACATATCAATATTACCAGAGAGGGTTTTTTGAAGGTAAAGTGTTTGTAGTTGACAAAGTATGCCGGAAGAACATTGTGGTCCTGCTATGTTTATCGAGTTTTCTAAAGTATCCACTTCTACCTGGCCTGCAAGTATATTTCCCCCTACATTTAGGTTATTTAGTGTCAAATCTCCAAGTATATTCATATCTACTGATGCAACTAGTGCTTTTTCCTCTTTAGACAAACTAAATGTGGTAGAAAAGTCAATAAACTCACTGACATTATCAAGTATTTCATTTCTAAGCTCTAGAATCTCTTCTAAAACGTTATTTGATGTGTTATTGGCTACAACATCGTTTGCAATACTAAACCATGTTGGGTCTACTAGAATTAGAATAGTTTCTTTACCACCATACCAATTTTCTAAAGCTACTCCCACAACCCTTCCTGTACCTATTGCTTTTTTACCAAATCCAGGAATATCGGATGATGTAATGTAATCTCCAGCTGAGATAGTAGGGGAGTTAGGTGATATTTTTACTGGAACTCGACCAGAAAGAGCTACTAGTTTTCTGTTATCTCTTTCTATTCCCATTTTAATATTTGCATTTGAGGATATTATTCCGATCACTCTATTATCAAAACTACCATCAGATTTTGTAATAATAGGGGATTTATATTCGTCTAGATTTCCCGTTACTACAACAATATCTCCTGCTTCTAGAGAATTATCATTTACGGTATACCACTCTGCAACATCAGCACCACTTTCCAGAATATTAAGTCTAAGTGTTTGAGTATTTTGGCTATTATTATATAGACGAACTGTAGTGTTATTTGGTTGTTCAATTTTGTACTTTTTGTTGCTTTGATAAAGCTCTTTGATCTCTCCAGGTGATAGAGCTCTATCATATACAAACACCTCATCCATACTTCCGTTCCATTTATCGCTGGATTGATTATCATCAACACCTAGTAAAAAAGGGTCGGAGTTGCTTATAGAGTAAGTTGATATTAATGAGTAGTCTGATGCAACCTCCTCACCGTCTACGTAGAGTTTGATTGAGCTAGTACTATTTTTAACAGCGACAACATGGTGCCACGTACCATCATCATAATCTGCATTTACCGTTGTAGCAGTATCTTCGGGAAAGGATATGTCGTCGTCGTCAATAGCAAATGTTATATCTCCATCGGATTCCATGTATAGTTTATATCCACCAGAACTTGAAGTTACCTGAGACGCTTCTGCACCTGGTGTGGTTGTGCCACTACTAGAAGTAGAGTACTGAATGTATATTCTTCCGTTTCCCCCATCTGCATAGGCTGTACCTCCTAAACCATCAACTAGGTTGGAGCCCAGTGTTAAAGTGTTAGCATTTAGAATTACCGAACCACCTGATCCAGAACCACCATTTCCTGAACTTCCTGTATTGGCAACACCACTTCCGCCTTTAGAATATATATTCCCACTTAAGGAAATATTGTTTGCTGCTATATATAATATTCCTCCTCCCGCACCACCATCTCCACCGTTACTAGTCCAACTACCACCACCTCCTCCTCCAGAACCAAAGAATATGGAGGATGAGAGATCAGAAGAACCATAAGTGTTACCCCCAGCTCCCCCCGTTCCGCTAGCACCATTGACTATTCCCGTTTCTCCAATACTTCCGTAACCCCCGCCCCCTCCATTATCTCCACCATCTCCCGTCCCCACATATGTGTAACCCCCTCCTCCTCCACCATCATTTGCGCTTGTTGAAACAGATCCGGTACCTTTTATTGACTCACCTTGGCTACCAGTTGCAGTTCCAGATCCTTTTGCACCACCTCTGTAACCTTTCGCACTTACTGTAATTGAACCCCCTCCTTCTATAGTTACTGTTCCACTAGCCTTAAAAGCTACTATCCCTGTGTAATAGCCTGCACTGCCTGTTGGTGTTGTTGCAAGACCATCCCAAGCACTAGCAGTAAGAGAACCACCATTTGCTATAGTTACATCTTCATAATTTGGTATTCTTTGGATAATAACCTTTTGATTAGATGCGGTTGTTCCATCGAAGGATACTGTTATCGGTTCGGTGAATGTTACTGTAGTAGATGTTACTGATTCTACTTTCATTATTTCGTAATTACCTACGTCTCCTACATCTCCACTAGCCCCCTGAAGATTAATTAGTAATACCTCGTCACCTACGGCAATACCATTTGATAGTGTCACAGTTGTGTATCTTGTTGCAGATGAGGAGCCGTCAGTTGGAGTGACAACTCTGTAGGCTATTCCGTCTGCGTAACTCCTTCCTGTAGCTATTGTTTCAGTATTTATGTTCTTAGCAATGGATATTGTGATGTCTCCATCGAGACCATCTCCAAGCTCGTCTAGGGCCGCAGAGTCTGAATATTTTGAAATTATGTACTCAGGACTTGTACCAGACATTGTAGAATGTTTAAACCATCCTCCTAGAGTGAATGAGTCATCCTCAAAGTCTAAGTTATTATTATCATCACAAGTTGTAGTTGTTGCTGGATCTGAGGTAGAGCAGAAATAGTCGTTACCACTAAGCTCTAATCCCCAGTTAATCTTTCCTATAATTTGATAGTTTGGATCAGATTTGGAGACCAAATCATTTGTAGCTGTACCCTCTGCATTATCAAGATTTCCTGAGTTTTCATCCATCCTAAACCATGTTACAAGTTCTGGATCTTCAGTATTATGGTCTGTTCCTGCAAAATCATCAATTTCTGTCCAAGTACCACTGATGCCTTCAATCCATCCAGTTGCTAATACATCAAATGTAGGTTGAGAATGGGCAACTTCTATATAGCTTCCGGCAGGTACAGTACCACTATTTGAGTATAGAGTGACTCCACCAGTATCAAGTTGTGTTCCATTCCAAAATAAGCTTCCACTAACATTATAAAGTCTATCTGTAGTAGGGGATGGGGCAGTGGTTTGTGCAAGATAAACTCTTCCGTTTACCATAAGTCTTTCACTTGGTGCTGTGTTTCCTAACCCCACAAAGGCAGTTTGTTTGTCTAGGAAAAAGTTGTTATCGTTAATAGAAAAATCGTTAGTAAAATTGAAATTTGTATATGACACACTATCAAAGGCTATGTCGTTATCTGCTATTAGTAAGTCCCCATCTACATCAAATATAGCTCCGGAATTAATAGTTAAAGTACCCGATGTATATTGATCAGAAGTATCTGATCTTAAAAATGAAGTAGAGTCAAACCCATCTAAACTTCCAGCATCTATACCGGTTGGATTGACCCAAGAGGGTGGGGCCGTCCCGTTTGCTTGTAAAATATATCCTGAAGTTCCTTCACCAGTATTTGCAAATTTTGATCCATCTGTATAAACTACCCCAATAGAAGATATTGAAATTCCGTCTAAGTAATTTAGCTCAGATGTAGAAGAGGTCATACCGTTCAAGACATTAATTTCATTAGCAGTTGCGGTTACACCAGAACCGTTTAAATAAAAACTTCCCAAGATATCTAAGTAGTTTCCAGACGCAATATATAAAGTACCTCCACCAGAAACATCAAAGGTGTCAGTAGCATCAGATCGTAAAAATTGTAATGAGTCTATCCCGTCTAAAGTATCGGCTTGTCCAATTGTTAATCCTGCAGGATTATTCCAAGTTGGAGTGGATGACCCTTTCGAGATTAAAAAGTAACCGTTTGGAGCTGTTCCGGTGTTTGCAAATTTTGACCCATCTCCATGTATAACACCCCCAGATTCTACTGATGATCCATCTAGATAATTTAATTCGGTACCAGTAGATGTAACTTGGATTCCGCCTAGGTACAAACCTGTCGTATTTGTATTGCCGTTGACATCTAGTTTATACCCTGGATTTGTTGTACCTATGCCTACGTTACCTTCGTAATAAACTTCAGTCCCATTTAGTGTCCAAAGACCACTGTCGGTTAGATCGTTCCAGGTAGCTCCATTGTAGTAGTAAATGTTTGTTCCATCTGAATAAAAGTCACCTGTATTTGGTGAGGTCGGGGCCGTACCTGATCTAACTCTTAAACTTGCCGAAGTAGCTGTAGCACCTAAAAGGTCCAAGGAGGCAGTAGGGGAATTAGTACCAATTCCAAGCCTTTTTAAAGTATTGTTCCAGAAAAAGCTAATAGAATCTTGAGTAAATTTAGAACCATCTCCAAAAATTATACCTCCTGTAGAAACAGCAGCACTACTTAAGTAATTTAATTCAGATGCTGTTGCACTAATTTGGCTCCCACCTATAGATATTGTTCCTGTGAAATCAAAATCTCCATCATATGCTATGTCACTAGCTAGTTTAGTTTCATCTATAACCCCATCTGCTATAACAACATCACCTAAACCTGTTCCTGTAACCTCTCCATTAATGTTTAAAGCCTCTTCTAGTGTGGTTTTAGTAGTGTCATTAATGCCTAAAAGGTTATTCATTGTTGCTGGGTTAGTGAAAGTTAGAGTGTTTGTTGTTAGCCCTCCTAATATATTTACTAATCCTTCAGCAGTTAAAGTTTCTCCAGTAGTAACTTCAGCATTAAAGATGCTTGGAATATTAACGTTAAATATAAAGTCCGTTATTTTTCCTTTGGCTGCAAGTACATCAGAAGATCTAACACTTGCTGTTTTTGGTCTATCTTTTGATCCTAAAATATTTTTTAAAGAGTAGGGTAGGTCTGTACCTAAAGTTGCTGTAAAAAGTGAGATTGAGAATAGAAATAAAATACCTAAAAGAAGGTTATTTAGATTTTTTACACCTTTTATAGTTGTTTCTAATTTTTCGTTTAGCTCGAAGTATTTTGTTTTATCTTTGTGGTGTTTGTGTTTAGATTTAGCTTTCTCTTTTCTTTCTTCATACTTTTCTTCTTTTACATATTGCTTATTTTGGATTTTTTCTTGAAGTTTTTTTACATCATCAATGTTGTAGAGTCTGTGTCCATTTGGAAGTCTAACAGGAATAATATCACCCTTTTCTTCTAATCTTCTTAGTGTGTGTGGAGAAATGCCTAGTAGTCTAGAGGCCCAAGTAATTTTGACATAGTTGGTACCAATTTGTTGAGACTTACGAGTAAATTTTGTTGTATTTCTAAAGGCAGGATCTTGCATAGGCAGTCGACATCTAGAAAGCTGAAATTACAGCTTTTGAGAAGTCTCCAATATGATAATAATAGATAGTTGATTAAACTATGTCAACGATTTCCAACCTTAGTCTGAGGCATTCATCTGCTTTCTTAATTTTTCCATTTTGTCTTACTTTTATTAGCAATCAGTTAAGCTTCTCTGCTTTGGTCTCTTTTTGGTTGGTTTTTAGAGAGATAGGGGAGTAAGTAAGTCAATGTTGACTAGCCATATTTTTTAACTTACTCTTATATCAATGTCAAAGATATTGATTAAATTATTTGCATTCTTACTCGTTCCTTTTCTATTTACTACTAAGACTTATGGTGTTGCTTATGACACTGCAGTATCAATCCCTTTCCCTAGTGGTGTAGGTACTGGGGGTGATATAGTCAGTTACAGCAATGGGGAATACCTAATTACGGCCACTCCCTATGATCCTATGATGGTAGGAGTTATTGTAATAGATCCTGAGCTGGCTTTAGAGGACCGTAATTTAGAAAACTACCAGTTTATATCTTCCTACGGTGAGGTTCTTATTAATGTAAAGGGAGAAATTACAGAGGGAGACTATGTGACAAGCTCTGACACTCCTGGTGTAGGGGTTAAAGCAGAGGATAACGGTTATATTTTAGGGATAGCTCTAGAAGAATATGTACCTCAGAATAGTAATGATATAGGACAGATATACATAATGTTGGATATAAAGACAGGCTTTATTGATAAAACACTTAGTAATAACTTACTTGACATAATAAAGAGTAGTTTAGCATCTCCATTTATGACTCCTATAGAAGCATTAAGATATTTGTTAGCTATAGCTGTAGTGTTCTCTTCTTTCGTAATAGGGTTTGGTAACTTCGGAAGAATCACAGGTTCTAGTGTTGAAGCTTTAGGACGTAACCCGTTAGCTAGATCTGCAATTAGAAAGGTCATAGTTTTTAACTTTGCATTAACATTTATAATTATGGCAATGGGGGTTGGCATTGCATATCTAATTCTTACTTTGTAGCTTATCAAATCTTATCCTTTCTTTTAGACGAAACTTTTTCTATAATATTTGTATGAGTTCAAACCTGCCTAGTATCATCGCAAACTTACTCTTTTTTGAGGAAATTCCTAGCTATATTGTTATTGTGTTTCTAATTCTAGCTATATCTTTATTTCTAATCTTAATAATCACTATTTTTGAAAAAAGAAAGGGAATTAATTCAGATGAGGGGCTAGGAGAGAGTGCTTACCAGGATGCTTTAAAGATCTTAGATAAAGCAAGAGCAGAGTCTTTAAGGATAATGAGCAGGGCTCAATCTAAAGCACAGACTCTGATGGACAGTACGTACTCTCTTACCGATGCGGCTAAAAAAGAGCTAGACGCTCGTATTGGAGACGTATATAAAAGGCAGGAAGATTATCTTAAGAAATCCATCGAGGAGCTTCTAATAACTTTCAAATCTGCAGTAGAAAAAGGTAGCGAAGAAAACATTAGAACCCTAGTTCAAACAACAGAAACACTAAAAAAAGAGGCTCTTTCAGACATTACAGAGTTTAAAGAAATGCTTGAAGAGGAAACAATGGGAGCAAAAGAGGAGCTAGAAGATAAGGTAAAGGCAGATTACGCCCAAGTTGAAGCAGAAATTGACACATATAGGCAAAAGAAGCTAAAAGAGCTAAACAACAAGGTCTTGGATATCTTATCAAATATATATTTAGAAGTGATAGGAAAAGAGTTAGATCAACCAAAGTATGAAGAAATGGTTCTTAAGTTGTTAGATGAACAAGTTAGAAAGTCGGGGTTAAAAGATGTTTCTTCTAATGAGTAAAGTTAGTCCCTCCCGTAATAACCATGAGTAGCCTACTAGACAACAAATTTAAAGAGACATTCATAGATGCTTTAAGTACTAAAGAGGCCGCAGGGGCTTTTTCTGACTTCGTAGACAGAATATCAAATGAATCTTACAAGACAACAGAAAAGATTTCCCTGACAAGTCTCTTTCCTAAAGAGAAACCTGAGTGGTTCATCTTATTACTAGACAAAGTAGGAAAAGATATATCTATGAATGATCTAAGAGGAAATTTAGAAACACTAAAAAAGGAAATATTAAACACAGAGGAGATAAATATTAAAATGCCATTTAAACCCTCTGATAATTTTTTAAAGCAAGTTCAAAAGGTTTTTGATAAAGCTGGGTACAAAGATTACCTAGTTAATTTAGAAATTGATGAATCGGGAGGACTCGATACAGGTTTTTCGATAGAGGGAAAGTATTTAAGTGTCTCCTTAAAGGAATACATTCGTAACTATTTAATGTCAAAAGATGTCTTTAAAGGAAAAATATAAGCAAAAATTTAGTGAATATCTCGAGAAGACTCGAGAAACCGGTTTTGTAGAAAAAGTAATGCACCCAGTTGTATATGTAAGTGGTCTTCCTAATGTAAAAAGCTGGGAACTAGTATACTTTGAATCAGGTCATATGGGGGCTGTTACAGCTCTTTTTGATGAACATGCCGAAGTTATGGTTTTAAGTAATGAACCAGTACCTATTGGAACTCAAGCCACTAGATCTGGAGAGTTACTAGAGATACCTGTCGGGGAAGGGCTCCTAGGAAATGTAGTAAATGCCTTAGGAGAGTCTTTATATGAGAATAAGGTAGTCTCAGGTCTTGAGGAGAAAAGAAGAATTGATATCACTCCTTGGGGAATAGACAAAAGAGAAAGGGTAAGTAGGCCTTTAGGAACGGGGGTTACCTTAGTTGACTTTCTAATTCCCCTTGGAAAAGGTCAAAGAGAGCTAGTTATTGGAGATAGAAACACAGGTAAGACTATTTTTACATCTCAAGTACTCCTTTCTCAAGCTAAAGAAGGGACAATTTGCATATATGCAGCTATAGGTAAAAAGAAACAAGATATTAAATTTGTTGAAAACTTTATTGACGCTAACGGTATTAGGGATAACACAATTATAGTTGGTTCCTCATCTTCAGATCCTTTGGGGTATATATACTTTACACCCTACGCAGCTATGACAATAGCTGAATATTTTAGAGATAAGGGGAAAGATGTTTTGCTAATTCTAGATGACCTAACCACCCATGCTAAGTATTATAGAGAGATTTCTTTAATTGCTAAAAAGTTTCCAGGAAGGGACTCTTATCCTGGAGATATATTTCATACTCACTCAAGATTACTTGAAAGGGCTGGTAATTTTAAAGTTGCAGATAATAAAGTGGCATCTATTACATGTTTACCTATTGCAGAGACTGTAGAGGGAGATATTACTGGGTATATTCAAACTAATTTAATGTCTATCACAGATGGACATATATTCTTTGATGAGTCTTCGTACAAAGCGGGTAAAAGACCAGCTATTAATTACTTTTTATCTGTAACAAGAGTGGGAAGGCAGACACAAACTCCCGTAAGATGGGGTGTAAATAGAGAGCTCTCTAGTTTTTTTTACCTTCATCGAAAGACAGAGAGATTTATCCACTTTGGAGCAGAGCTTAATGAGGGTATAAAGGCAACTCTTGAGATGGGAAAAAGAATTGATAGGTTTTTCGATCAAGCCATTAATGAGGTGTACTCTCTTGATATCCAACTGGTAATGTTTACTCTAATCTGGGCACAGCTTCTTAAAGATATGACTCAAGGAAAAATTTCATACTATAAAACCACAGCGCAAAAGCTGTATCTAGAAGATCCCGTATTTAAGGAGAAGATAAGAAAAGTTGTAGATGGGTGTAATGATTTTAATAGTCTTTTAGGAAAAATTAGTGCGCAACACGAAGAAATATTAAATTATTTGGAAAAAGCTCATGAAAAGAGATAAAGCCATAGAACAAGAAATAGATTCTATGAGGGGCCTTCTTAGTTTAGTAGAGGCCTATCAAGAGATTGCCGCAGTAAGAATGAGAAAAGTTAAGAAGTCAGTCTTATCAAGACGTGAATTCATGCAAGGTCTAAACGAAGCTTTTGGATATATTGCCTTTTCATACAAGGTGTACAGAGAATCTTTAGGAGAAACTATGAAAGGTACTATATTAAATACAAATGGGAAAACGATATCTGTACTTCTTTCCTCAAATACAGGTCTTTACGGTGATGTTATTAGGAAGACCTTTGAATTATTTGAAAAAGACTTGAAGGGAAAAGAAACAGATATTGTTATTGTTGGAAGAATGGGAAAAAGATTTTATGATAGTTCCGGGATGAAAAAAACATATATTTTCTTTGAAATGACAGACAAGGGTATTGATGAAGAAAATATTAAAGGACTTCTTGATAGTGTAATAGACTACTCGAATGTTAATGTTTACCACGGTGTTTTTAAGAGTATTTTGGCTCAAACTCCAGATAAAACTAACATTACTGGAGAGGTTCTAAAGATTGAAGAAGGATTAAGTGGTTATGATGCAAGGTTTTTATTTGAGCCCTCGGTTGAGAGGGTTGCAGAACACTTTGAGAAGCAAATTCTTTCCCTTTTATTTGAGCAGGTTGTATTTGAATCAGGCTTAAGTAAATTTGCATCAAGAATGGTAAGTCTTGATCAAGCTGCAGAAAATATTGATGATAGACTAGAAAAACTTGACTTTGTAAAGAAAAAAACAAAGCATAAAGATATTAATTCTTCTTTGCAATCAAGTATATTTGGAGGAATATTATGGAATTAGAAAAGAACAAGGGAAAAGTTGTTGGAGTAAGAGGAGTAGTTGTTGAAATAGAATTTAATAGTGATCCTAAACCTAATATGTATGATGTGTTGGTCTTAGTTGATAATCCTTCCATCAAATTTCAAGTAGTTGAGTCATCAGATGTTTCCAAGTTTTTTTGTATTAATCTTTCACAAGATGTTTCTGCGGTAAGAAGAGGGAGTTTAGTTATTAATACCGGCGAGAGATTGAAAG
>Ga0180007_10006799_pt1 | contig 11052 bp, 4 predicted proteins | sample MM_PC_MetaG_FD_121122 | JGI IMG/M metagenome (GOLD analysis project Ga0180007, IMG submission 121122) | Groundwater microbial communities from the Aspo Hard Rock Laboratory (HRL) deep subsurface site, Sweden - MM_PC_MetaG | ecosystem: Environmental > Aquatic > Deep subsurface > Groundwater...
AGTGGCGATAAACAGTGTGTCACCGACGATGATTGACCCGCCGAAGCCTGTGGTGCCCTGCTTGAAATAGGACTGGGTGCTGTCGGCCCACAGGGATACCACACTGCGGCCGGTCCAATTGGACACGATCCAGCGATCATACAGCGAATCGTACACGATGCGCTCCGGAAAACTGACCAGATTCTGAGCGTGAGCGGCTTTGGGAATCGGCAACAGGGCCAGAATCAGCACGTAAAAGACGATCCGTTTCATTTTGTACCTCATGAAGTGAGAAAACTGCTTTGCTCTGCCCCTTCGGTTGCAGTGAAACGTCGATTCTTTCGTCCAATGTAGAATCGATGCTGTTTCTGAACCCTTGCCCCGGCATCGCGACGGCGATATATTGCGCACAAATTCATGGGAGTCCGGTGACGACTTGAACATCAATACCCTGCATAAGCTGGCTGTCGAGGGCGATAAATCCGCCGAGAGGAATCTCTTTGCCGTCCTGACCGAAAGCTTTGGCCTCTTTCTGCAACAGAGAGTTGAGAACGATTCCGACGCCGAGGAGATTGTGCAGGATGCGGTTACCACTATTGCCCAGCACTACCTCACCCTGGAGGTGCAGAAAAGCTTCGCCGCCTGGGCTTACCGGGTGCTGGAAAACAAGCTGCTGTATTACTATCGGACGCGGGCAAATCGCCGCAAGCGGTCGGCACCCTGGACCGAGACTCATGAGGAAACGGCCGCGCCAACACCGGACCCGGATTTCAAACGCCGGTTGCTGGACTGCTTGAGGCAAATCGCCAGCGCCAATCTGCGGCGAGCCAGGGTGCTGAACCTGCACTATCAGGGATTTGATGCCGAGGGAATCAGCCGTCGGATGAACATGACCCGCAACGGCATGTACGTGCTGCTGTCACGCGCGCGGACACTCCTGCGGGAATGTCTGGACAAGAGGAACCATCGGTCATGAGCAACTGCCCCGACTCCAAATACAGAGACCTGTTGGCCGCCTACGAGCTGGGAATGCTCTCCGAAGAGGAACGACGAGAGCTGGAGATTCATCTGCTGGAGTGCGAGGAATGCCGCCGGGAGGCCGTCACGTTTGCAGCCGGCGCTCGCCTGTTGCGCGCGGACGCCGATGTCCGTCGGATGATCGATGAAATCGATTCGTCTCCGGCCGCCGCCAAGGACCGCCTCCGCGAGGAACACACGGGTGCCGCTTCGCCGCGACGGTTCCGGATGGCCTACGCCTGGGTGGCTGCAGCGGCGGTGTTGACTTTGCTCCTGCTCCGTCCCTGGCAGCTTTCCATCAGTCCGACCGATGACGTTGTCGCCCAGGCCAACCGCCTGGTGGTAACGGAGTTCGAGAACCTGACCGACCCCGCTGACTCCCTGCGGCTGGGAAGAATACTCTCCAACCTGCTCATCACGGATCTCTCAGAATCGCATTTTGTTGATGTCCTGTCGAACCAGGGGCTGTTTGACCTGCTCAAGGCTCTTGGACACCCGGGTGATCGGCCGGTCGATGCTGAAGTCGCCGCCGAGGTCGCCCACCGCGCGGGCGCCCGGTGGATTCTTGCCGGCAAGGTGGTACAGACAGAACCGCAACTGACGGTAACCCTTCAGCTCATCGACTACGCTACCGGCGACGTCATAGCCTCCCACCGCCTTGGAGCTACCGGTGGTGCGCGCGATGTGTTTGGACTGGTGGACAGCATGACGGTTCGTGTGAAGGAGGACCTGTCCCTGCCGCGCGGGGCGTTTGAGGAATCCGATCCGCGGGTGGCAACCGTCACAACCGTGTCGGCCGATGCCTACCGTCATTATCTGGAGGGTGTGGAGTCGGAACGTAAGTTCTACTGGCGCGAGGCAATGCACAGTTACGAACGAGCCCTTGACTATGACTCCACCTTTGCGATGGCCTATTACCGGCTGTCATCGTTGAAAGACCCGCAACTGATCGAGGACGCCCTGAAGTACATCAGCCGGGCCGGCCGGCGCGAGCAGCATTACATTCGCAGCCGGGTGGCGGCTGTCAGGGGCGACCAGGCCGGAGCGGTCCGCGAAATGCTGGAACTGCTCAAAGACTACCCGCGTGAAAAAGACGCCCTCCTGACAGTCGGGATCTATTTTTACCAGCAGCATGACTATGAGCAGGCGCTGGCGTATCTGCACCGCGCCATTGCAATCGATTCGTCTTTCAAGCAGGCTCTCAATCAAATAGCGTATACCTACGACAAACTCGGTTATTTTGACAGCGCCCTGGCCGCGCTGGATCGCTATCAGGAGATCGCCCCGAACGAAGCAAATCCGTATGACAGCCGGGGCAGTCTGCTGGCGGAACGAGGTCGGTTCAAGGAGGCTCTGGCGGCGTTTGAGCAGGCCCTGGCCGTGCGGCCGGACTTCTACTCATCGCTCTGGCAGGCGGCCTTTCTCTATCTGTACGATCACAACTACGCGAGATCGGAAGAACTGCTGCAGAAAATCGCATCATCGCCCAACAAAGGCGCCCGCTGCGGCGGACGCACCTATCTCTCCTATATCCCGGTCTACGAGGGTGATTTCGCCCGTGCCCTGCAGATGCTCGACGATGGTATTGCGGCGGATCGGATCGAGAAAACCAACATCTTTGATGCCCCCCGCAAGCATTTGCAGAAGGCAATGATTTACGATGAACTCGGTGACCCTCAAGCAGCCGTCAACGAGGCAATGCTCCTGGTACAGGGCAGCGCCAATCTGCCTTCGCATGACTCCTGTTTCGCCCTGCCCTATTTGGTGCAATTCCAGGTCAGGAACGGCGACCTGGATGCGGCACGACGCACAGCCGAGCGATTGAAAGCGTGTGAGGCAGCGTCATCGGACTCTGCGACCTATTCCTGGTACGCCGACGGCTGGATCAAGCGCGCCTCGGGTGACCCGACCGGAGCCATCGCGTCGTTCAAGCGAGCGGCTGAACTTGTCGACGATTTCCCCACTCGCTACATGCTGGGCGTGGCATTCCTGGAAAGCCACCAATACGAGCAAGCTGCGGCGACTCTGGAACCGTTGACCCGGATGCACGGGTCATGGCGACCGTCGTGGTGCACCTGGAATGTCAGGTTGCACTACTACCTTGGGTGGGCGTACGAGGAACTCGGGAACGTTACCGAGGCGCGCCGTCAATACGGTGTATTCCTCGACTTCTGGGGCGGTGTCACACCCGAGATGCCGGTGGTGACGGAGACCCGGACACGGCTGGCGCGGCTGGGAACAACACCGTAATCGGGCGATGTCAGTTGTGGGGCTAAAAACCACTCCGGGGAGTGGCTGCGAGGCAAGCAGTTAAAGAGTCTGCGGCCGGTGTTGCACGTTCCCTCGACCTTTCACTCAGCAACCGACAGCACCTGTACAAACCGACGGACGAACGTTGCGGTGGCACAATCTGCCGACGAATTATTACCGATGAAATTCAGCACACCGATGGAATCCGTGTCCCCGCAACACCGGACCGCATCACTCGCTATTTGCCCATCACGTCTTCCGCGGATGATCCGTAAGAGGGACCGGACCCCGTCAGGGGACGGCCGGGTCCGGTCTCCTGGAGGAACATCCTGCACCATCGGTCACTCTTGCTACAGACAGGCCGACAGCACCGGAGCTCGATTCGTGGCTGCTACGCAGAATCGAAATCCTATACGGAGAGAACGTCGTCTCACCTATTTGGGTGTGTGGCGGGGCGATTTCTTACAGAGGAAATCACTGCGAGCCTCAGGAGGAACTATCCACACGATATCGGGGTCAGCACTTAAGATTGGGTATGAGTTGGGTATACGGCAGTCTATCTCAGGGAGTGGAGGGGAACGGACACAAGAAAGCCCGATGGATCGAGCACACATGAACCACCGGGCTCTTCTCTACCGAACATGTTTTTAAGCATGATCGATTGCCGTCCCCCTCGCAATGGAATCCGATAAGCTTGTCTGACCGCTGCCTCAGGCAACGTACGTCGGGCAACCATTCCGAGGCCTTCACACCTCCCCAAACGGACAGGACTCCCTGCCTCCCAACAGAATGCAGGCAAGATGTGTGCCGAAAACGCACACATTGTCGTCTATTGTCATGCAACAAGTTAGAGGTGTGCTGGCCGATCCAAAACAGGCCATGATGCTTAAAAGCACCAATAACGCTAGTCTTCGGTGGTGCCTTTTGACATCATGTCAATATCGAGCTTCCTGATGAGCCGACTAAGATACCCGCGGTCCATGTCCAGAATGCGGGCAGCGGCGCTCACATTGTTGTTGGTTTCGACGAGGGTTTCAATGAGGATCTGACGCCGGAACTGGGTCATCCGTTCCTCGTACGCGCGGCTTCCCTGGGGTGCTCTGGTGGGCCGGTTCACCTCCAAATACCGACACACCTCGTCGCCGCTTATCTCGTCGGCATCGCTCAGGACAATCAGGGATTCGACTGCACCCAGCAGATGGCGCACATTGCCCGGCCAGTCATAGTCGAGGAATGCCTGCATGGCAGAAGCGGAGAACGTTCTTGGCGGTTGTCCCTGTTCGATCGTAAACCGCCGGGCGAAGCACTCGACCAGCTCTTTGATGTCTTCCTTGCGTTCCCGCAACGGCGGAAGATGGATTCGAATGCCTTTGAGACGATAGTACAGATCTTCGCGAAAAGCCCCCTCCGCCATAAGTGTGTCCAGATCCTTGTGAGTGGCGCAAAGCACCCGTACGTCGGCGTACTGAACGTCAGGCGAGCCTACTCTCGTGAATTCGCCCGATTCCAGGACACCGAGGATTTTGGTCTGAGTATTGTGATCCAGATCGGCGATTTCGTCAAGAAAAACGATGCCACTGTTGGCGTGCTCGAACAGTCCTTTACGGTCTCCGATCGCCCCGGTGAAAGCACCCCGCACGTGACCGAACAATTCAGATTCGGTCAAATCCTGGCCGCGGCGATTGCACCGGTATATGGCAAGGCGTTTGTGCTGGCGGCTGCTGCCGGCATGAATGGCACGGGCAACCAGTTCCTTACCGGTACCTGTCTCGCCCGTGATCATCACCCGACCGTCCTTTTTTTGTACGCGGCGCAGGAGGGCGTACACTTCCTGCATCGCTCTGGATTGGCCGATCAGGCCAAAAGTAGAATCATCGCGGAATCTCGGTTCACGGACCGTTTGTCCGGACAGGTACGAGCGAACGGCATTGCGCACGGCCCGGGTGAGCCGGCTGACGGGGCTGCCCTTGCGTACAAACTCGAACGGCTGCTCCTGCTCATTAATCTCGTCTTCGTCATAACGGCCGGGAAAAGCCGTGTGAAAAATAATATTGATGGCGGGCACCAGAGATCTGATCTCTCGGGCAGCCACGATTCCGTCCATACCCGGCATTTTGATATCCATGACCACCGCGGCAATATCGCTGATGCGCCGCACCTGGTCGACGGCCCGGGGGCCCGAGGATGCCGTCACACAGGTGTAGTCTTCCTGGAACAGGCCGACCAGGGCCTCCAGCGACATAGCATCGTCATCAACCAGGAGGATTTTGGGACGTGAGTTTTCGTTCATGAGGTTCCAGTCACTCCCTTGTTGTTGGGATCGTCAGCCGCATTGTCCCAGAGGATCAACCGCAGCCAGAAGCAGGTATCCCGGCCGGGTGTGCTCGATACCGTAATGGTCCCGCCGTACATTTCAATGATTTTACGAGTCATGGCCAATCCGATCCCCGTACCGGAATTCGGTTTGGTCGAGAAGAATGTGTCGAAAACCCGCCCCATATCGCCCGGATCGATTCCGCTTCCATTATCCCTGAATGCCAGTTCAAGAAAACCATCGGTCTCCCGCCACCGAATGGAGATGGTACGATCGCACTCTGCGGAAGCCAAGGCATCCAGGCTGTTCAATAGCAGGTTGTTGAACACGATAGAGAGGTGTTCATCATGCGACCGGACAACCACCTGCCGGTTCCCATCGACGCGCAAGGTCACCTGTTCCTCAGTGATGCGTGTCTGATTGGCCTTAAGTACTTCTGCAAGGACATCGGCCAGTACCACCGGCTGCGGATCCGGAGCGGATTCAAGTCGCGTATAGCGCGATATGAGATTCGTCATCTCGACTGCCCGATCCACCGCCAGGTCGATTCGTTGCACATGATCTTCCACCGTTTTCGGATCAAGACTTTGATTCCGGGCGTTTCGCGCCAGACGGCTCAGCCAGCTTCGAGCAGGAAACAGCGCGTTGCGTATCTCGTGAGAGAAGCCGCCCGCAATGTCCCTGGCCTGCTGGTACTTCTCCTGGTCGGCGGCGCGGATACGCTCCTCGGCCGTCTTACGATCGGTGATATCCTGCCCCACCGCGATGACCACCAGATCGTCATCGCGTTCTCCCAGTTGTCCGGAGACGGACCAGAGGATAGTCCTCACGTCCCCGGAACGGGTTTTCAGGGGCGCCTCGAAAGGCCGGTGGGGGTTTTCCCGTATCCACTCGACCAGTGCCTCAAGGACCGGCGAATCGGTGCCCTCGGGAGACAGCAGATCCTTCATTCGAATACCGAGGACTTCTTCCTTACGATACCCGGTAATCTCTTCACATTCGCGATTAAACTCCACAATTCGCGATTGACTGTCCAGCCCCAGAATCAGACTGGCGGCGGTTTTCATGAGAGACGTGGTAAATTCACGTTCCCGATCCAGCTCTTGCCTGGTTCGAACGAACTGGGTCAAATCCCGGGCGATACCCAGAACCGAGGTTACCTTCCCGGCATGATCACGCAAAGGCTGGAGACTGGTCCGGTAGTGCATGGTCCCCGAGACCATCTCCGTGATCCCCTCGTAGATTTCAGCCTCGCCCGTGGTGAAAACACGACGGACCTGTTCCTCCTGTATGCGGGCGGATTCCTTGGAAAACAGCTCGGCCATGGTTTTGCCGGTCAGTTCCTCGGGGCTTCCTCCCAGTTGCTCGGCGCAGGTGGAGTTCATGAAGAGAAACCGTCCCGAGTAATCCAGCGAGAAGATGGACTCACCCGCGCTTTCAACGAGCGACCGGTATCGGTTCTCGCTCTCCAGCAGGGACCGTTCCGCCAGTTTTTTCTCTGTGATATCGATCAGCGTAACGAAGATGGCATTCCTGCCGGCATACAGTATGGTGCGGGAATACTGATCCACCCATTTGATGCGCCCGTCAGCCGAGATGATCCGATAATCATAGTGAGAGAGAATACCCTCGGTGTCCCCCCGTAGTTTCCTCGATGCCTGATCCAGAACGAATGGGCGGTCATCGGGATGAATCAAACCGGCGGGTCCCTGCGGTCCCCAGGCCATCATCTCCTCGACGCTGTACCCGGTGATTTCGGCCGCAGCGCGGTTGCAATACCTGCCAACTCCGTCCTGGTGGATGAAGATACCCATAAGCGTCTGCTCGGCCAGCGTCCGGAACTTTTCCTCGCTCTCCACGAGGGCAAGTTCCGCTACTTTTCGACCGGTGATATCGTAACCGACCGACTGGTATTCCCGGCCCGCGTCAGCACCACCGGACAGCAGGCGATTGGTCCATTCCTGCCAGCGCTCCTCACCGTCGCCCCGGAACACGCGTTGCTCATGTGACGAGATGGGATCGTCGATCGTCAGCGTCTCAAAATACTCTTTGGTCCCGGCGTGGTCTTTCGCCGGCACCAGGTCGAAAAAGCTGCGCCCGAGCAATTCTGACGAATCGCGTTCGAAGTACCTGCAGAAGGCCTGGTTCACGAACGTGAGGGTACCGTCGTCCCGGAACCGGCACACCATGGCGGGCATATCTTCCACCAACGCGCGATATCGCTCGCGGCTCGACTCCAATGCCTGTTCCACGCCTTTGCGTTCCGAGATGTCCTCGGTCAGAATCACCACTCGATCGACGGCACCCGTGGCATCACGGATGGCGTAGAAGTGCTGTGCCAGCCATTTGCTCACACCTTTGCGCGAAGTCGTAAGGTCGATTTCGGGAACATGCAGGTAGCCGCCCTGTTCGTACACCTGTTTGACCCTGGGCAACCAGTCGCCGAGGTAGTTGTCCCGGTGATCGAACTGCAGGCTTTCCCGCTCGCGGTTCACATAATCGTCCAGGTCTTCGTCCAACACGTTCCAGATGTCGCGCCAGGCTCTATTGAAGGACAGAAGTTTGCCGTTGCGACTGCGTACCGACACACCCAGGGGCGAGTGTTCGATAACGGCGCGGTTGAACTCTTCACTTTCGCGTAGCGCTTCCTCGGCCAGCCGACGTTCGGTGATGTCGTGGGCGATAATCAGCACGGCCACTGTCTTCCCGGAGTCATCAACGAAGGGCTGCAGGTTGTTGCTGTACCATTTCCACCCGCCGGCGTCCCGATAATGTCGCTCTGTTTGAAGCCCTTCCCCGGTTTCAATAACCCGACGAACCGACTGCACTTGAGAATCCGCAATCTCCTGCGGGAACACGTCCCACATCGTTTTGCCGATCAACTCCCGGGGCTCGAATCCGCGAGCCCGCGCCCCCAGTTCATTTACAAACAGGAATCGTCCATCGGGCTGCACGAGAGCGATCGCCGCCGGCACATTTTCAACCAGCAATCGGTACTTTTCTTCGCTGGCCCGCAGGGCATCCCGCGCCCGGCGGCGCTCGGTGACATCCTCGTCGGTGCCATCATAGTACAGCGGTTTCCCGTCCGCATCCACCACCACCCGGATGTTCGTCTGTACCCAGATGATCGTCCCGTCCTTGCGCCGGATGCGATGCTCATAGCCGCGCACTTGGCCGTGCAAAGCCAGCAGCCGCTGCAATTCACTGCGCTCGTCCGGGTCCACCCAAAGACGGTCGGAAGCCTCGTTCAGGAATTCCTTCTCAAAGTCATAGCCGTACATTGTCACCATTGCCGGATTGGCATAAACTATGCGGCCATGAACGTCACCCCTGAAAACGCCAATGGGGATGTTGGCCTGCAGGGTGCGATACCGCTCCTCAGATGTCCTGAGTGCCTCCTGGGCCTCCTTCTGATCAGTGACATCGGTCACGCTGCCGATTACATACAGTGCGGTCCCATCCTCGTCCCGAATCGCCGCATGACTGTCACTCAACCATCGATACTCTCCCCGCCTGTTGCTCATCCGGTACTCCGTGGTGTACGACAGGCGAGATTCGTTGTCCACGGCGACAACGTGGTCTCGATGATTACGCAGGCGATCAAGGTCCTCGGGATGGATGAGCTTGTGAACGCCCTTCAGGCCCATGGCGATTATTTCGTCGGGTGTATAGCCCAGCCACCCGGTCACAGAATCACTGATGTAATCATAGGTGCGGGTCTGCAGGTTAAAGCGATACAGGATGGTCAGCGAGTGTTCGAGAACCTGTCGAAACTGCGCCTCGGACTCCCGGAGTCTGGCTTCGTTTCTGCGGGACTCGGTTACGTCCCGCACGACGCCTTCCAGGCCAATGGGATTACCCTTATCATCCCGAGTAAATTCGGCGTTGACGGAAATCAGAATTTCCTGACCGTCGCGTCTGCGGATGGTCGTCTCAAATCCATGCGCTCGGCCGTGTTCCCGCATGACGGCCATCAATCTCTGCCGTTCTTCCGGATAAACATACAGCTCTTTTATGTTGTGGCCCGCGATGTCTTTACCGGAGTCGTATCCTACGGCGCGAGCAGCCGCGTTGGAAAACCAGAGGATGGTACCGTCCAGTTTGCTTCGGAAAAAGCCGTCCTGGCCGCCTTCAAATACGGCATTCAGAAGACGTTCCGTTCTTCTGAGGCGACGAAACGTACGAAGGCGCTGGATATATACCACTACTCCGAGCAGAAGAAGGAGCAGAAGCACGGTGGCAAACAGGATTCGATTATGGTCCCAAAACTGCAGAAGCGATTGAGTCAGAGGACGCGGTACCAGTCGGGCCACCGCGTAGCGATTGTTCGCACTGACGGCGATGACCGTCGTGCGACCGTCGGCATCATGTTGCAGAGACTCCACCCGGAGCGCCCGAAAAGGAAAATACAGCAACGGCGAGAGATCGCCGTCGTACAGGCCGTCGCCGAACACATGTACCGGCCCGTCCTGCCCCCTTACATGCAAATATCCAAGATGCGTGTCCGGCAACTGCACCGCCCCTTCCTCCACCAGAGAAAGAGTGCTGTCGTAACGACGTATCCGAGAGTCGTTGAGGCCGACAGTGATACCGCTGCCGTCTGTCCAGATATCGCGATACTCGCCCACGCCCGTCACCGACCCAAGAGCCTGACCATCGGGACCGATTCGTTCAAGAACATACCCGTCCGGCGAATCAACCCGCGCGTGTACCAGCAGGAAAGTGCTGTCATTGTCTATCTGCAGTAGCCGGGCGCTCCGGACAAACGTGCCCAGGTTCAGATCCACGAGCAGCGAGCCCCGGTTGTCCACGGCGACCAGGTGGCTCTCGTTCTGCACCCGTCCGCCGGTGGATTCGGACAAAGTCCGATCCGCGGTCACCAAGAGGACCCGAGGAGTGGTCGAATCCGAACACAGGTGAACATCGTGAGCGTGCGAAAGCCCCGGGAGAGCTGCCGACCACTCGATTACCATGCTGTCAGCATCAACGCAGTACAGATTGCCGACCGACCGACCGGGCCCGTTGCCCACCATCACAAACAGTTCTACGACACCATCGAGATCGTAGTCTCCGGCCGCCACGCATCGCATCTCAGGGAAACCGCTGCCGTCGGTGGTGGCAAGCAGGGTCCGGAGGAGTTCACCCGATCGCAGGTCGAGGCTGAAGGCCAGGACCGAATCGTTGCGGAAGCCGGCCGAAAGGATATGGTCGTGGTTCTCGCCGCCCGCAGGCAGCGACAGCCAGTCGCTGACAACCAGGGGGACGGAATACTCTGCTACCTTCCACGACGGATACTCGTACACACGAAACGACGCTGAGCCGGTGGTATTCAGGGCCGGATTGCGGGCCAGAACCAGCATGCCCTGTAAGCTGCCGGTCCTGTGGGGAGCTATCACGCCTGCCGGACGGTATTGCGGTCGGGTCGTGATGTGCAGATCGGCCGCGCGAAGTGGTTCGAACATCAAAGGGGTGGAGGAAGGGGCGCTGCTCAC
>Ga0180007_10006800_pt1 | contig 11052 bp, 10 predicted proteins | sample MM_PC_MetaG_FD_121122 | JGI IMG/M metagenome (GOLD analysis project Ga0180007, IMG submission 121122) | Groundwater microbial communities from the Aspo Hard Rock Laboratory (HRL) deep subsurface site, Sweden - MM_PC_MetaG | ecosystem: Environmental > Aquatic > Deep subsurface > Groundwater...
GGGGGGGGGGGGGGGGGGGAGGAAATCCGGTTTTCAGCTTGTGTCCGGGCGGGGTTGCGAACTACCATGCCAGCGACGCGCGGTGGACCGGACAAAGTGGGGTCACCGGCGCGCCCAGGAGAGAAATATCCCATGCCAGGCCGAAGACGCCCCGGAGCCCGATCGGGAAGACCCGGAGATCGCCCGGAACAACCCGGAGTCGCCAAGTTGAAGTTCCCTGCCGCGGAGGTCTGCGCCGCCTGCAGCCGTCCGAAGACGGCCTGCTTCTGCGGACAGATCGTCCCGGTGAAGAACCGGCTCGCGGTCGTGATCCTGGAGCACCCCCAGGAGACCCACAAGTGGATGAACTCCGCTTCGCTGGCGGGTCAGTTGTTTGGCGACTGCACCGTGCGCGTGGGGCTCTCGTGGCGCAACCTCGAGGCCGCCACGGGCCGGCCCTGGAGGCCGTCGGAGTGGGCGGTGCTGGTGCTCAAGGGCGAGGGCGGCGGCGGCGACCGGCCGGTCACCGTGCGCACCCGGGAACACCAGATCGTCGATCGTCCCGGCGAGATCCGGGGCATCATCGCGCTGGACGGCAACTGGCAGCAGGCCAAGACGCTGTGGTGGCGCAACCCCTGGCTGCTCAAGTGCCACACCGTGGAACTGAACCCGGAGCTGGCCTCCCAGCGCGCCCAGGTCAAGAAGGCCGGCCTGTCCACCATCGAGGCCGTCGGTTTCTGCCTGGCCCACCTCGAGAACACCCCGCAGATCCTGGACGCCACGTCCGAACTCTACCGCCGCTGGATCGTCGAGCCCGCGCGCGCCGCGCACAAGGCCGCGACAGTTGCGCAGAAGTTGACTGACGTGGACAAGCCGGTGGAACCTGTCTGATTGATCTGATTGATCTGACAGCCGTGGTCAGGTTCGATGACACCGTCTGATACCCAGGTGGAGAACCGCTTAAAAAACTCCTGTGATTTTCTTTCTTTTGATGTTTTCCCACGGTAGTGCGACCGGAGGCCGGTCGCCCAACCATGGGCTATCATCGGTCAACCGCCCCATGCAGGCGGTAAACGGGCTCATCGAACTTGACCGGCGCTGTGACCCACAAAAAAGCGCTGGACAAATCCCTACTTCATAAGTATGAAATAGGCGATGGCCGCACCGTTGTTCCCGGCGGCCGTCCGAAGGAGGCATCCGCATGAAGTTTTCCACCCGTGTCCGCTACGGCATGCGGGCCATGGTCGAGCTGGCCCAGGGCGGTGAGGATCGTCCCGTGCCCCTGGCCGCGCTCGCCCAGCGGCAGAACCTGTCGATCAAGTACCTGGAGAACCTGTTCCATGCGCTGCGGGACGCCGGCCTCGTGCTGGCCTCGCGCGGTCCCCATGGCGGCTACCGGCTGGCCAGACCCGCCGACGGGATCACCGTGCTGGAGGTCGCCCAGGCCCTCGACGGGCGGGTCCAGCTCGTGGAATGCGTCGGAAACCCGCGCTTCTGTGACCAGACCAACCACTGCCAGACGTTTCCGCTGTGGGCGGATCTGTCACGCGTGCTCGAGGCGCGCATGGCGCAGATCTCGCTGGCCATGCTCGTGCGCAATGAGTTGTCCCTCCCGGAGGTGATTCATGAGTGAACTGGAGCGGACCCGCCACATCCTGGAGACCCGGGACTTCTCGGAGCAGAACCTGGCGTTCCTGCTGGATCTGCACGAGCCCCAGGCGCAGGAACATCTCCGCGCCACGGCCTATGCGGCCAAGCTGGCCACCGTGGGCAACCAGGTCTATTATCGCGGCTTGATCGAGTTCTCCAACCGCTGTGCCAAGAACTGCTACTACTGCGGCATCCGCGCGGAGAACGCCGAAGTGGAGCGCTACGTCATGTCCGCCGGGGAGATCCTCGAGGCGGCGCGCTGGGCCTTCGAGATGGACTACGGCTCGGTGGTCCTGCAGTCGGGGGAACTCAGTTCGCCCGCGAACACGGACTTCGTCGAGGAGATGGTCCGCGGGATCAAGGACCTGTCGGGCGGCCGGCTGGGCATCACGCTGTCGGTGGGCGAGCAGGCCGAGGATACCTACCGCCGCTGGTACGAGGCCGGCGCGCACCGCTACCTGCTGCGCGTGGAGACGACCTCGCGCGAACTGTACGCCAGGCTGCACCCGGCAGATCACGACTTCGACGCCCGCGTGGACTGCCTGCGCTTGCTAGGGAAGGTCGGCTACCAGGTCGGCACCGGCGTGATGATCGGCCTGCCCGGACAGACGCCGCTGGATCTCGCCCGGGACGTGCTGTTCTTCCGCGAGCTCGACGTGGACATGATCGGCATGGGGCCGTTTCTCCCGCATCACCAGACGCCCCTGGCTGACGGCGAGGGTGCGCTGCCGCCCCAGGATGCCTTCGCCCGGGCGCTGGCCATGATCTCGGTGGTGCGCTGCGTGCTGCCCGACGTGAACATCGCGTCCACGACGGCGCTGCAGGCCATCGAGCACACGGGACGGGAGAAGGGGCTCCTCGCGGGCGCCAACATCATCATGCCCAACCTGACCCACACGCGGTACCGCACCGGCTACCAGCTCTACGACAACAAGCCCTGCATGGACGAGAACGCGCAGATGTGCCGTGGCTGTCTCGAGGGCCGCATCCAGGCCATCGGCGAGAGCGTCGGCTACGGCCAGTGGGGGGACAGTCCGCATGCCGGATCCCGGCCCGGGACCTGAACAAGCCTGCCTCAATCCGCTGCAGGAGGCCGCCGCCGAGGCCGGCTTCTTCTCGACGGAGCATCACTTCCTGCTGAACTTCCCCACCGGGGCGGGCAAGACCTGGATGGTGACGCAACTGGCGGCCCGGGCCGTGGCCGCAGGGAAGAGCTGCGTGATCTCGGTGCCCCTGCGCGCGCTGGCCTCGGAGTTGTACGAACAACTTCTGGCGGCGCTTCCCTGCGGGACCGTCGCGCTGTGCACGGGGGCGGCGCGCCGTGGCCGGCCCTGGCGGACCGGGGCCCTGACCATCGCCACCCACGAGGCGTTCTTCCTGCAGGTGAGGCTGTCAGGCCTTTCCTATCTCTCGACGCTGGCGTTCGCGGCCATCGACGAGATTCACATGCTCGAGCAGCCCGGGCGCGGCGCCCTCCTGGAGACCCTGCTGGTGCGCCTGTTCAGGCTCGCGCCGTTTAGCCGCGTCATCACGCTGTCGGCGACGCTGGCCGACGGGGACCCGCGGCTGTGCGCCTGGCTCGGGGCGGCCTGCGTGCGCGGGTCGTACCGGCCGGTGCCGCTTTCGCTGGCCACGGTGCCGTACGAGGCCGGTCGCCGCGAGGAGAAACTGCTGGAGCTGGTCACCGGGGATGCGCGCACCACGCTGGTGTTCGTGCACTCGCGTCGGCGCGCCGCCCATCTGGTGACGCGCCTGGAGTCGCTTGGGGTGCCCTCGGCCGTGCACCACGCGGGGCTGACCGTGAAGCGGCAGGCACAGGTGCTGCGGAGGCTGCAGGACGGCGCCGTGCGCGTGGTCGTGGCGACGCCGACGCTGGAGATGGGCATGAACCTGCCCGTGGATCGCGTGATCTGCCCGGAGCTCGTGTTTCCGGGCGCGGGTCCCCGGCGCTGGGAGCGGATCTCCGCGCGGGTGCTGCACCAGCGGCTGGGGCGCGCCGGTCGTCCGGGGCTGGGCGTCGCCGGCGAGGGTCTCGTGCTGGTGCGCGCCGGATCGGCCGATCCGCTTTCCGAGCCGTTCGCGCCGGTGCGCTCGCAGCTGGCCGCCGACCTCGATGCGTTCGTGCTGCGCGAGCTGGGCGACAAACTGAGCGCCAGCCTCCCGCAGTTGGAGCGGGCCCTGGCGCTGACGTTCGCCGCGCACTGCGGAGAGCCGCTGTTGCTGGAGGACGCGCTGGAACGCCTGGCGGAGCTGGAGTTGATCCAATGGCCGCCCAAGGTGGCTGCGGCGCACTCCGGTGCGGGATCGCGCCGCGCTGGCCGGGGGAAGGCGCCCCGGATCGAACTGACTCCGCTGGGGGCGGCCGCCGCCTCGCAGTTTGGAGCGGTGACGCGCTTCGCTGGTGCCTGCGGCCTGCTGCAGCGGGAACTGACCGCGTTCGACGTCCTCTGGATCGCCCATGCCTGCGTGGTTCCGGAGGCGTACTTTCCCCTGGCCGAGCTTGCGCGGCTCGGGGACGACCTCGCGGACACGCCCTCGTTCCTGATGTGCGCACCGGAGTCCTTCGAGGGGCGCCTGGACGTCTCCCGGCGCGAGGCCGTCGTGGCCGCGTGCGCGGTCGCCGCGCTGCTGGCGTGGCGGGAGGTGCCAAAAAAGGAGCGGGAGGACCGGATGTTCTGGGGGGCCTCCTGGGAGGCCGTCCGCCTGCGCGCCTGGCATGCGCAGCGCGTGCTGCTGGCCATGGGGCGCCTGCTGAAGGCGGCCCCCGGGTTTCCTGTGCACGCGTCCTCCGTCGAGGCCCTCGGGAGCGCCTCGGAGATCCTGCGCCTGCGCCAGCCGCAGATGAATTTGAGGGAGCTGGAACCGTCGGCGCCGCGGTGGCGGCCGGTTCCCCTGGCTCCGGGTGATCTCGGGGAGCTCGATGAGCCGCGCCTGCGTCGGGCCCTGCAGTGCCAAATCCAACCCTGCGACGACGGCGCCTGCCTGGTGACCCACCGGGGGTCGCCGCACCGCGTCTCCGGTGGCACCTGCGATTGCCCGGATTTCTCCACCGGCAGACCCTGCAAGCATGTCCTGGCCGTGCGTCTTTTCCCTCGGGGTCCGTCATCCGGGCCTGCGGGGCCTCATCATCAGGAGTCTTTTGATCCTGTGCGCTGGTGGCTCGAGAGTCCGTTTCCGGGCACGTGAAGGGGTGCGATTTTGATAGATAACGATACATCGCCTTGACAAATCGAGTTTTTAGGAATATGGTCCTGTCAGGTTGATGCCTGAAGAGGTTTTTCAATTCGTTCATTCACTGAAAAGAAAGGGTTGTCTGATGAGAACACGCACTTATTTATTCTTTTCCTTCATCCTGCTCTTCGGTGTGCTCGGCTGTGACGAGGACAAGAAGGCGGAAACCTGCACCGTCCTGGCGGAGCGCTTCGATGCGGACACGGTGGTCCCTGCGGGCTGTTATCTGGCCCAGAAGACTCCGGTGCTGGCCGCGGGGGTGAAGCTCACCCTCGATCCGGGCGTGAAGATCATCTTCTCCGCCGGCACCAAGCTGGAGATCAGCGGAGATCAGGTCCTGGACGCCGTGGGCACCGCCGGCAATCCGATCCTGTTGACCGGCGAGGTGCAGCAGCGCGGCCACTGGGTGGGACTGCGCTTCGACGGCACCGCCGACGTCGAGAGCCGCCTGGCCTATGTGACCGTCGAGTACGCGGGCAACACCACCAGCGACAGCGACTCTGCCGGCATCAAGGCCACCGCCGACAGCCGGGGCGTGACGTTGAGCATGACCCACACCACCGCCCGCGAGAACCAGGGCTGGGGGCTGTTCCTCACGGGCAGCGCCCTGATGCCCGCCTTCTCCGACAACACGCTGACCCTGAACACGCTGGGTCCTGCCAATGTCGACTCCGAGGTGGCCGGCCTGCTGGACGCTTCATCGAGCTATGCGGGCAACGACGTCGACGAGGTGTGGGTACGGACCTACTCCCTGAGCAAAAACGGGACCTGGCATGCCATCGACGTTCCGTTCCACCTCAGCGGCAACCTCCGCGTGGAGCTGCCCTGGACCATCGAGGCCGGAAACACGCTGATCCTGGAGGAGGACGCCCACCTCGTCACCAACGGCGATGACGCGGCCCTCTACGCCATTGGAACGGCCCAGGCGCCCATCCTCTTCACGGGCGCGCAGAAGGTGCGCGGCTTCTGGTGGTCCTTGGATATCGGCTCCTCCGATCATGCGGACAACCGGCTCGACCACGTCACGTTCGAGTACGGCGGAAGCATCGCCCACGACGCCAACGGCGCCTGCCTGCGCCTGGTCGCCGACAGCCGGGGCGTGACCATGAACATCACCAACGCCGTCTTCCGGGAATGCGCGGGTTACGGGTTGAACCTGACCGGCAGCGCGGTGCTCCCGGAGTTCTCCGACAACACCCTGACCCTGAACACGCTGGGGCCTGTCATGTCCGGTTCCACCGCCGTTCATCAGTTGGACACGACCTCGACCTACACCGGCAATGATGTCGACGAGGTGCGTGTGGACGCCGACTGGGTGGACCAGAGCGTCACCTGGGAGGACCTGGGCGTTCCGTACAACCTCGACAATCACATTGATGTCAACGGCACCGAGGCGAACCCCGTGGTGTGGACCCTGGCGCCCGGCGTCACGCTGATCCTGCCCGCGGCCGGGATCCTCTCGGTGCCCGGCGACTATTCCGGCTTCCACGCGGTGGGCACCGCCGAAAAGCCGATCACGATCACCGGTGCCGAGAAGACCTCCGGCTTCTGGAAGGCGATCGTGTTCGACACCACCCTCAACGCGGCCAACGCCATCGACCATGCGATCATCGAATACGGCGGATCCGTGGGCGGCAGCGGTGAGGAGGCCATGATTCACATCGCCTCGGACAGCCACGGCGTGAGCGTGAACATCACGAACAGCACACTGACCGACAGCGGCCTCTATGCCATCTATCTCGGGCTGTATGCCCAGGTCAACGCCGACATCGAGACCTCCAACACGTTCTCGGGCAATGCGTCGGGCGACGTCTTCCGCGATCAGTAGTCCGGTCCGGCCTGCCTTTGCACGATTTTTCACGAAAGAAATGAAAAAGGTGCCCCCGGCCCCCTTGACCGGGGCCCGGGAGGTGATTACAAGTGCCGTCGCCCGGAATCCGGCCGGATGGACCGACCAGACCGGTGGTTTGAATGTTTCGTGCCGGCTCGGTGCCGGAAATTTCACATATTTTATGGAGGCAGTTATGAAAATCCGTCCGTTTGAAGAGCGTATCGTCGTGGAAATGGAAGAATCCAAGGAAGCCGTCGTCGGCGGCATCTACGTGCCCGAGAGCGCCAAGGAAAAGCCGATCTTCGGCAAGGTCGTGGCCGTGGGCTGCGGCGAGGTCATCAACAAGCTGGTCGCCGTCGGCGATCGCGTGATTTTCAACAAGTACGCCGGCAGCGAGTTCACCGTCGACGGTCACAAGATCATGGTCCTGAACAAGGACGACCTGCTGGGCAAAATCGAAGACTGAGCCTTGACAAGCTCCCGCATTCCCCGTAGGTTGGCCGCCGGAAAAGCGGCCCCGTGATCGCGGGTCCCACCTCCGATGGAGTGCCCCATGAATGACATCCAGTACAACGGCGTGAAGGTGTTCTCGGCGAGCAAGGCCGAGGAGCGGGAGCAGCTTGGCGAACGGGTCACCGCGTGGCTGGGACTGCACCCCGAGGTGGAAGTGCGCCGGATCAAGACCCTGCAGAGCTCGGACAAGGCGTTCCACTGCATCACGATCATCTTGATGTACCAGGATCCTTCCTTTTAATCTGATCGGCGTAAAACAATCAATCCGGTTTTTGACTTTCCCGGGTGAATGGGCTATGTTTCATCGCTCCCTGCCAAGCGGGGACCTGCACTGTCTCGGGTGCTCCAGGAGTGATGCATGTGGTTGTTACTGGTCGCGGTGTTCGCGTCGTTCGTCATGGGTGTCGGTTTCAGCATCTATATAATTCATAAATTTCGCAAACTGCCCAGCGCCGGTCATACGTACCGCCTCGCCAGTGGTGGCTGGGAAGCGGTGAACGATGCCTCGACCGGTGATGAAACCTCCCTCCATGCGGAACAGACGCGTCCGGTCGAACCCATTGAAATGGATCAACTGCTGGTGTCCGGAAGCAAGCCCAAGGGCATCGCCGTGTTCGAGGAGAAGACCCGCCAGGTGCAGGAGTTCGAGTTCGCCGACCTGCTGCAGGTCGACCACGAGGAGATGGTGGCCGAGCCCCTCGCCACCGACAACGAGGAGCAGGTCGAGATCGCCCGCGAGGACAGCCGCCTGCTGAAGATCGCCATCGAGAAGAGCGGCCCTGTGGGCGTGCGCGACGTCATGCATCCCCAGGCCATGCTGCAGGCGGTGCAGCCCTCCCACTTCGTCTACACCTCGCGCGGCACCGGCACGGGCCTGCTGAACTGAGGGCTGCATGGCACTGCGCGTCGTCGGGCAACTGGATCCTCCGTCCGGACTGGCCACCGTGCTGCGCGGCCGCGCCCAGAAACGAATCGACGAGATCGAAAAAGAGGGGATGACGGCGGTCGAGTCCGCCTGCCGCGGACGCGGACTGGTGATCGCGCCCGACGTGGTCGAGGCGGCCCTGGTGCACGTGACGCCGCCGCAGCAGGCAGCGCTGGAGAGCCTGGTCCACATCCATCGCAAGATCGCCCTGCGGCAGTACGAGACGCTGCGGTCCTGCGTGATCGAGCCGACCACCGGTGTGAAGATCACCCAGGAGGTGCGCCCCGTGCCGAGCATGGCCGTGGTCGCCCCGGGGACCTGGGACGAGCAGGTCCCGCACGCGTTGCTGTCGGTGCTGGCCGCCGCCCGCGTCGCCGGCGTTCCCCGTCGCGCGGTGCTGCTCGAGCCCGACTCCGCCGGCGGTGTCTCGCCGGTGAGCATCCTGGCCGCAGGGCTGGGCGAGGCCACCGACATCTACCGCACCGGCGGCGTGCCCGGGCTCGTGGCGCTCTCGCGCGGCTGGCTCGGCTTTGTCCCCGAAAAGACGGAGCTCTGCGGCGGCTCGCGCCTGGTGCAGGCGGCCGGCGAGATCCTGCACGGTCGGCTCGAGGTGCCCGCCTACGACATGCTGGTGCTCACGGACTCCACCTCCGGCGTGCAGCCGGTCCTGGAGATCCTGTCCTCGTGGCTGGCCGACGATCCCTTCACCACGGTGGGCTTCCTCACGACCTCGCGCCGCCTGGTGCAGCGCATGGAGACGCACCTCGACGCGCTGCCCGAACCGCGGCCCGCCTGGACGCGGGATCTGGCCCAGATCCCGGTGGTCGTGCGGCAGACCGTCGAGGAGATGATCACCGCCTCCTCGGCCGTGCGCGTGAAGTATCTCGTGCTGCTCGTGTCCAAGCCCGAGCAGTACATCCCGCAGATCTTCCACGCCTCGCACATCGTGCTGGGCGACAACGCAGCGGCGCTGATCTCGCGTCGTGCGTTCGCCGCTGGCGTGCTCACAGCCGGCGGCCTGAAGGCCTCCTGCGAGACCACGGGCGTCTTCTCGTTTTTGCGCAGCGTGACCATCGAGAAGATCGGGCACAAGACCGCCGAGCGCCTGAAGGTGCAACTGAACCAGTTGACAAAGTCCTGAAAAACATACTACAAATTATCTGCTTCAGTGGTGCATGAAACGGTGCATCAGTGAAAAGCATGTTTGATTACAACATCATCTCCAGGAGGTTTCCATGAGACAGTTATTCATCATTCCGTTCCTTGCGATGTTCGCGCTGCCGGCCCAGGCCCAGCCCATCAAGCCGCCGCCGGATCCGCAACACTTCAGTTCACGATCGATCCACCAGAACCTGCAACGGTGGTACGAGAACCTGACCACCGACTGCATCCTGGCCGTGCGCGACGACGCCCAGATCAACCGCATCGCCCAGCAGATCAGCAAGCACCAGGCCCAGCCCGACCAGGGCATCTACGTCAACTATTTCAACAAGTCCCTGCTGCCGCTCTACAACGCGCTGCTGGCGGGCGTCCCGGGCTACGGCACCTACGCCGAGATCGACGCCCACCGGGAGGCGGCCACGAAGTTCCTCAACGAGCAGCTGCCCAAGGGGCCCGCCGGCACCGAAGCCGAGATCCGGTCTTTTATCGCGTCCTACCAGGCCTACCTCAAACGTGCCGCCGAGGAGCGCAAGTGGCTCATGGGTCTGCACAAATTGTCGGCCTGCCACCGCGAGCAGCGCTTTGAGAACATCACGATGCTCAAGGGCTTCCACAACCTCAACCGCTTCACGGATCCCGCGATGGTGAAGGCCCGCCTGGCCGAGATCCGCAACCCGCTGGTGCCCCACTTCGGCGGCATGGCCGAGCTCGAAGGCTTCTTCCAGAAACTTGAGAGCCCCAAGGAGGAGATGGATCTTTTCTTTTATGGCCAGCTGGTCATGGATGCGGTCCGCACCTACAAGACCCTCGGCGAGGTGGAGACGCAGTTCGCCGTCCTTCCGCTCTGGGCCGAGATCTTCGAGGGTGACGAGAAGGCCGAGCTGGTCGGCCGCCTGGCCAAGATCACCGAACTGAAGAAGAAGGTCTTCATCTCCATCGGCACGATCTTCAACAACATCGAGCCGCCAGCTGCCAAGGCGGAGAAAAGCCTGCTGGGCACGGCCAAGGGCCTGGTCAAGGCCTCCGGCGTGCTGTCGATCCGGATCACCTCGTCCAAGGGCACCTACAACGGCTCGGTCACCCAGTACAAGAAGGTCACCGAGACCAAGGTGCTCGTGCGCACCGTCCCGATCAAGTACGACCACTTCGGCATCTCCTACGTCAGCAACGAGCGTCCCTACCAGTGGTGGCCGGATCTGCCGGGCCTGCTCGCCACCGACGTCTGTACTCTGGTGGTCGGCGTGGCCAAGAAGTACTCCAAGGGGGTCGACGTCCAGCTGGGCAAGTGGCTGTATTATCCCAACGAGACCCGCATCCCGATCCTCTGCAGGAACAAGGACGCCGCCGGCAAACCCCTGTAATTTTCGATTATTCCAACTCCAGCCCGCCCGTTCCCTGCGCCCGCCCTGGTTCACGTTCACCGTCCGTTCCTTTCCGTCCCTTCCGTCTTTTCCGTGGTAGTCCAGCTTCTAACCCGGGTTCGTGGCGTCTGCGAAGGCCTTCGCGATCGTGAAAGCCTGGGCGATGCCCGCCACGTCGTGCACCCGGAAGGCGTGGGCGCCGGCGGTGCGGGCCAGCAGGCAGGCCGCGACGGTGCCGGCGAGGCGGTCCTGCACTTCGGCGCCGGTGAGGTGCCCGATGAAGGACTTGTTGGAGGGCCCCACGAGCACGGGGGACCCGCAGATCGAGGCGATGCGGCGACCCGCGGCCAGCAGGGCGATGCACTGCTGCGGGGTCTTGCCGAAGCCGATGCCCGGGTCCA
>Ga0180007_10006801_pt1 | contig 11051 bp, 6 predicted proteins | sample MM_PC_MetaG_FD_121122 | JGI IMG/M metagenome (GOLD analysis project Ga0180007, IMG submission 121122) | Groundwater microbial communities from the Aspo Hard Rock Laboratory (HRL) deep subsurface site, Sweden - MM_PC_MetaG | ecosystem: Environmental > Aquatic > Deep subsurface > Groundwater...
CATTCCAGATTTTAAGGGGCCTGGTCTATACAGGGCAAGGATAGCGATGATATCCTCAAAGATAGTTGGCTTAAGTCGCTTCAGCAAATCCTGCATCCCGGAGGATTCAAGCTGAAAGACGCCGATAGACCTTCCCTCGGAAAGCAGTTTATAAGTAGGCTTATCATCAAGGGGAATCTTCCTTATGTTTATGGCGATATTCTTCTTTTCCTTTATAAGCTCCAGGGTTTCCTGGATAACAGTAAGGTTCTTCAGTCCCAGGAGGTCCATCTTGAGAAGCCCTATCTTCTCAATTGAGTCTTTGGCGTATTGGGTGGCAGTCTTTTTCTCCTTCTGGTCAACATAAAGCGGCACTATCTCAGCTAAGGGCTGATTGCCAATGACTATGCCTGCGGCATGGGTTGAGGCGTGTCTGACCAAGCCCTCAAGTTTCATAGACATATCAATAAGGTGCTTCTTCTCAGGGGTATCGTTGTATTCATAAGAGAATTCAGGAATCTTCTCTAAGGCTTCAGAGAGGGTGATATTCGGCTCCTTGCCTATAATCTTTGCCAGGCGGTCGCATTCAGAATAGGCAATGTCCAAAGCCCGGCCTACATCCCTGATAACAGCCAAAGCCTTCATTGTGCCAAAGGTGATGACCTGGGCTACCTTATCCTTGCCATACCTCTCAGCTACATACTCTAAGACCTCATCCCTGCGTCTATAGCAGAAGTCAATATCAATATCAGGCAGGCTCACCCGGTCAGGATTTAAGAATCTTTCAAAGAGGAGGTCATACTTTAAGGGGTCTATATCTGTAATGCCGAGTGTATAGGCTATGATTGAGCCAGCACACGAGCCCCTTCCAGGGCCTACAGGTATCCCTTTTTTCCGAGCATAGTTTATCAGGTCACAGACAATCAGAAAGTAACCAGCATAGCCCATTTGCTTTATAACAGCCAATTCATACTCAAGCCTCTCCCTTGCCTTCTTGTCATCTTCATACCTCTCCTTCATTCCAGATATGGCTAATCTTTTCAGCATCTCGTTTGGGTCTTCATCCATCTCAAGATGAGGAAGATGGAGCTTTCCAAAATCAAGCTCTAAGTGGCATCTTGCGGCAATATCAGAGGTGTTATCTATTGCCTCAATTGGAAATAGCCTTCTCATCTCATCCTCTGTCCTGAAATAGAACTCTTGAGAGGAGAACCTCAGCCTTTTCTCCTCATTCTGCTTCTTTCCTGTCTGGATGCAAAGAAGGATATCCTGTGCCTCTGCGTCTTCTTTCTCAAGATAATGGATGTCGTTTGTGGCTACGAGACCTATACCCATCTCCTTAGAAAGCTCAATAAGGACAGGGTTTGCCTTTTTTTCCTCAGGTAAGCCGTGGTCCAAGATCTCAAGATAAAAGTTGTCCTGGCCAAATTGATTAGAAAACCAGGCAATGGCATTTCTGGCCATATCTACCTGCTCAGACAGGATGAGCTGGGTTATCTCGCCCTTTATACAGCCAGATAACATAATCAGCCCTTTTTTATGGTTAGAAAGCAGTTCCTTGTCAATCCTTGGCTTAGAGTAGAACCCCTCAGTGTAGCTTATGCTCACTAACTTTATCAGGTTTTTGTAGCCGTCCATATCCTTAGCTAAGAGCGTAGCATGGAATAACCCCTTTTCCCTCTTTTTTATATCATTAGCAACATAAACCTCACAGCCAATAATAGGCTTTACACCAAAGGAGAGGCAGTGCTGATAAAACTTGATAGCCCCAAAGAGGTTACCGTGGTCTGTCAGGGCAATGGAGGGCATACTAAGATGGCTTGCCCTTTTAATCAGCTCATCAACCTTTATGGCCCCATCCAAGAGGCTATATTCAGAGTGGCAATGTAGATGGACAAATTTTTTCATTGGAATTGAATTATAAGGCTCTTGGAGGGGAAAAATCAAGGCAGATTTTAGTCAGTTAAAACCTCATAGAGGCAGAGATTCTAAAGGTTGAACCAAGGTCTCCTGCTAGAAGGTAGGCGGTGTCAAAAGTGAGGTTTTGGTGGGTGATCCTTGTTTTTGTAGTCTTGTCAGACTACGAGGTCTGACCCCAAATACTCCTTGAGTTTCATCTTATAACCCCAATCTTACCTGTTGCCTTTTGGTTTTGGTTGTTGGTGATGAGATAGATATAGACACCACTGGCTACATCTTTTCCTTTCTTATTCTTCAGGTTCCATTCTGCATTGCCGTTTGTGTTGGTAAGCTCTTTTTCATAGATAAGCTCACCGGCGATGTTGTAAATGCGTATCTTGCATTGGTCAGTCAGGTTTTTGAAAGTTATTTTATTATGATCCTTGCAAGGATTGGGGTAGGCGATGACATTGGTTAGGTTATCTCGCACACCTTTCAAGGTTACGGTAGTGGTTGCATCCATTCTGTATGTTTGAGTTCCAAGCTGGAGCCATCCTGTAACGATACCATCAATGATATAGTCGCCCTCTCGAACTGTATAGGTTCCTTGATAGGTTCCAGATGATACTTCTGTCATCGTTGTTGTAGCCATACAAGCAATAGTAAAGGTAGCTGTTCCTCCTGCCTGACCTTGCATTGCTACTGTAAGCACACTCCCAATCCCAAGTGGAGTAGTGGCATTATGTGTGATGGAGGTGATAACATTTGCCATCAAGGAGAAGATTGAGAGATGATTCACTTGCACAGAGACAAGGTTTGCATTGGTGTCAATCTGTGAACCAGAAACCATCTTCCATTCTCTTTTCTCCTCATTCAATGTAAAAATCCCTAAGCACCCTTCTTTTATCTCTGTGCCATCTATGTATCCATCGTTATTGGTGTCTGGATAAGGGATGGAAAGGGTCAGATTGCCATTCAAGTTGGTAGTTACAGAGCCATCTAAAATCCTTCTAATTATAATCTCTCTAACTGCTTTTATGGATTGGAGTTGGGCAATAAATGGTCCAATCTTATCATTAGCATTTTTAATCAAAGCCATTTTCTCGTTAGAAATGGCAGAAGATAGCATAACCTCTGCATCCTCTGAAAGCACATTTTGTGGGATGATTATCCTTGTTCCATCTTGCAATGTGAGTGTTCCACCTTCAGATTTTGCTATAAATGGCTTCTGAGTCAGGCTTGAATCAGGCATCCTCAATTCATCTACCACATTATTTCCATCATAGTCTATGCTCATTGAACCAGGACCTGTATCAGGCTGTAATGCAATAGATGCCTTTGTTAGGGTTGAAAGGGGGATATTCTCAAAGGTAACAAATGAGTATTCTCCATCCTCTTTTGGTGTAGTCGCTGATAGGGTGAAACTGCCTTTATCATAGGCGTCTATCTTTATAGAATAGGTGAGGGTTGCGGGTAGAGAGAAAATTTTTGTATCGCTTCCTATAATCATATCTGCATCTGGTATCTGGTTTGTCCCATCACTGGCTATTATCCTTCCGTGTTGGTCGGTTATTTGGACATTTACTGGGCATTTTATGGACAAAAGAATTTGCTGGACAACAAGTTCTGGTTTTGTTACTACAAATTTAGAGTAGTTACCGTCCACATCCTTAAATCTGCCAGACTCAAAGTCATATATAGCGCAATAAAATGATTCTAAGAATTTTTTCTGATCTGATGAATCATGCGGTGATCTGTTATCGTAAAGCAATATATATGCCTTATTGCTAAATTCTATAATTTTGTATGCAACTACTGAATGCTTCTCGGCAAAAAATCCTGTTATTATTACAGGTCCATCTTTTAAGCCTTCTTTTAGTTTTTTGTATTCCTCATTTTCCAAAGGAGGGGATTTCTCAATCTGATTGCCAGCTCTAAAACTTTCTAGACTAAATTGGTATAAAGATATTTTTGTCGTTACTTCCCATTTTTTTGGTAAGCAGTAAGTACTTGTTGCATTGTATGGTCTTGTAAGAGCGCCTGTGAAGTATAATATGCTCGTTGCCGACATTCCATAACAATGACCCAAAAAAGTTTTTTCACTGACCCAATCAGGTAAGTCAATAAGCGGCCAATTAGGAAATGAATACCCATCTTCAGATACATCAAAGTCTGTGGCTATGATATTATAATCATTCGGGAATTCTATCTTTAAGCTTGCACTCCCTTTTGTATCGTTATCAGATATATGGAAGAAGAATTCTCTTAGATTTTCCTCAGCATTTTTGGGGTCAAAAACAAGATCTATTATACTCCATGTCCCTTGACTACCTACACACTTCTTTACATGCTTTGGTACATCAAACGAAAGGCTGATCTTATAAAACACTATCCGCACCCGCAAAGGAAACCAATTTTCGGAATCATAAGAAATCTCACAAGACCCTTTCTTTGAACTATCACCCTGCGATGTCCCGGTTACAGTGATCTTTATCTCACTACCATCACCTTTGATCTCTGCGTATAGGTTGACAATCTTGGATTCCCCTGGTGAAAGTATTACAGAATCAGTCGATAAGGTTATTCCATCTACCTGCGGGATTGTCTGGGTGGTCAATAAAATTGTGTCTTTCATTGATCCATTATTCTGGACACGAATTACATAAGATACGATAGTTTTAGGGAATGCAGTCACTTTGTTTGGACCATAGCTTGGGATAGAAAGCATAGGGTTGTAAGGTGTATCTGATGTAGTAAACTGCCATATTGAACTTTGTGTGGAGGAGCCGTGGTTGTCTGTGGCGACTATTCTCCAATAGTAAGTAGTGTTATGCTTGAGTGTGCCAGGGTTATAGGTTGTCTGAGTTTGGTCATTAGAGACCAAAGGAGGGGTTGTCTGTGTACCAAAGCATACACCATAAACTACTGTGTCGCCATCAGGGTCACCACCTTGCCAGCTTAGGGTTGTGTTGATAGGCTGATTGGTTGAACCAGTAGAAGGTGATGGGTTGCCTGGGGTATTGGGAGGTTGGTTTTCTCCAGGATATAATGATGCTATCCAAATATTATCGTTGCCTGTCCGCGAAGATACAAAAGCAATATGTTGAGAGTCAGGAGACCAGCTTGGTGCACCACCGCCATCAAAGGTTACTTGGATTAGACCTGATCCATCTGGATTTATGACATATATTTCGCTTCTTCCTGTTTGGTTAGATTCAAAGGTGATTTGATTGTCTTTTGACCAATCTGGCATTATATTTTTAATGTCCTTATCCTGCCCACTTGTAGTTAACCTTGTTGGTGTTCCACTGCCATCAGTTTTTGCAATATAGATATCATATCCTTTTCCATCTTTAGATGCTGAAATAGCTATTTTGCTTCCATCTGGAGAAAATGAAATACCCCAAACTCTTCCTGTGCTAAAGATTGTTTTGCCTACCTGTGTTGCAGAAGGACCAAAATTTCCTTGAGAACCAGGAGTAATATCAAAAATATTAGCAACTCGAACCTCTGTTTTAAGAGAAGGATAATAAATCTCCCAAGCAAGCAAGCTTCCATCTGGAGAGCTGATAATATAATATCCACCCATTCCACCTGGAATCAAAAGCAAAGAATCAAAATTGGCTTCTGTACCATCAATAATTGTCCTTGTTGCTGGAACATTTGAAATATCTACCCGCATATATTCATAGTAAAAATTAACATCTTCAACAACAATAGTTGAACTTGAAGTGCCTAAAAATCTAGGATTCTGAAGTCCATTTGCATAATAATATGTAGCTCTGTTATCAGTAAGTTGTTGTATCTCGGCAGTATCAACATTAACACCATAAATATCCCACACTACTGGACAACTGCTTGGAGGAGTTGTTCTATTGTCTCGATTTGAATGGAATATGATCATTGATCCATCGGGTGACCAATCTGGACTATAGTCCAAAAAGTCTCCACTCGTAACTTGTTTAATTCCATCATTACTTGTTGTAGTGAACTGCCATATTGGACATGAAGTGGAAGAGCCATGGTTATCAGTAGCGACTATCTTCCAATAGTAAGTAGTGTTATACTTGAGTGTGTTGGAGTTATAGGTTGTCTGGGTTTGATCATTAGAGACTAAAGGAGGGGTTGTCTGTGTGCCAAAATATACACCATAAACTACTGTGTCGCCATCAGGGTCACCACCTTGCCAGCTTAGGGTTGTGTTGATAGACTGACTGCTTGAACCAGTAGAAGGTGACGGGTTGCTTGGTATGTAGGGTGGGTTATTGGTAGAAGGTGTTATATTGGTGAGAGTTTTTATTTCATCTTGAGAAAGGGCTCTATTATAAAATCTTAATTCATCAATTGCACCATTTAAAGGAAACCAGAAATCTAAGCAGGCATAACCTGTATTATTTTGAATTCCAATATAAAGGTCTTCGGAATTTGCACGAGTAAAATTTACAACTTGATTTTCTTTTCGCGCAACTTCTTCTCCATTTACATACTCAATTAATGTTCCTGAATCAATTACAAATGCTAAATGTGTCCATTCTCCTATTTGATAAGGAAAGGAATCCCCAATATCCGCTCTTGGAGGATTATAGACATTAATACTGTACCCAGAGGATAATTTACCTTCATCTGAAGATACAACAAAATTTGCATAAAAACCTTTTCTGTCACCGCGTTTAGCGAAAACAGTTTGGGCTGCTTTATCTACTGCTCCACCACTACAATCAGCTCCTGTCTGACCATAAGAACCATCCATTCTTAAAAAGAAGGCTACAGTGAGTTTATCAGTAAATTGTAAAGAATTATTATTAGATACTCTCACATATCCTGGATTAGAAATTCCGTCTAATTTTAATGCCTGCCCGACTTTCCCCGAAATAAAACTTGTTTTGCCAATTGGAGTACCGTGATTACTGTTGCCTGAATCATCTTCATAATTACCATCAAATTTATAATAGGCTACCGGACCAATTTGGGTAGCAGAAAAATTCGATTCATTTGACAATGTTTTAGTTCCCATAACCAAAGCCCCTAAAATCCCCACCAAAACCAAAATCTTTCTTAAACTCCTCATCTCAACCTTCTTATTCTATACTTAAACACAAAAAAAGCATCCCCATCGCACATTATGCGACAAAAACACTTCTCTTGCAATTTTGTGCGAAAAACAGAACCATCTGCCACCTTCAATATCCCTATATCAGTTCAATACTTCTTTTACCCAGCCAACAATTTCTCGTTGTATGACTTAGTAGCTACTGCTGCCCAAATGATACATACAGGCCAAGTAAATAGCAAACCAAATCCGAGTGTCACAATGCCAATGATTCCTGAGAGTACAATCATGATTATAGCTCCCCAGATTGTAGAATACAACATACCCAATGGCCCAAACAAGACAGTCAACAAAATGGCAATTCCCATACTTTTTGTTGAGGTTACTACAACTTGTTTTTGTTCTTCGTTTGACATCACTTTTTCACCTCCTTTTTTGTGTATGATTTCTAAAAATTAAGGCTAACAGCTATCATAGGTTCAAGATTACCATCTCTTTTTTGCAAAGACACTTTCCAATGTATCAAACGATCACCTGCCTCATCAAGCTTCTGTGCGGCAGAGTTGATACGATTTCCGGCTATAGGATTGGCAAGAATCCACCCACCCAATGTTGTTAGTATTCCAACTGTTTTAACTGTACCATTATCTTTGCCTGCAACGACCATGGTTACCCCAAGTACCTCAAGCCCAGATCCCCAGTAGGTATATTTTCTATAATCCTGCATTTCCTTGCCTGCTTCACCCATAGCTTTGAGCGGCTCATTTGATAGAGGCGATTCAGAAATCTCTTGTAGCCCCTTTCCAGATAAGCCAGCATAATGCTTGGACAACAGTCGCAAGCCATAACCTGTGCCCATAGCTATTGACTCATAAGTAAGTTTATTATCTTCGGGTGAATAATACTTTGCTATGGCTGATAAAAGACCACCGCAAAATAATGCACTACCCGCAAAACCAACTGTTCGGCAAGTCTTTAGGTTATTTCCAGATCTTTCCATCAAGATTGCTTGCGGTGGCGGAAAAACCTTAGAAGCTTCTATAAATTGGTCTCCTGAGCGACCAAAGTAATATGGGGTTGCAAAACCTCCATATGTTGTGCTCAAGGCAACTTCAGCTGGCAGAAACACAAAACCAATAATCACCGCCATTAACAAACCCTCACCTTGTTTGTCTATTTCTATCATCTTATCCATCAATTTTAATGTATACACCGGTATACCAGAAACCTTGCCAGTATTTCTCAGGTATTTACCTGTTTTCTGAAGCCTCTCTCCCAAGATTTTCAAATCAGCCTCTGTAAGGGTTGGGGACCCATAAACCCCTGGGGATTCTGAAGTTGGTGTTCCCTTTACAATAGGTTCATCAACCTTTTCTACTGGGATAGCTTCCGTCTCCTTGGGTGTTTCGGCTATAACCACTACACTAGCCCCAAACACGAAGCCCAAACTTAAAAATACAGTCAATAGTCTCTTACTTAACATTGTTATACCTCCTTTTCAAATAAAGTTTGTCAAGCAAAAATTTACAATTATCCCATCCACATCACCTCATCTTGAAGAAATTAACGAGCCCTGTAGCAAGCTCATTGCTAACCTGCTTTACGGCTCTATCTACCAACACCTCCTCTGGCTCAGGAGTTCCTTCTTTTTGGGCACAGAAGTATTTATCTTCATAAGTTAATGCCCTTTCGTCACCCCCATAGCGTGCCCAATCAACTTTAGATACTACATTGGCTTTCAAGGTATCTGATTTCAAAATAGAATCACTTACAGCACTAAAAATCTGAAATTCAGCAACAAGGATCACTTCCCTTTTTAGAGTATACTGAGTGCACTCACCAGTAACCTTATATGAGTATCCTTCTTTTCGACTAACAACAGCTTCTCTATTGTAAATCTTATCCGTCCTTGAAGGAGAATCTACAATCAAGGAATCAATTTTGCCAAAGATAAAGGCATGAATGCCCAGTAGTTTTCCTATCTTACCAGGGTTGCTTTTAATGTTCTCTATACTTCCCAATCCTCGTTCCTCCATAAGCTGAGCTAAATGATTTCCAGTGATAAACTCAATTAAATCTGGGGCAAGATTGCTCGCAATTTTAGTGGCCTGGTCAGTAAGAACTGTTCCTTCAAGCCAGATTTTACCCGTCATATTCTCAAAAGGGACTATCGCAATTCTTGTTGTGGCTAGTTCCCTGCTTTTTGTATAAAGCAACTCAGCATCTTTATAGCCAGGTACAAAATGTTGGCACTTTTTGAATTCCTGAACAGCCTCTTTATGCCCTCCTTTCTCCATCAATAAAATACCCTTGTTGTAATGTGCTTCCGCAGATTTCTGAACAGCATATTTCCTTTTTTCAGTAATTTCTTGGATATCTATGGTGGGATAACTGCCTTTGAGAGAAGAAATACTCTCTGATAACCTCAGGAGAATATCATACTCTGCAATTACACTATCCCAGTCAGTATAGCTTTTAGCCCTATTCATATGCATTTCGTAAGCCTTAGGAAGCATCTCTTTAAGAAATAGGGATGCCTCTTTATAATCCGGTTTTATATAAAGGGCGGCTATGCAATTTTTAATAGCACCGTCCAAATCTCCAGCTCTATAGCAGTCTTCTGCATCTTTGTATGCATTCTTATGATCTGCACACCCCGATAGAAATAATGTGGATAGAAATAATACAACTGCCAAAAAGGATGATGCGATTCTCACCATTTTTTCTTCACCTCCAACCTTAACAAACAAAAAAAGCACCTCCATCGCACAAATTATGCGACAAAGACGCCTTCTCCTTTTTCAATTCGCGATTCGCAATTAACGATTCACGATTACTCTCTCTCTCTCTCTGGCAATCTCATTCTTCATCTCCATAGTAGTTAATAGCATAAACATCACCCTAAAAATATGTCAAGATATTTCTTTTTAAGAATAAAGATTTGACCCCTTTTTCTTACCACATCCGCGTGATGGTATATGCATCTAATGTTGTATCGGCACTCACAATTGGCATTTGCCCAACCATCGCTTGGGCAACCAGTAAGCGGTCAAATGGATCGCGATGATGGAATGGTAACTTTGACACTATAGCCGTGTGCTGTATCTTGATTTCCAAGAGATCTATACCATTAAGTTTCAATTGATATGGGATTAATCTTTCGAATGGCTGATCTAACTTTAATTTACCCAGACTTACCTTAATAGCCATTTCCCACAGACTGGCAACACTAAGAAATGGTTGATTAAAAACATTTTCGATTAGCGTTCGTGCGGTTGTGCCAAGTTTCGGGCTTCCACTAATGAACCATAAGAAGCTATGTGTGTCAAGAAGCAGTTTCATGACAGATACTCCTCAAAGTCTGTAAGTGGGGCATCAAAATCATCAGCTATTGTTAATAGACCTTTGGCACTTCCAAATTGTGGATGTCGTTTTATCTTTCCTGCTGATACTATCTGAACTATCCACTGGTCGTCTTTAATAAAAACTTCCTCGCCTTTAACAGCAGCATCGATTAGATTTAACAGGTGTGTTTTCGCCTCATCAAGACTGACTTGACACATAATTATACCCCTTTAATACATATCAAAATGCCATTTTACATTTTAAGGAGATTTTTCTCTCCTTTAAGTATAATTTTAGCATAGGGAGGCTGATTAAAGTCAACCAAATTTTTTGATTATTTCTCCTTAAAGATAGTTGGTTTGAGCCTCTTCAGCAAATCCTGCATCCCGGAGGATTCAAGCTGAAAGACCCCAATAGACCTTCCCTCGGAAAGCAGTTGATATGTAGGTTTGTCGTCAAGCGGAATCTTCCTTATCAATATCAGGAAGGCTCACCCGGTCAGGGTTCAGGAATCTTTCAAAGAGGAGGTCATATTTTAAGGGGTCTATATCTGTAATGCCGAGTGTATAGGCTATGATTGAGCCAGCGCAGGAGCCCCTTCCAGGACCCACAGGTATCCCCTTTTTTCGAGCGTAGTTTATCAGGTCACAGACAATCAGAAAGTAACCGGCATAACCCATCTGCTTTATTACCCCGAGCTCATACTCAAGCCTCTCCCTTGCCTTCTTGTCGTCCTCATACCTCTCCTTCATTCCAGATATGGCTAATCTTTTCAGCA
>Ga0180007_10006802_pt1 | contig 11050 bp, 7 predicted proteins | sample MM_PC_MetaG_FD_121122 | JGI IMG/M metagenome (GOLD analysis project Ga0180007, IMG submission 121122) | Groundwater microbial communities from the Aspo Hard Rock Laboratory (HRL) deep subsurface site, Sweden - MM_PC_MetaG | ecosystem: Environmental > Aquatic > Deep subsurface > Groundwater...
GATTATAGAAAAAAGAACAATATAAAAATTTCTACAAACAGTATCTATATTAATGTGCTGTAACTTATAATATAAAAGCAAAGAAGAAAAAATCATACTAATTAGAATGATCAACCAATATGAGATAATCTGATTATAGAACATAGAATACATCCCAAAAAAGAACAAGAAAGTAGAAAAAAAAGAAGTAGCGTTCACAAAACTGAACCTAGCTTCTTTCTCTTCAATATTAATAAAAGCAGAAGCAAAAAGAATCGATGAAATAATTATAACGATTTGATGCAATAGAAAAAGAGGAGAGAAAAATAAAAAAACAAAATTACTTATAATAAGTAATGTCGGAAGAATAATCTTAATGAGCTTCTCTTTTTTACTAACATTAAGAGGAAAAAACCAAAGATAAAAGGATAATAATAAGAATGTTTCAACTAGAACAAAATACCAAACATTCCTTATATCGGAATATAAAGAGAATAAACGCTCATTAAGCAAAGAATAAGATAGAGCCTCTAAAAAAACGAGCTGAATAATAGACAAGAAAAAAGATTTTGTTTTGAACAAAGCGACAGACATGTTTTATTAAAAGCTATTTCTATAATCATCCCCTACAATAATTTCTATATCACAACCTTCATTTTCACTATTTAATTCTATTATAGGAGCATCATTTAATTTTTCTCCCAAAAAATTAACAGTAAATTTTTTCTTGCCACCAGAATAATCATATATAAAGGTTTGTGAATAGTCTCTGTCTTCGGCATTTGAAGTTTCAATTACATTATAACCGAAAGAAGTTAATTCATTTGCTAAATTATTAGCAAGCCCATTTTGTTTTGTACCATTCTTTACAACTATTCTAGCATCCTCGCTAACAATAAATGGGTCCTTAAAATACTGTCGCACAAAGTCATGAACTTCTTTTAGTGTTTTATCGTTAGGAAGCAATACATACATCTCGTCTATTCTATCTGCATACACTAGCCCACCAACATCATCATCAATAACCTTCATAGATATCTTGTTTTTATCTATATTCCTTATTATCTTGGTTAGCTCCTCTATTTCTGATATTTGCAAATCCATCTTTATATTATCAGATAAAGTGTTTATTATCTGCGCAATTTTTCTTATATTAAGAAAGTTTTCTTTTTCCATAACCTTGTCTCGTACAGCAACTATAATATCTTGCTGTCTTTTTGCTCTATCAAAATCACTCGTTGTTTTACGAGATCTAGCATACTTCAATGTTGTTTCTCCATTCATAGTATAAAAACCCTTTTCAATCTCAAATCCTTCATACTCCATCATATCTTCATCTGGATAATACGGATCATTTATACTTTCTTCCACCTCTATATCAACACCACCCAACATGTCAATAATTTCAACAAAACCATCAAAATCCGCTAAAACAAAATAATGAATTGGGATGCCCAGAAAATCACTCACCGTTTCTTTGATTAGTTCCAACCCTTTTTCTTCGCTATCATAATAACTTTTTCCTAAATAGTATATGGAGTTAATCTTTTTAGAATCAAATTCGTCTGTTTTAATATATAAATCACGAGGGACAGACAACATAGCTACTTCCCCATTTTTAGGATCAATACTTACAACTATCATCGTATCTGTTAGATTTGGACCATCGTGCTCTCCGCCACCTATACCAAGCAATAAGATATTTATTCTTCTGTCCCCCTCTTTTATTATATTATCAGAACTAAGGCTATCGATAAAATCGACACCTTGCACTAAATAGGGAGAAGCAGAAGACGATTTAGTTATTATTATTTTTTTGGTTATTCTATAAGCTTTAATCCCAAAAAACAAAATTAAAAAAAACAATAAAAACACAAAAAAAATAGCAATTATTCTTTTGTAGTTATTTCGCTTAGGAGATATTATCTCAATCTCTTCGTCCATAATATAATAATTATTTCTTTTACTAGTTAGATTCTTGCACAGATAACATTCTATCACAAAACCGATATCTAGTAAAAATAATTCTTTTACTTAGAAACCAATTGTGTGCTAAAATACTACAGTATTAGATTTTAAAAAAATATGGATAATAAAATAAAAAATACAATAGAAGAAATCAGAACCAATGAAGATGATCTATTGAGTTTGAAAAAGAAAATTGAACAAAATGTTTTTCTGTTTAATCTAATAGAAGTATGGAAATTTATCTGGGATATTGGAAAAACATTAATAATTGTAATAGCTGTTGCTTTTATAATTAGGTTTTATCTTGTCCAACCATTTTATGTTGAGGGTCAGTCAATGGAGCCTAATTTTGTAAATGGAGAATACCTTCTTATAGACGAAATATCATACCACTTCAGGGAACCACAAAGAGGGGAAGTAATTGTCTTCAAACCCCCTGTCAGTACTTACCAAAATTATATAAAAAGAATTATTGCTTTACCAAAGGAAAAGGCAGATTTTAATGGAAATGTAACAATAATCAATGATGATTATCCTGATGGTTATAAAATAGAAGAACCCTACCTCTCTCCTGATACTACTACCATAGGCAATGAGGTGCCAACATTAGGAGAAAAAGAATTTCTTGTTCTAGGAGATAATCGTTCCCAAAGCTCCGACTCTAGAGTCTTTGGCCCTTTATTAGAAAAGAATATTATTGGAAAAGTGTGGTTCTATATAAAGACAGAACCATGGAAAACTTTCGAATTATTTGGTCTAAAAATAAAAATCCCCAAGATAACTGCTATGGGAAAAGTAAATACGCCAGAATATGGTTTAGATTAATTCATAACATCCCTTCTACTACCATCGCTCTTGTCTCTCATTTTAAAAACTATAGGGACACCAGATAAATTAAATCTAGTTCTCAAGTTCTTTTCCATGAAATCTAAATGTTTACCCTTAAACAGTCTCTGGCTATTTACAAAAAGCAAAATTTTAATAGGTCGTACCCCTATTTGTGTAGCATAGAAGATCTTTGCCCCGCCCGATCCAATAAACTTTGAGTTTATTATTCTAATTTCTCTATTAAGAATTGGTGTTGATATTCTAGCTGTAGAAGAATCAACTATTTTCTCGATCTCTTTTATTAATGATGGCATTTCTTTCCCCCTTAGAGCTGATATAAAGACAAAAGGAAACTTTTTAAATATATTATTATCGTTAATCAATAATTCTTGATATTTTTTTCCATTTAAACCATCATCTCTCATGTCCCATTTGTTTATTACAATTATTATGCTTTTACCTCTTTTCCATGCATGATCTATAAGATTTATATCATAACCAACAATGCCAACAGTATAATCGATAACATATAAAACCATATCAGCTCGGTTAATAGCATTAAGTGACTTATTCGCCGAAAACTTATCTAAGACATAAGATATTTTAGCTCGACGTTTTAGTCCAGCTGTATCTATAAATAAATATTTTTTTTTATCAATAATAACTTCGCTATCTATTGCATCTCTAGTAGTACCGGCGATTTCTGTTACTATACTTCTCTCACCCCCACATATTAAGTTAAAAAGCGTAGATTTTCCTACATTAGGCCTACCTATTATAGATATCTTAACTACTTCTTCTGCTTCTATTTCTTTTTCTTTCTTGATCTTTAGCTCATTAACAATCATGTCTAATAGGATATTAATATTCCTATTATTTGCGGCAGAGATAGCAATTAAATTATCAATTCCTAAAGAATAAAAATCATACACATTATCTTCTTGTTTTAACCCATCGATTTTATTGACTACTAAAATAATATTCTTTCTCTCTTTTCTTAAAATATCTACTATCCTTTTATCTTTTTCATTAATAGAACATCTGCCGTCTACTAAAAAAAGTATTAAATCAAGATTGTTAATATTATTTAAAACTAACCTGTTAGTTTCTTCTTCTATTTTTCCAGTCGGGGTAAAATCTATACCACCAAAATCTATCAATTCAAATTTTCTTTTATCCAATATAACCTCTCCACTAATAAAATCACGGGTAGTACCCGCTATATTGGAAATAATAGATTTGTCTTGTTTAATCATAAGATTAAAAAGAGTGGACTTCCCAACGTTCGCCCGCCCAATTATACCGACTCGCTTCATTTCGTATAATTTATTTATTCTATTCTCTTTAATTCTTTTTGCTTTTCTTCTTTTTTGTATGCTATAAAAGAATCATTTTCTTCTATCTTTATTCTTTCATCTCCTTCGATACGCAAAGAAACACCTATGCCATATTCGCCAGTTTTCTTTATTTCAGAAATATCTTTATCAACATTTTTAAGGCTGGTTATCTTTCCGCTTGTAAGCAATTCTTGCTCTCTAAATATTTTAATATCTATATTTGTTTCTAGCTCACCCTTCGTCAAACGAATGCCTAATATCTTATCTTTTCTCCCATCTCTAAATATTTGGAGCACCTTCCCCTTACCTATCTCTACCTCATTTTTTTCTGGCTCTAATAAACCTGTTAGAGTTAATGTTATCTTATCAATCAACTCATAAATAATATCAAATCTTTCTACACGGACTCCTGTATGTTCAATGAGTTTTTTTGCATTAGAGACTACATCAACTCTAAAACCAATAATTAGTGCCCCTGAAGCTGATGCCATTTTTACATCAGACTCTGTTATGTCTCCGATATCACTGTTAATAATTTTTACTCGCACTTCTTCAAATTGCATATCGCCTATAGCGTCCTCTATCGCCCTCAAAGATCCCGCTACATCTGCCTTTATAATTAAATATAACTCTTTTAATTCTCCTGATCTAATAGAGGAGGATACTTCCGCTAATCCCCTCATGGCAATTCCCTTTACAGTAATTTGTCTTGAAGCCCTCGAAGTCTCGCTCTTTGCTTCTTTTAAAGATGGCCGCACCTCAAGCAATTCTCCAAAATTAGGTGTATCAGAAAGCCCAGAGATCCTAACTGGCACAGATGGACCTGCTTCTTTTATCTTTTTATTTTTGTAATCAGTCATCATCCTTATTTTGCCAGATACACCCTTACCAACTATGAAGGCATCTCCAATCTTTAAAACACCATCTCTAATTAAAATGGTTGCAACTGGGCCTTTACTGCCAGATAGATGAGATTCAACAACAAAACCATTAGCGGGAACATCAATAAAGCTTTCGGTCTTTTTCATGTCCGCAACAAGTAATATAAGATCAAGAAGTTCTTCTATACCCTGTTCTGTTTTTGCTGAAACAGCGCTCATCACAGTCTTACCGCCCCATTCTTCTGGAATCAACCCAATATCAGCAAGTTGTTTCTTTGTCTTCTCAATATCAGCTTCTGGCTTATCTATCTTGTTGATAGCAACTACAATTGGAACTCCAGCCTCACGAGCAAAGTTTACTGCTTCCTTAGTTTGGGGTTTAACCCCATCATCAGCTGCTACTATTAAAACAGCTACGTCTGTAATGCGAACTCCATGTTCTCTCATAGCACTAAACGCAGCATGCCCAGGCGTATCTAAAAAAGTAATTTTTCTTCCTCTTCTTTCTACTTGATATGCTCCGATATGTTGGGTTATCCCACCTGATTCTCCTCCCACAACATTAGTTTTTCTAATATGATCAAGTAGAGTTGTTTTGCCATGGTCAACATGACCAATAATAGTAACCACTGGTGGACGTTCTTTTTTTGTGCCAATTGTCTTATATTTTTTTTCTGTTTCTTTTTTTTCTGTTTCTTTTTTTATTTTAAAACCTAAAAATTCTCCTACAATCTCGGCTGTTTCAAAATCTATATTCTCGTTAATAGAAGCCATTACTCCATTTTTCATTAGTTCTGTGATGACTCGGGTAACCGGCAAATTCATTTTTTCGCTAAACTCTTTTACAGTAATAATAGCTGGAACAAAAATTTCTTTCGCTTTTACTTCTTTTATTTCCTCAACTTCTTCCTTAATAATATCGTTACCAGATTCTTTCGTTTTATCTTTTAACTTTTCTATAAATTCCCTTGCCTTCTTATCGCTCATAGTCTGTGATTTTTGAGTAATAACAAATTCTAGCTCTTTTGCTTGTTCGCGGAGCTCTTTGATTGGAATATTCAATTTTTTTGCTATATCAGATATTTTCATAACAATAGGATTATATCAGAAAAAGGGTATTTTTAAAAGAAAAACCTCACTTGATGTGAGATTGCTTTTTTATGATTTTCTTTATTCTAATTTTTTTTCTATTTTATTACCTTTTTATTCCATTCAGCGTCATACAGTCTAGCTTTAATTGTTTTTTTATCTTGAATTATAGCCTTCATTATCCTGTGCCATCCGTCTATAACTTCATAACGATATTTCCTTACTTTAAACAATTCTCTCGGTAGTTGAACGACGCCTATTGGAAATAGATCTGTGTTCTGAACTCTTTTTGAATGAGTTAGCCTATATGCCCCCGACTTGATGTCATTAAGAATCTCGGTTATAGAGCGAGCCTTCCAAGGATTTTCGTGCAATGCCTTAATATAAGGATTGAGATTTATTCTTATCTCTTTATAAGGACTTTTATCCTGAAATTTTATTACATCTGGTATCCTTAAAGAAAACTTACAGTTATTAAGTAAGAACGTCGTATAAAAATCATGCTTAATCTTTTGAGACATTTATCCTATTTTCCTAGTTGTAAAACCACCAGAGCTTTTGTTTTTTTCTACTTTCTTTACTGGCTTCTTGGTCTCCTCCTTTGGTTTTAGCTTTAAAGCTTTTTCCGGCTTCAACTTTGGAATAGCTTTCTTTGTTTGTTTAACCGCTTCTTTTTCTTTAGCCTTTGGTGCTCTAGAAGAAACTTCCTTTATTTTTTTCTTAAAGACTTTTTCTTCTTTTTGTTTTATAACTTTAATCTTCTTTTTAAATTCTTTTTTAGACTTGTCTAGTTTAGACGTAATAGAAGAGTTGATTTTTTTTATCTTAGCTACAGGTTCTTTCTTTTTATCAACCGTTTTCACAATCTCTTGCCCAATTTCATCCGAAAGAACAGAATGTGCTCTCTTCAATGTCTCTTTCTGTGGCTCTTCTTTTCTAATACCTTTTTTGTCTATTTGATTGTTTGTTTCAGAAGAAACATGGCCTTCATCTTTTTTTTCTCCTAAACTTTCTGCTGTAGACCCTCCCTCGTTTTCTTCTTTAATTATACTGGTAGAAACAACTTTATCATTTTCTTTTAATTTCATTATTCTAACACCTTGGGTGCTACGGCCTAAAGTAGAAATCCCTTTTATGGGAATACGAATAACTTGTCCGCTTTTTGATATACAAAGCAAATCACTATCATTGTCTCCCACTATCTTTGCGCTAACTAGCTTCCCAGTTTTGTTAGTAATGTTAGCAGTCTTAACCCCAACTCCTCCTCTGTTTTGAGTACTGTATTCAATCAACTTCGTTTTTTTACCCATACCATTCGCTGTAACAACCAAGAGTTTCTGGTCTTTGTCCTTTTCTTCTATCACCCCAACACCTATCACATTATCACCTTCACGAAGTTTTATGCCTCTAACGCCACGAGCAGCCCTCCCCATTTGACGAACATCTTTTTCGTCAAATCTAATAGACATTCCGTTAGCACTAGCTATGATCACTTCGTCTTTTCCGCTCGTCCATCTAATCCAATCTAGCTCATCACCTTGATCTAATTTTATAGCTATAAGACCACTTCTTCTAACATTGGCGTAATCCTTAATAGGAGTTTTCTTCACAACTCCTTTGTTAGTAATCATAAACATATACCAGTCCTTCTCAAAGTTATCGGTCACAATCACAGAAGTAACCCTTTCATCACTTTTGACCTCTATTAGATTAACTATGGCTTGCCCTTTGGAAATACGGGAAGCGGCTGGTATTTCAAATACTCTTGTTTTAAAAACCCTACCCTTGTTTGTAAAAAACAACATATAGTCATGCGTCATAGCAGTAGTAATATGAGCAATAGCATCTTCTTCTTTTGTTGTGGCGCCAATTATTCCTTTACCGCCTCTGATTTGAGTGCGATAAGTATTAACTGGCATCCTTTTTATATAACCACCATCTGACAAAGTGACTATCACCTCTTCATTAGGGACAAGGTCTTCGTCTTTGAAGTCACCAATCTTTTTCTTAAATATTTTTGTTCTTCTTTCATCTCCATATTTTTCTTTCATTTCTTCCATTTCATCTTTTATAATACCCATAATTTTTTTCTCTGATGCTAAAATTGCCTCCAATTCTTTAATCAATGCTAATTTCTCTTTATATTCATCCTCAATCTTTTTTCTTTCAAGCGCCGCTAAAGCAGATAATCTCATATCAAGTATTGCTTGTGCTTGAATATCAGAAAGTTTAAATTTCTTTATTAAGTTTTCTTTTGCTTCTTCCTTGTCTTTCGATTTGCGAATCGTAGAAATAACTTCATCTAAATGATCTAAGGCAATCTTCAAGCCTTCTAGAATATGCAGTCGATCCTTCGCTTTTTTTAATTCAAATTCCGTCCTTCGTCTAACCACTTCTTTACGATGCTTGATGTAATATTCTAAAACTTCTTTTAGATTTAAAACTCTTGGCTGAATACCATCTACGAGAGCCAACATGTTTACTGAAAATGTATCTTGCAATGAAGTCATTTTATAAAGAGAATTTAAAATCTTTTGAGGATATGCATCCTTTTTAAGATCAACAACTATTCTAACACCATCGCGATCTGATTCATCTCTTAGATCCGAAATTCCAACAATCTTTTTTTCCTTATGAAGCATCGCTATCTTTTCAACTAATGTTGCTTTATTCACTTGATATGGAATCTCAGAAATAATAATTTTAAAATCTCCCTTTTTCCCCTCTTCAACCTTTGCTTCTCCGCGCATTACTACACGACCCTTCCCAGTGGTATAAGCTTGTTTAATTTCTTCAGCATTAAATATTGACCCACCAGTTGGGAAATCAGGACCAGGCACAAATTGCATTAGTTCCTCTGCGGTTGCTTCTTGATTGTCGATCAAATGACTTATCGCATCACAAAGCTCTCCTAAATTATGAGGTGGAATCTTTGTTGCCATTCCTACGGCAATACCCTCTGATCCATTAAGAAGTAGACCCGGAACTTTTGCTGGTAATACTTTTGGTTCTTTACGTGTCGCATCAAAATTATCTATAAAATCTACTGTGTCCATATCAAGATCTGCTAATATCTCTTCGGAAATTGCTTTTAGTCTAGCTTCCGTATAACGATAAGCTGCGGCGCCATCTCCATCCATTGAACCGAAGTTTCCTTGACCATCAATTAATTGATACCGCATTGAAAAGCTTTGTGCCATACGTACGAGAGACTCATAAACTGCGCTATCCCCATGAGGATGGTACTTACCTAAAACATCGCCAACTACAGTCGCGCACTTTCTAAATTTAACATTATGACGCAATCCAAGCTCATTCATTGAATAAAGAATTCTTCTGTGTACTGGCTTCATGCCATCTCGGACATCAGGAAGAGCACGTTGAACAATAACGCTCATCGCATAATCGAGAAAGCTGGTCTGCATTTCCTCAACCAATTCTTTTGGTTTAATATGACCGTACTTCAAAGGATCAACTGCCGGCTCAACAGCTTTTTTGTTTTCTAGGTTTTCCTTGTCCGCCGATGAGGCGGATTGCGGTTCTTTTTCTTCTGGCATAAATTATTGGTCTTTATACTTTTCCTTTATATTATTAATTAACCTTTTTCTAAGACTTTTATATATATTCACAGCATCCCGATAATTTGTTTCTGATAAATATTTTTCAATAAAAGCAGGATCAAAATTTCCCTTTTTTATGTTGCCACGCGCTCTTTCATTGAATTCAATTAAGACAGCTTCAAATATTTTTAAATCTATCTCTTCCTCAATAATCGCATTATATAAACTAATTTCTGCTAGTTCTCTCCCTAGCCCACATTCGTCAAGAACTCTTCTTTTATCATCAATGCCCCCTTTAAAATAAACCCGTTGTAAAACAAAGGGTGTGTGATTCCCATACATCTGATCAAGAAGTATGCCCCTAACGCTTATCCATTTATACTTCTTATTAATTTCTTTTTCTTTATCTACTAGCCATAGATTTTCTTTGTGTATCTCCTCGTCTCTGAAAAATACTTCTTCGTGAAGCAATACCTCCATGACATGAAAGGGCATTTCAACAGGTTCTCGCGCATAAATTCTATAATGATCTTCAAATTTCTCTTGATCAACCCAAGAACCTTCAATATCCCAACTTTTTTTATTCTTTTCTCTATAATACTTAAATTGTTCTGAATTTCCTATTCCCATAAAAAATTTTATATATCCAAATTTTTTACCGTCTTCGCATGTGCTTGGATGAAACGTTTGCGAGGTGGAACCTCATCACCCATCAAAGTTGTAAACACTTCATCAGCTTTAGCTGCATCATCAACCGTCACTTGTAAAAGAATTCGGTTTTTTGGCTCCATCGTGGTTTCCCATAATTGTTGCGGATTCATTTCACCTAAACCTTTATAGCGTTGAATGTTTGGTTTTGATGGTTTCTTTACCTTCTTAGTTTCCTTTTCTCCTTCATCAACCTCGTCTCCCATCTCCTCAGCTTCAATCTCTTGCTCCCCCTCTAAAGAAGCAGTTTCATCAACTATTTGAATTTGTTCTGCCGTCACTCCCATTTCTTCCATAATATCTTCTTTGTCTTCATCGCTATACGCATATTTCGATTCCTTACCTTTTGTAATCTTGTAAAGTGGCGGTTGCGCAATATAAATATGACCATCTTCAATCAATGAAGTCATGTTACGATAAAAGAACGTTAAAAGTAATGTGCGAATGTGCGCGCCATCAACATCAGCGTCCGTCATAATTATAATTCTATTATAACGAAGTCTAGTTGCATCAAACGAATCTCCTATCCCAACTCCAAGAGCAACAATAAGAGCGCGGATTTCAGTTGATGCCAACATGCGATCAAGACGAGCTCTTTCTACATTCAATATCTTGCCACGCAAAGGAAGTATCGCTTGAAACGAACGATCACGACCTTGCTTTGCTGACCCACCGGCAGAGTCTCCCTCTACTATATATA
>Ga0180007_10006803_pt1 | contig 11047 bp, 17 predicted proteins | sample MM_PC_MetaG_FD_121122 | JGI IMG/M metagenome (GOLD analysis project Ga0180007, IMG submission 121122) | Groundwater microbial communities from the Aspo Hard Rock Laboratory (HRL) deep subsurface site, Sweden - MM_PC_MetaG | ecosystem: Environmental > Aquatic > Deep subsurface > Groundwater...
CATGAATTTGCAGCACATCATGAACAACTTTGTAAATCCTCATCAGCAGCTTGGAGGAAAAACGCCGGCGGAAAAAGCGGGGATAAAACTGAAACTGGGAAGAAATAAATTGTTGGGGCTGATTCAATTCTCGAGGGATATCACGAAGAGTTGACTATATCTTGCTATAGGAGAGTTTATATACCCGGAATTTTTATCATTTTTGACTAATTGAAGGTTACTTTGATGCGGTCGATTAATGGAACGGAATAGTATAGCGCAGGGATTGCCTGCATCGGAGAGCAAAGGTTTTTTCTTAATATTAATTAAATGTCAGGAGGTATTTTAATGGGATATGAAGGCGGCAGTCGTGGTGGCGGTGGATTCAGAGGCGGAGGCGGCCCACATCGTGGCGGTGGCGGCGGCAGGGGCGGTTTCGGCGGACGAAGAGATTTCGGTCCAAGAGAGATGCATAAAGCTGTTTGCGACGAATGCAAGAAAGAATGCGAAGTTCCTTTCAAACCGACAGAAGGTAAACCTGTCTATTGTAAGGAATGTTACGCTAAGCACAAAAAGTTCTAATTTTGTGCAAAGGTTTTTATTTTGTTTTTTATTGTTGTTTGAATGAAATCAAAGGGCATGGGCAAGGGGTGGATGTTTTGGACTCCGAGGGTTATAGGCCTGGCTTTAATTCTATTTTTAGCTATTTTTTCTTTAGATGTTTTTGATGGAAACTATGATTTTTTGGGAACGTTATTAGCGTTGTTTATGCATAATCTTCCTTCGATAGTATTGGCTTTTTTCTTGATAGTTTTTTGGAATAAAGGAATTGTGCCCGGGGCGGTTTTTATCTTGGGAGGGTTGGTTTATGTTGTTTTGATATTAACTAACAGAAATTTCGAATGGTTTATGTTATTGTGGATTTTACAAATTTCCGTTCCTGCTTTTTTTGTTGGAATATTGTTCATTCTGGATTGGAATAGGAGAAAGAATGGCTAGGAATTGGAATGTTGTGGTTTTGAGTTTGCTTGCATTGGTTTGTATGGTCTTGACTTTTACGGTAAATTGGATGTTTATTGCGTTGGCGGCGATTTTTTCGGGCTGGGGGTGGAAGATTTTGATGAATGAAGGGAAGGCTGTTAAGAAAAAAAGATAGTTACAAACCGTGTGCTCGCATCATGATTTCGGTGATTCCGAGCGATCCTCGATGCTCTTTGGTTTTGTCAGAGGTGCGGATTGTTGGCGCTTGTCCGTGATAGATTCTTTGGAGTGTTTGTTCGCCGCATTCTTTACAGAGGGGCACAACTGGCCGATCTCGGTCTGTGAAGTAGTTTCCTTCGGCCCCGCATTCGGAGTTTGTGCAGCGATATAATCTCATTGGCATGAGTTGTTGAGAAGTCTAGGGTTTTTAGAATTTTGATGGTTAATTACCATTTTGTGAAACTGCTAGATAAACTAGGGTTCCTGCAAGCGCTGCGTAAATTGCTGCGTTAACAATTGGCGCGACCACTACATTTGTATAAATTAGGCTATGGCATATTCTGTCCCCGAGAGACATGTCTCTCCATCTTGGTGTTTTGGGAGTTTGTTCGTTTGCATCAGTAAGTCTCCTAAGATCCGATTCCTTTGTTCGATCTTCCGTCCATTTTCTAGAAGCAGTTGAGATTTAAACTTTGTTGTATTCTTTATAGGCAAAACATTATTCGTCTTCAAGGTCCTCGAATTTGATTTTCCATTGATTGTCCCAAGCCTTTTTTCTTTTTTTGCTGCAGGCGTCGCAGTATTTTCTTTTGAATCTTGCTCGAGGGTTTGTCATGAATCCTGCTCCGCAGTCAAAGCATTTTTTCTTTTTTGGTTTGGGCGTTATTTCTATCATTTTAGTTGACGTAAATTATTTTTGCGTTTTCGTGGAGTTTTGCAAGGTAAGCCGTTATTTCTTCCTGGCCTTGTTTCTTTTCCATTGCGGTTTTTAATCTTTGTGAGATTTGTTTGAAGGGGACAGTCATATTTCCGACGAATAATTTATCTTTATTTTCATTGTAGTAGGCTAGAGCTTCTGTGTCTGTTATGTTGATTTTAGGAAGCTGGTTTAGGTAGTTGTTGATTAGGAGCTGTTGGCGGTAGTATTCTATTCCGTCCTCATAACTACTGCCTTGGGCTTTGATTGTTTTTTTGAAGTCTGTAAGTGTTTGGTTTTTTGCAGCGAGGATTTGGGAGATTTCTTTTTCAGTGTCTTCAATGCTTTGGGTAAATCCGTTTTTTTCTGCGTCGTCGAGGATTAATTTTTCGCTGATTACTCTTTTTAGAGCATCTGTTTGGTTTATGATCTGGCCGGTTTGAGCTTCGAGGTATTTTTGGGTTTTTTCTATCTCTTCCTGCGTGATTGGATGGTCGTTTACGTAGGCGACAATTTTTTCCGTTGTGGCTGTGATGGTTTTTCCAGTGGCGGTCTGTGGATTGTTCTTGAGGAAGAGAAATGCTCCGACTGCGATTAATGCAATTATTAGAACACTGACCGATATTTTTGAAACCATCTGTTAAATTTGGCAAGCAGAGAGCTATTTAATTGTTGTGAATTTTAAGGTTCTGTTGAAAATCTGTTCTTGATGATTTGGAATTCCCACAAGAATTTGGCTTATCAGCCAAAATCCCACCATTTCCACGCCTTTTCCCTTCGCCCCAAATAAAAAAAGCAAACTCGCATGCGCCGCAATAGGACGCTAATTGCGTTCTGCTGCGTCTTGTTTATTGACGCTCGCTCTGCTCGCTTGTTGCGGCGCGTCGTTTTTGACTTTTTCAACAGAGCCCGTATTGGGGGATAGTTTACTTGAAATTGTTTCTTATCGGGGAGATTATTTTTTCCAGGGCTTCTGCGACTGCGGTTTTTAAGTCGAGTGGATGGAGTTTCCCTTCAATGAAATTGGATTCGAGGTCTTTGTAATTTTCGTAAGAAAGATTGCCGCCGAATTTTTCTGGGCGGGAGATTTTTAACTTCCTTAGGTGGGGGAACAGAATTAGGCTTGCGATTTGCAGAATTGGGTTGTCTTGGGCGACTTTTTCTGGACAGTATGCCCCTTTAATTGTTTTTTTGATTTCGTCGTAGGAATCTGTTACGGAGATGCCTGAGCCTGGGAGGGATTTTGACATTTTTTCGCCCGGGCCTTTCAGCGAGGTAATTAATGCGGTGTGGAAGGGGATAAAACTGTAATCTAATTCTTTGGCAAGATCTTTGCCAATCATGTGGACTTTTCGTTGCTCTAGACCGCCTAAGGCGACGTCGACTTCAAGATGTTTTATATCTGCAACTTGCATTATTGGGTAAAGCAACTGGGAGATTGTTGCGTTTTCGACATCTCGGGCGATTTCCTGCATTGATCTTAATCCGCGGTTGATTGTTGTGGCTTGTGCGAGTTTCATGATGTCAAATTGGTATTTTTTTTTGTATTGAAATGAACTGCCGAGAACGATTTCGCATTTTAGACCGATGGCTTTGATAGTTTTTTCCCAGGCCTTGACCTCTTTGTTTATGAATTCTTCAGAACCTTTTTTGTTTAGCATCGCGTGAATGTCTGCTAAGAGTATTTTTACTTTGAAGCCTGCTTTGGAGAAGTCCATTAGTTTTGTTATGGTTACAAAATGGCCGAGATGCAACGGCCCGGAAGGTTCGTAGCCGCAGTATACAATAGGGGATTTTTTCTTTTTTAGTAAATCTTTGAGGGCTTCTTCAGTTATGATTTCTTCTGCATTTTGTTTTAATAGGGAGAATTTTTCTTCGAGGTTCATAACAGTGCAGAGAGATAATCAATTTAAATGTTTATTGTTTCTAAGAAATATGAGAATGTGGGCGTTTATCGTTTTTGTTGTCGGGATGTTTGTGATGTTTGTATTATTTAATTTGCCGGCGAGGGTGGTGGCGGATGAAGGTGAATTAGAAGGAATGGTACTCAACACCAGGGTTTTTGTTTCGGGAGTTGTGGCCGAGGAGAGGGTTCTTTACGAAGGGACGAAGTTGTTGAAGTTGGATGGTGGGGTCGAGGTTGTGGCTGAGAGCATTGAAAATTTTGAGGGTAAAAATGTTGAAATCTGGGGGATGGTTTCAGATTATGAGGGAAAAAAACAGGTTGTTGCTGAGAAGGTTTTATTTTAGGTAAAACTTAAGATTTCTGGTATCTTCTTTTTTGTTCTCTTGAGAGGTTTGAAATTTTTTGCAGGGGGCCCAATAAGCATGCTTGCAATTAGCTCGTGGTCTTTTGGAACTTTGAGTAATTTGTTGATTTCCTTTTCAAATCCCTTGAAGCTCCCGATCCAACAAGTCCCTAATTTTTTATTTACCGCGGACAATGAAATGTTTTGGCAGGCACAGCCAATGCTTGCAATTGCATTGTCTCTGTACTTTTGATTTTTTTGAGTGTATACAAAAATAATGTTCTGGCATCCTCCAAGGTCTGAATAGAACTCATAAGAAATTTTTTTAAGCTTAGGCGACAATTTTTCGAATTCGTTTTTATATAAAGTTAGAGCTTTGCTAAGAATTTTTGCGAGTTTGTTTCTTGTTTCAGTTTTTGAGACGATGTAAAATTTTCAGGGTTGTTCATTGTTGCTTGAAGGAGCTTTTGTTGCGTCTTTAATTAAGGAGCGGAGAATCGATTTTGGAATTTTCTTTGTCTTGTATGAGCGAACACTGCTTCTAGTTTTAATTACTTTTTCAAAGTCCATTTATTTCAGTGAGCCCTTGAGTTTTTTTATTCGGTCGAGTCTCGGAGAAGAGATTTTTGGAGGGAGTTGTCTTGTTCTTTTCTGCTGCAGGTTTTTTGGAGTTATGGCCGTTGCTTCTTGAGGTGTTTTGAATTGGAAGGGTCTTTCATCTTCAGACCAGGTGGCAACACCCAGGAGGATGAGGAAGATTAGCCAGCCGAATCCTGGAACGATGTTGAAGAGAACCCACCAGCCGGGTTTATTTACTTTGTCGAGAATTTTCCAAAACCAGATGAAATTGAATATTGTGAAGGCAACCAGAGCGAAAATGTCTAGGTTCGGTATGAACATCCCTACAAGGAGGAAGATTGGCCACCAGTGCATGCCAGCCATTTTGCTGTAGAGGTAGAAATTTGCGAAGGGAATCCAGGCAAGCCAGCCATGTTTTGTGCCAGTTTTTTTTGCGAGTGCCATGGCGGCGATTGAAATGTAAATATAGGTTATAATCGCAATTGCCAATATTATGGGGAATATCCCAGCTATCGCGTTAAAATATTCGATATAGGCCACCTCATCCATTGTAACTATTGGCAAAATTTATTTATATATGTTGTGATGTGCTTGGTTTTGTGAAAATTTCTGATTATTTGTCCCGCCCCCATCCCAAGAAGTTATGATACCAACCACGCCCATTATATTGATGGGGGTTAGTTGAAGGGCGGTTGAGAGATTCTGATTATTTCGGTTCGGCTTTTTTAATAGGGCTGATAACATGGGAATTTAACGAAGTTTGATTTTCCCTCGTGAAGCGAAGCGGAACAGAGCTGGAAAATCAAATTTGGATGGAAGAGCCTGCAAGACTTCGGAATCTCTTAATCGCCGTTATATTCGTCTGACCAACGGGAAGACCTAAAATTTAGTGCAACGATGCCGAAGGCAAAATTTTAGAGTTTTTGGATTACTGATAAATTCGACCGCAGGGAGTGAATATGTCCGAAGGACGCAGGCTTTTCTCTCGTATCTTGAGTGGGCAAAAAATGAAATTTTAAATTTGGTAGATTTATCTACGCTGGGAATATAAGGAAAAGAGCAGTTTTTTATATTCTGGAAGGCATTTAGGAATATGGCCAAAAGAGAAATATCAAAACTTGAAATCATCGATGGGTAATTGGATTGGTTGCACTTGCTATTCTTGTTTATGGAATAATCAGGGCTCTGATTATATAAAATGAAGACTAGTGAGAGACTTGGGTTGATCATACATGTTTTGAACTTTGTGATATTTCTTTATTTTCTCTTCTTTTGATTAAAGCTGATTTTTTAGATGTTGTGGGCTTGATGGTGGGTGCGGCAGGTTTTTTTGGGTTATTGGTTGTTAGCATTATTGGCATTATTGAAAGGCTGAGGGAATAGCTTAAATAAATTAGTTGTTAGTAAAAAAGATGCACGAAATCAATATTGCGGACAGGGTTTTGAGGGAGGCGCGGAAAGCTGGTGCGACGCATTTTTTGAGGGTGGAGATTGGTGAGCTATGTGAGGTTACGAAAGAAGAGTTGGAGGAAGGGCTTCACAAGGTGATGGCCCCGGTTGTTGTTGAATCTTTACGGGATTTTGGCGGGACGGTTTTGCAGAGTTCTGCTTTTGTTGAAGAGTTGGAAGATCAAAAGTGGGAGTGTGCCGTTGATTTTGTTGAGAGCCGCGTCCGATGTGAAAAGTGCGGGTTTGAGGGCAGAGCGAAAATTTCAGACAGGGGGCATGGGTATTGCCTTTGGGAATGTCTGAGGTGTGGGAAAAGCGGGAAGGATGTTGAGGTTTTGGCGGGTGGAGAGATTAGGGTGGTGGAGGTTGAGTAGTTTTAATATGATGCCTTCGTAGAGAGAGTTAGTAAAAGTTTAAATGATTTGTTCTATTTGATTAAGAAGATGGCTAATCCAACCTATTATGCAAAACTTTTAGTTAACGAGCTTGAAAAAAGAGGAATAAAAGCAAGACTAGAATATGAAGATGGCTACAAATCCGTTGATATACATATACCAGAAGTTAATCTAGATATAGAAGTTGATGGAACCCACCATATGAATGATCCTGAACAAGCTTTTAGAGATCTTGTCAGGACAAAGTTTTCTTTAGAAGATGGTCGAAATACTGTGAGAATACCAAATACTTTAGCATATAACAAACCTGGAGTTACGGCAGATATAATAAAGGAGATTGTAACCGGGATCAAGGAAAAACAAAAGTTGAAACCGGACCCACTAAGGGATAAGGGGGGCTCGGTAAAAATTGAAGAAAATACTTCTGTTGGAGAAATTATTTCAAGCGATAAGAAAGAGGATATATTAAATAATCTGAGAAAGGCTGGAAGAATTACTAAGAAAGCTTTATCTTTCTCTTACAGATTGTTGCTAGAATTTTTAAAAAACAGTTTGAAGTTATTGGTTTTTCTTTTTATTCTTCCAGTCGTATATTATATATTTTCTTATGCTCTCTTCTTTTTGGTGGCAATCATAACAGCAGTCGTTAGTATGGTTCTTGGCTGGCTTTTCGCAAAAAATTCAGAAGGAATAGCTTATGTAATTAGCGAATCTTTTGTTGGTGACTTTGCCATGTTCGTTAAAAATGTTGCGCCGATAATCTGGAAGTTTATTTATTCTTCTCAGACCAGGCCCTTATTAGTCATAACAACATTGGTAATCTCCTTAATTTTAAGCTATTCAAAATTAAAAAACATTGACTTGGTGTCATATGTTAAATACTTTTTTAGAGGGCTAAAGGGGATTGTAACTGTAGACAATAAAAACTAAATACCTGTTTCTTTATCAAATAAAATGTGTTTAACAATTCCGGGGAGGATAATAAAAATTGAAGGTGACATTGCTACTCTTGATTATGGCAGTGAGAAGCGGGAGGCGAAGATCGTAGAAGGAGATTATAAAATTGGAGATTGCGTTCTTGTGCAGGCAAAGATTGTTGTTGAGAAAGTGTCTGAGGAGCAAATGGCAGGGTGGCTTGAGGTTTTGAAGGATATTGAGGAGAGAGATGGAGCCTGAAGTTTATTTTATTAGGTATGCGTATCCGTGCGCACATATTCTTTGTACTGTGAGGGGAGATGTTAGCGAGGGGGAGTTTAAGGAAATGGAAATGGCTGCGATTCAGAATAGGGTGATGGATCGAGAGTATCTTGAAAAGGTTTTCTTTAGGGCGTTCAATAGAATTAATAAAATTGCGGAAGAGATGGGAAAGGACAGGTGGGATATTGATGTAATCAGGGAGTATTTTGTTGGAAGGCACAATAATGTTTTGATGGACTCGGATTATCCCGAGAGTTTCAGGGAAATGTGTAAGACTTATCTGGCGGAAGTTGTTTCTATGGAGGAAGATGGTGAGGTTACGGTGAAATACCATTCTGAATTAGGCGGGGAAAAGAAGAGGAAGGTGAAGAAGGATTATTTTCCTGAGCTGAAGGTTGGAGATAAGGTTATGATTCATTGGCAGTATGCTGTGGAGAAAATTCAGTAGGCGGTTGTTCTTGTTCTGTGATAGGGTTTATCTTCGGAGGATTTTATTTGCCCTAATAGCCAAAGGTGATCGTTTACGTGTATCGAGTTGATATTTTTGATTTGCTTTTTTAGCTCTTTTTTAATGAATTCATTTGCCCATATTGTGCTCGCTCTAATCTCGACTTCTTCTTCGCTGTTTCTTAAGATCTCTACTTTGTTGTCTATCTTGTCTTCTAACTTTTTTGAATACTCTAAAATTCCTTTCTTTCTCATTACCGTGGGCAGTTTGTAATCGGCGCATGCAGTTATCTCGTCCATGTTTTCCATTTTTCCATAGCCTTCCCCTCCAAACATTTGGTTAATGTCCGCTACAAGAAGTTGGGCTCTCTTCTGAAAATAAATCGTCTTTCCCTTGTAGGACGAGAAGTCGTTGAATGAAGGGAAATGTTTCAATATTAGGTCTAGCAGATTCACTGCATCATGATTTGCTTCTTTTATTAAATTGCTGAAGTCTCCGTCGAAGTCTTTCAATAAAGCCGAGCCCACTTCAGTCAATATTTTTTTTCTTTCGGCTAGTAAGGGGATTTCGGTGTTACCTTTCAGTATGGCGTTCAGGTCTTTTTCTGATATGCCCCTTAAATATTCTGGAGAGAGAATTGGTTTTTTATTTTCGATAGCTTTGCCTAAGGAGGCGATCATACCCCAAGCCCCGTCAAATTTTTCTCCTTTGTATTCTATAGTCCATTTTGGTTCTCCCCAGTAGGAGAAACTCATTGCGTCGAATACGAGAAGAAAGTGAAGTTTTTCTTTATCGTTTAGTTGGCTGAAGTCAAAAGGAGATTCATTTAGCCAATGATTTATGTGAGACTCACTAAATGTTTTGCAGAATTCTTTTATGGCTGGTTTGTTTATTTTGACGTGGTTAGAGTTTTCTGTTACAAACTTGGTTGTTGTTAATATTTTGTTCATGAAGGGGACTGGCGTTATCAGTATTTATCTTTTTTGAAAAACTATAAAAACACACTTTTTCTTTTGAGGGGATGGGAAAAGAGGGAATTGGAACGTTTCTGGCTTTTTTGACGGCCATAATAAGTGGTTTTTCCATATTTGCAAATAAGTGGTTTATTGTTGATTTGGATCCGACGGTGTTTACAGCTGTTAGGGCGATAATTATTGGGCTGGTTTTCTTGGTCTTGAGTTTGTTCTTTCATTCGTGGAAGTCAAAGGAGAACCACAAGATTAACTGGAGTTATCTTTTGATTATTGGAATCATCGGCGGGGGTTTGGCGTTTTTGTTGTTCTTTAGTGGTTTGAAGGTCACTACCGGTGGGCGAGCGGCATTTTTGCACAAGACTCTGCCGTTTTTTGTTTTGATACTTGCTTATGTTTTCCTTAAAGAGAAGATTTCTAAGAAACAGCTATGGGCTTTGGCTTTGATGTTGGTTGGAGTGGGGGCGATTACGTTTGCGACGATTCCGATTAGTGTCTTTTGGAAAGCTCCAAGCACGGGCGATGCGCTTGTTTTGCTGGCTACGTTTTTGTGGGCTGTTGAAAATGTAGTTGCTAAGAAAGCAATGTTAAAGGGGGGGCATAATCTTGTTGTTTCTTTTGCGAGGATGTTTTTCGGGGGATTGTTCTTGTTTGGGGTCGTGCTATTTGCCGAGAAGTTCAATGAGATTTTAGATTTGACGATGAGCCAGTGGTTTAATATTTTGATTTCAACCGCGTTGTTGTTTGGTTATGTTTTGACTTATTATTGGAGCATCAGGAAGATAAGTGTGGTAAAAGCATCGACGATTTTGCTCTTGGCACCGGTGATTACACTTTTGTTGGGCGTGGTGTTTTATGGGGAACCGGCTCCGGCGTGGCAACTTGTTGGGGGTGCTTTGATCTTGGTGGGGGCGTATTTGGCCGCTGGTGTGAAGAATGAGTTTTCTAGGATATAGGAAAGAATAAAAATAGGCTTTGTTAGATTATTTTAGGAAAGAGGACAGAGCGTGGTTATTCAAAAAGCAGAAGAGGTTCAGAATAGCATTAAGGTAAAAATTGAGAGTGTTGAGCGGTTCCAGGAAGATAATTTTTTTATGAAAACTAAGCCTGAGAAGAAACTTAGTTTTAAGGCGGGGCAGTTTGTGATGATTAATATTGATGGGGTGCATAAGCCATTTTCGATTGCTTCTTTTCCTGGAGAGGATACGCTTGATTTTTTGATAAGCGTGCATCCGGATGGGGAGATAACTCCGAAGTTGGCTAAGCTGAAGCCGGGAGAGGAATTTGAGGTTGAAGGGCCGTACGGAATGTTCTTTGTGAAGGATACTCCTGCGAAGGAAATTATTTTTATTGCTGCAGGGACTGGAATCGCGCCTTTCAGGAGCATGGTGACTGATGCGTTGTTTAGGTTCCCTGATAAGAAGGTGACTTTGATTTTCGGTTTTAGGTATGATTTTTATTTTAAGGATTTCTGGAAGAAATTGCAGAAGGTGCATAAGAATCTTAGAATTTGTGCGTGCTGCACTCGTCCGCATAGAACGTGGAAGGGGTATACGGGGAGGGTGACTGAGCATTTAGGGGGTGAGATAAAAAATGCGAAAGATAAGGAAGTGTATATTTGCGGGCCGCCTCCGATGGTGAAGGACACGAGAGAACATTTGAAGGAAATTGGTTTTGCAGATAAACAAATTCGTTTGGAGAGATGGTAGAAAGATGCGGCTGATTGCTGGTGTTTATTGCATACATCTCACAAAGAAACAAGCGTGTCTAACAATTCAACTGAACAATAGGTTATTCACCCGGATTATTAATCTCAACTGATACGCTATTACCCCTGCGGCGATTCTTGTTCGCGTTGTCTGCACTAATCTTGTATGCAATCG
>Ga0180007_10006804_pt1 | contig 11047 bp, 14 predicted proteins | sample MM_PC_MetaG_FD_121122 | JGI IMG/M metagenome (GOLD analysis project Ga0180007, IMG submission 121122) | Groundwater microbial communities from the Aspo Hard Rock Laboratory (HRL) deep subsurface site, Sweden - MM_PC_MetaG | ecosystem: Environmental > Aquatic > Deep subsurface > Groundwater...
CTTCTGTGGTGTTTGTGGTTTTTTCTGTCATTTTATTATTTTATTTTACTAATTTCATTAAGCCCAATTACTAAACGCTGTACTGGAGAATTAAGAATGTTGACAAATTTGCCGCGCAAAACATCAAGACTTGGAATCTGGGCAATCTCCAACATTTCAGACGCCGTCATAAAACGACCTTCGAAAACTCCGCCCATAATCTTGAGACTCTCTGGAAACTTCTTCTGAAAAGCGTAAATCCCACGGGCCGGCGCAACTAAATCCTCTCCCCATGCAAACGCCAATTCACCTTCAAGCGATGGCTGAACACCTTCGAATTTTTCTCCGTCGAGAGCTCGTTTAGCCAAAGTCTTCTTAGTAACTGCATACGACACGCTATCGTCCTTAAGAGCACGGCGCATCTCTGTGGCATTAGCCACTTTTAATCCGCGAAAATTAACAAACACCAAAGATTTGGCGTTTTTGAACACCTTCTTCAGCTTTTCAACAATTTCTCCTTTTTTGGCTTTGGAAATGGCCATTAATTGAATAAGGCCAGAGTGATTAGTCTCGAGAGGACTTAATCCACCAGTTGGCGGAGCCCCTTGTCTTTGACCTTATGAGAGATACTTTACAGAAATAAAAATTTAATGCAAGCATGCGAATACTCCACGTTTGGGTATACGTTACAATTATGCGGTCGCACAAAAGTAACGTATGTATAGATTTAAGTACTTGTTGCATTAAAGCTAGTAGCTATCACCCGGAAGCTAAAAGCTAACTTATCTCTTCCCCACTTTCCTGCGGTTGACGATAAATTTGTTTGAATATTTTTTGGTGCGACGAGATTTCTGACCCTTTCCTGTCGGTTTACCATAGAAAGAAACGGCGCGTCTGCGGCCTCGACCAGAACGGCCCTCACCTCCTCCATGAGGATGATCCACGGGGTTCATGGCCGTACCACGCACAGTAGGACGGATACCAAGCCAACGACTCCTGCCGGCCTTGCCAATATTTACCAGACGATTCTCATTATTAGAAACTTCTCCAATAGAGGCCCAAGCATTAGCCGGCACTTTGCGAACTTCACTTGAAGGCATCTTCAGATCCACATAACCACCTTCTTTAGCCAAAACTTCGACATAACCACCTCCGGAACGAGCAATCTTGGCTCCTCCTTTATGCTTAAGCTCGACATTGTAGACAAAAGTACCGACAGTCATGTTTCCCAAAGGCAGGCGATTACCGGCAATCGGAGGGGCTTTTTCGGAAACCAGATAGGTGTCCCCCACTCGCGCACGGTCATGCAAAAGTACATATCTCTTCTCCCCGTCCCGGTAGACTGCGAGACCGATGAACCCCGAACGATTTGGGTCATATTCGATGGTCTTTATTGTAAAAGGAATATCATATTTGTTATAAGAAAAATCAACGTCGCGGTGAAGACGCTTGTGCCCACCTCCTTTGTGTCTAGTGGTAATGCGCCCTCGATTATTGCGACCCATGCCACGCTTAAAACCACTAGTTAATGACTTTTCCGGCTTGTTGGTCGTCACTATCTTGCGGAAATTTATTCCTGACATGTGGCGACGTGATTTGGTTGTTGGTCTGTATTTCTTCATGATATTTCTATTTACTATCTACTGTCTACTATATGATTTCAATCTTGTCTCCTTTTTTCAGATACACATAGGCCTTTTTACCTCCGCCCTTTACCCCTTTATTACCGCGAATAAAAACTTGCTTTAAAGGAATAGCGGCAACGCGCACTTTTTCCGGTGTAACTTTATAAGCATCCTGAACAGAGGCACTGATAGATTTTTTGGTAGCGCTTTTTGAAACTTCAAAAACATAAACATTGGCACTATCTGCTCCTAGAGCCGCCTTTTCAGTAATGCGGGGTCGCAGGAGAACATTATTTGGTTTTAAATTAAGATTTTGCATGGATTCCAGGAAGAATTTTAAGAGAAACTTTGGGATTTTCAATTACTAGATACTTGTATTCGAGTAAAGTCAGAGGGTCAAGATTTCTGGCTTCAAGCATTTCTACATTCCCAAGATTATCGAAAGCGCGTTCAATTTCCTTTTTCTTGCTGGAAAGAGCGACCGCTGCCGCGTTATCTTTTTTCGAAAAAATGTCTTCAAATCCTTTGATGTTCGAAAGAGAGCGAAGTGCCTTCACGGCTTCTTTGGTTTTTGGCTCGGCGAGTGCAATTGAGTCAATAAAGAGCACCTCTCCATCCCGCAATTTTCGAGAGAGAATCGTATAAAGGGCTTTAATTCTCATTTTTTTCGAGACCTTGCGCTCGAAATTTTTCTCATTTCTCGGTCCGCCGGTAACTCCACCGCCAATCCAGATCGGGGAGCGGATGGAGCCATGTCTGGCGCGACCGGTACCTTTCTGTTGCCATGGCTTCTTACCGCCACCACGCACTTCACTTCTATCTTTGGTGTGGGCTACGTTTTTGCGTTTTGTCGAGACGAGCGAATCTACAACCTGTTTGACCAAATCGGCATTCCAACGAACACCAAAAATATCTTTGGGTAAAGTTACCATCCCAATCTTTTCCCCTTCTTGATTATAAATTGGTGATTCCATATCGTTAGCTATTGGTTTTTATCTCCAAAAGTGTTCCCCGACGTCCAGGAACAGCTCCTCGGATAAAGATTTCTCGAGTCTCCGGAAGAATTTTAATAATCTTAAGATTCTTAACAGTTACTTGCTCGCCACCCATTCGACCGGGCATGCGCATATTTTTTATCACCTTTCCGCCGGAGCGACCACCTCCACCAATGGAACCCGCTTCGCGTTCTGAATGTTTCTGTCCATGCGAACGGCGGCCACCTTTGAATCCATGTCTCTTGACCACCCCCTGAAAGCCCTTACCCTTAGATTTACCAGAAACTGTTACAATGTCGCCTTCTCCCAATTCCAATGTCAGACCTTGGGAATCGGCATCTAAGGTCTGACCTTTTTTAGCCTCGACCGCTTTTACAAGCGTCACAGGATAAACCTCTCCGCTTTCATCGAAGATTTGGCTCATTTCTATTTTCTTGGCAATAATCTTTTTCATCCCGTTAGAAGTTACTTTTACCTTTAGATCATCTTCACATCAATATTTACTCCACTAGGTAAACTCAAATTAGTTAGAGATTCAATTACTTTCGGAGAAGGATCTATAATGTCAATTAATCGTTTGTGTATCCGCATTTCGAACTGTTCTCGTGCATTCTTATACACAAACGCAGCGCGATTAACGGTGTACTTCTTTATCTCGGTAGGAAGAGGAATCGGACCTTCGACTTTTGCGTCATAACGAAGAGCTGTGTCTATAATTTGTTTGACGGAAATATCCAGGATCTTAGATTCGTAGGCACGCACGCGGATACGCAATCTAGAAGACACCTCTTCAGGAGAAGCTTTTTTCGGAGCTTTCTTTTTGGAAGGAGCAATCTTTGCCATTCAATTTACTTGATGACCTTAGTAACAACACCAGCACCCACAGTCTTACCTCCTTCGCGAATAGCAAAACGCTGTTCACTTTCAAGAGCGACGGGAGCCACCAGCTTGACCGTAAAGGTTGCGGTATCGCCCGGCATAATCATCTCTACGCCCTCGGCGAGAGTTACCTCTCCAGTTACGTCAGTGGTGCGAATGTAGAACTGTGGCTTATATCCTGTGAAAAACGGAGTATGTCGGCCTCCTTCTTCTTTCTTCAAGATATAGACTTCGGCTGTGAAGTCTGTGTGTGGAGTAACGGAACCAGGCTTAGCGAGCACTTGACCACGGTGAAGGTCTTCTTTCTTAACGCCACGGAGAAGCACACCGGCGTTATCTCCGGCGAGACCTTCTTGAAGAGATTTGTTAAACATCTCAATACCAGTAACTGTAGTCTTAGAAGTATCCTTAATACCGATGATTTCCACTTCCTCGCCCACCTTTACTCTGCCTCGCTCAATACGACCGGTCACTACCGTACCACGACCTTCAATCGAAAAGATGTCCTCAATAGGCATGAGGAAGGGTTTATCTAAGTCGCGAACTGGAATTGGGAAGTAAGTATCAAGAGCGTCTGTAAGTTCAAGAATTTTCTTTGACCATTCGTCATCAATCCCTTTAGCTTCAAGCGCCTTGAGAGCTGAACCTTGAATAACCGGAGTATTTGCACCGTCGTATTCGTACTTATTCAAGAGATCGCGCACTTCCTCTTCCACGAGAGCTATAAGCTCCTTGTCAGAAACCATGTCGCACTTGTTGAGGAAAACTATTATTTTCGGTACTCCAACCTGTTTGGCAAGAAGAATGTGCTCACGAGTTTGAGGCATCACACCATCAGTAGCCGCAACCACAAGAATAGCGCCGTCCATCTGCGCGGCACCGGTAATCATATTCTTGATATAGTCGGCGTGTCCGGGAGCATCAACGTGTGCGTAGTGACGCACGTCAGTCTCGTATTCGGAATGGGAGAGAGCAATAGTAATACCTCGGGCCTTTTCCTCTGGAGAGTTGTCAATCTGACTAACATTCTTAACAGTCGCTTTCTTGCCTGCACGATTAAGTACATTCAAAATAGCGGCGGTAAGAGTTGTCTTGCCATGATCAACGTGACCAATGGTACCTACGTTGATATGCGGCTTAGTACGATCAAATTCTGCTGCCATAAATTTAGTAAATAGTTATTAGTGGATAGTAAATAGTAATTGATTACGCACTAAACCGCTTATATGGTCTTATGAAGAGATATCAAAGAGCCAACAAACGTTAACGCGTAAGCGCTATCTTATACAAAGCCCCCAAAATAGTCAATAGAATGAAAGACCCCCACACCATGACAGTGTGGGGGTAGGCCTTAAGCTGAAAACAGGTTGCGTCCCGCCTCATGACGCATCGTCATCGCCCGTCGCCTCAGCAGCTCAGCAGGAGTTCATTTCAGGCGGATATTTCCCCTCTAACGCCCTGCTCTATTGCATTTTTCAAGCCTAATCATATACTATCATATATAAATAAAAAAGTCAAGCTTTATGGGCTAAATTCCTCAAAAACCCTTTATTTAAGCCATTCTTCTTTGAGAATACCTGATTGAGTTATTATATCTTTTATTGTTTTAGGCTTGATGGATTTACTCCCATGAAATGGAACATGGACAACGTGTAAGATTCCTCCAACATAACCGTGATAGTAATAATGACTTCCGTCAGTATGCGTATGGTCGATTCTAAAGCCATGCTCTTTCAGAAATTTATCTACATCAGCAAACGTCCAGTTGAATAGCCTTCTCGGCATTTAGGCAGCAGCTAAACTTCTCAGATTCTTCTCACCAAAACTGTCGATTTGATAGGGCGACTTAACCGGTCTTCCTGCTCTAAGTTTATTCCAAAGATCTTCGTATTCTTTGTCTGGTTTTTGATTAAGCGTATAAGGACGGGCACCTTTTACCATTCTGAAAGATTCAATATATCCCTTCATGGCCTCAAACAGACGGAAAAGTGCTATTTGCGGATCTTCTGCATACTCAACAATATTGAATTCTAAACCTACCGCATACCAAGTATCCTTCTCTCTAAAGACTATATATCTTACCGACCCCTTTTGAGCTGTATTTTTGAAAGTTCCCATGCGATTACTATAAACAAAATCGGGGCTTTTTTCAAACCTGACAAAATTTACTTTTTTATTTACCACCCGTTCTTGCTTCTATGATCCCTTGAGCCACGCTAGCAGGCACTACAGCATAGTGATCAAATTCCATGGTTGAAGAACCACGGCCTTCAGTCATACTGCGAAGCGCGGTCACATAACCGAACATTTCAGAGAGAGGCACTTTGGCTCGGACTATCTTGAGCTCACCGCGGTCCTCCATTGCCTCAATCTGCCCACGCTTACCCGAGAGATTGCCCGTAATATCGCCCATAAACTTCTCCGGCATCACCACTTCTATCTTCATAATCGGTTCAAGAAGAACTGGCTTGGCTTTTTTGGCGGCTTCCTGAAAAGCCTGCGAGGCGGCAATTTTGTAGGCAATTTCCGAAGAGTCCACATCATGGTAGGAACCATAGTTAAGTTCGGCGGAAATGTCAGTCATCTTGTAGCCGGCAAGAATTCCTCTATCCATAGCTTCCTTGATACCTTTTTCAACAGCTGGAATAAATTCCAGCGGGATAACTCCTCCTTTGATAGCGTTAATAAATTCAAAGCCCGGCTCGCGATGAGCATTCTTCGGCACTTTCTCCTCCGGATCATATTGGGGCAGGGGCTTAATTTTAATCTTGACGTGTCCATATTGACCTTTGCCCCCAGTCTGTTTGATATATTTATTTTCTACTTCCGCTTCGCCCTGAATAGTTTCTTTATATGCCACTTGCGGCTTGCCGACATTCGCTTCCACAGAAAACTCGCGTTTCATGCGGTCCACGAGAATTTCCAGATGAAGTTCGCCCATGCCCATAATAACAGTCTCGCCGGTTTCTTGGTCCGATTTGATTTTGAAAGTCGGGTCTTCATCAGAGAGGCGTTTGAGGGCCATACCCATTTTCTCTTGGTCGGCTTTGGTCTTTGGTTCAATGCGCAGAGAGATAACCGGCTCTGGGAAAGTTATTTGGTCGAGAATGATGGGATTAGCTTCATCAGAAAAAGTATGGGAGGTTTTAGCATTCTTAAGACCAACCGCGGCGGCAATTTCTCCCGTAAAAACTTTTTTCACTTCTTCTCTTCGGTTCGCTTGCAAACGCACGATGCGACCAAGACGTTCTTTCTCGCCCGTAGTTGAATTATAGAGATAAGTGCCGGACTCAATCGTGCCAGAGTAGACGCGGAAGAATGTCAACTGCCCCACAAACGGGTCAGACTGAAGTTTGAAAGCCAGAGCCGAGAACGGCTCGTCATCGGAAGCATGACGCTCCACCTCCTCCCCAGTGCGAGGATCAATACCTTTAATAGCCGGAATGTCGAGAGGAGACGGCAGGAAATCTGCGACTGCATCAAGCACGAGTTGAATCCCTTTGTTTTTGAGAGCCGAACCGGCAAGGACCAGAAAGATTTCGTTGGCAATGACTGCTTTGCGGAGCGTAGTCTTCAGAACATCAAGACCAATCTCTCCACCTTCGAGATAAATATTCATAAGAGCTTCATCATGCTCAACTATTTTTTCCACAAGTTCGGCGCGATATTTTACCGCGTCCGCCTTTAAATTTTCAGGAATTTCTTTCTCCACTACCAAATCACCCATATTGCCCTCAAAGTAATATGCCTTCATCTTCAAAAGGTCTATTACACCCTCGTGCTTACTTTCTTCTCCTACCGGAATCTGCATGCGAACCGCTTTTTTAGAAAGTCTATCAAGAATGGATTTGTATGAACGTTCAAATGAGGCGCCGGTACGGTCAAGTTTGTTAATGAGACAGATACGTGGCACCTGTGCATCTTCGGCATAGCGCCAATTGGTCTCGGATTGTGGTTCCACACCTGCTACACCATCAAAAACCACCACCGCGCCATCGAGCACTCTTAATGAGCGCTTCACTTCCACGGTAAAATCGATATGACCAGGAGTATCTATGATATTAAAACGAAACTTTTGTTCTTTCTTTTGTCTATCAGTCTCAGAAAGATATGTCGGCGCCCAGAAACAAGTAATAGCGGCAGCGGTAATAGTAATGCCACGTTCACGCTCTTGTTCCATCCAGTCGGTAGTGGTATCGCCTTCGTGTACCTCGCCGATATCATGCTGTGAACCAGTGTAAAAGAGCACTCTTTCGGAGGTGGTAGTCTTGCCGGCGTCAATGTGGGCAATGATGCCGAAGTTACGGACTTTTTCTAAGGGATAATCACGTTCCATAAATTATTTTTATTCTACCCTTCGACCCCTCGACCAGGCTCGGGGCAAGCAAGCTCAGGGTAAAAATTGCTTTGCAATTTTTACCAAGCGAAATGAGCAAAGGCTTTGTTGGCTTCCGCCATTTTGTGAGTATTCTCGCGTTTACGAACTGCTTCGCCTTCATTATTAGAAGCGGCAATAATTTCGTCCGCCAGTCTCTCTGCCATGGCCTTACCTTTTTTGGCGCGAGCTGCGTCAATAATCCACTTCATGGATAGAAATTGGCGACGTTCGGGACGAACTTCACGAGGAATCTGATAATTGGCCCCGCCGACACGGCGCGAGCGCACTTCCATATTGGGGCCGGTATTTTTAAGTGCGGCTTCAAAGACTTCCAGAGGATTAGGATTCTTAGTCTTCTCCTTTATCGCTTCAAATGATTCGTAAACAATTTTTCTGGCGGTAGTTTTCTTGCCACGCTCCATACAATAATTGATAAACTTCGTCACCTTTTCGGAATCATAGACGAAATCTGGTTGAATCTTTGGTTTTGCTTTTAATTTTCTTCGCATACTATTTACTGTCTACTATTTACTTCCCTTTAGGTTTCTTCGCTCCGTACTGACTTCGTGTCTGACGCCTATTCTCAACACCGGTAGCATCGAGCACCCCGCGCACAATGGTATAGCGCAAACCGACATCTTTGACACGTCCACCTCTAAGCAGAACCACCGAGTGTTCCTGCAAATTATGTCCAATACCGGGGATATAAGCGGTTACTTCCATACCATTATTTAAATGAACTCTTGCAATCTTTCTGATAGCAGAATTCGGTTTCTTGGGAGTCTTGGTAGTAACTTTAGTAATCACCCCTCGTTTAAAAGGTGAATTGTAAAAAACCGGACGATTTTTTTTAGTGTTGAAACCGCGCGTCAAAGCAACCGACTTGGTCTTTCTGGCGATTATTTTCCTTTTGCGCTTGATAAGCTGATTGATGGTGGACATAAAAAACTCTCCTGAAGGAGACCAATACTGTACTAAAATAAGTACATAAAAGCAAGATTACAGGGAAAAACCGGTGATAAGCTGGAAAAGCCAGAGAATGACCGGGAAGATGAACTGCCAGAGAAAAAAGATAAAGAAAATAACAAGCAATAGGCCATATCTTTCAAAAAAACTTCTCATTTCATAGAGCTTATCGGGAAAAACAGCAAAAAGCAGTTTGGAACCGTCAAGCGGAGGGATAGGCATCAAGTTAAAAATAGCGAGGAGAATATTGATGAAAACTATTACCGTCGTGATTTGAATAAATGCCGGAGTGGCCCACCCCGCTCCACTAGTAACTCCAATGCGCAAAAGCATGCCGAAAATGAGCGCTAGGATAATGTTAGAGGCTGGCCCGGCGGCTGCCACAATTGCTTCCGACCATCGTCCGGGCCGAAGATTATATGGATTATATGGTACCGGCTTAGCCCAACCGAAGATAAATCCGCCTAGAAAATAAGCTAAAGATGGCACCAGAAAAGAACCAACAAAATCGAGATGTTTAATAGGGTTGAGTGTCAGGCGACCTTGGTATCTGGCTGTCTGGTCACCTAAAATGCTTGCCGTGTACCCGTGAGAAACTTCATGGATTACCACTGACATGATGAGAATGGCGATTTGGAAGATAAATTCCACTTGCATTTTGAGATTATATCATGTAAGTTGTCCCTCGTATGGCAAGAATTTGTCCTATAAATAAAAAAGGTTCCATAATGGGCGGAGGTTACTCCAACCGAACCCGCGCCACTCAATTTAACCCTACAGGGTCTGTTCGCAAATATCCAAATCTCCAAAAAAAGCGCATTTATATACCGGAACTCAAAAAAACAATCACTCTCACTCTCTCCACCAAAGCTATCAAGACTATCAACAAACGTGGCGCCCACAGCGTCCTCAAAAAAGCCGGGATCATTTAAATTCTAGAGTTCATTTACGGTTCGAATCCTTGCGTCTCCGCCAGTAGAGACCTCATCATTGTCAAATTAACCACTATATAATAGATAAATATGGATCTTGAAGAAACGATTTTTTTCTACGCAAGAAACGACTATTTAATCGTCAATAATTTACTTTGCGGTAATATGGATCGTCTTTGGCAAGTTGCCGAAATTGTGAATAATGATTCAAAGAGTGTTCTTAAAGAGCATGAGGGTGGCGAAAGAACGCTTGACAAGATAAGTGTTGAGAGATATCAAAACCGTATATATGAAAAATTGGACGATGAAGCAAAAGCAAAAATTCTTAAAATCGCCAGGAATGATATTTCAAATATTCTTAGCGCGATGAAACCAACAAAAAACAAAATTGTGCTCTACAGAAATGTAAGGATTGACGATGTTCTGCCCCATTACAATCTTAATGATATAGTAGAGTTTAAAATTATTTCATCAACATTTACCGTTCCGTCCGACCCAGATTACGACTTTTATAGATATGAAATAACTATTCCAAAAAACGGGTTTGTTTTAGAGCTTGACCAATTTGATAGCTTCGTCCGAAATGAAGAAGGAGAAATTCTTCTGCCGCCGATGAAATGCAAGGTAAAAAATACGCGCAATAATAATAACGAAAATTGTAAGGGAATAATTGAGTTAGAATATCTGGAAAAACTAGCTGTTAATATTTAAAAATAGACTCCGAAGAAATAATCCGACCCGAGTACTTGAATTTAAAAATCTAGCTTATACTTTCGATATATGGATCAAAAAACAATAGATACATACAATCAACTAGCTAAAGAATATGACGAGGAAACAAAAGACTTCTGGGATAAGTTTCCTAGAACTATTCTCGATAAATTCACTCAACTTACAAAAGGAAAGATTTTAGATATCGGAAGTGGGCCAGGCAGAGATGGTTTGATACTTAAAAAAGCCGGTTTAGATGTCACCTGCATCGACGCCTCGGAAGCAATGATACAAATGTCTAAGAAGAGAGGCTTAAAATCTGTACTTGGGGATTTCAATAAATTACCTTTCGATAGTAGTAGTTTTGACGGCGTCTGGGCTTATACGTCACTTCTCCATGTACAAAAAGTTCAGGCGCATAAATCATTATTTGAAATATACAGAGTATTGAAGCCAGGAGGTGTATTTGGACTGGGTTTGATTGAAGGGGAAAATGAATTATATAGAGAAAGTTCTGGAGTGGGTAAACCTAGATGGTTTAGCTTTTATAAGAAAAGCGAAATTGAGAAAATATTAACTGGC
>Ga0180007_10006805_pt1 | contig 11047 bp, 9 predicted proteins | sample MM_PC_MetaG_FD_121122 | JGI IMG/M metagenome (GOLD analysis project Ga0180007, IMG submission 121122) | Groundwater microbial communities from the Aspo Hard Rock Laboratory (HRL) deep subsurface site, Sweden - MM_PC_MetaG | ecosystem: Environmental > Aquatic > Deep subsurface > Groundwater...
AAAATTCCTCACAGCAGTCTAGTTCTTCACTTCTTGAATTGTGTTTACAAAGCTTGTGCCTGTTCTTATCATAAATGGGCACAGTGTATTCTGACATGTATATATAAGTAGGGCGAGTCGCTCCAAAAATGACAAATGCTTTCTTTTTAAAACTTTGAGCAATTATTGCGGGACCAGAGTCGTTTCCAATAAAAAACTGGCAATGCCTAACAAGAGACATCATCTCACTAAAAGAGTAGTACTTCTCAAGTATTACGCATTTAGTATTGTATTCTGCTTCTAATATTTTTGATAACTCAATAAACTTTTTGTATCCCCAATTTCTTTTTTTCTCTTCCCACCAACTCGTAAAAGGAGCAATGAGAATATATTCGCCTTCAATAATGTTATCCCAATCGCTATTTAACATTGGAATGTCTTTGATGTTTACTTCACCAAAGCCGATCGATTCCATATATCCTTGTATGTATGTTTTTTGATTGTTGCTAAGTTCATATATCAACTTTATCATTATGTCGCAATCAATTTTACCCGAGTTGATTTGATTACACTTATATACTTTGTCATAAGTATTGAATATTAATTCAGCATTTTCTATCTCTGTTGCTAAATAAATTTTGTTTACATACTTTGACAAAAATCTTGCAATCGGCTCAGTCATTATTATGTCTCCTAAATTTCTGCTGCGAATCAAGCAAACCGATTTGATTTTCCCGCTTTCTACTTTTCTCCTAAAATATTTTCTATACCAGATCAATAATGTGGTATCGTAAATTATTCTATCCTTGGGTATGATTGTCCCCCAAAATGTTCTGTGCTCAGAAAACCATCTTTTGTTAATCTCATCAATATTGCCTCTAAAATCTTCAACGTATTTCCTAATTGTCCTAATCCTTTCTAACCAAGGGGAATTAGTGTCCGATGTTGAGTCATTTTCAAACAATGCCAACTTCTCCCATTTTTTATACATTGAATCCGCCTTATTCCTAAATTCAAAATGCAATAACTTGGCTTCGTTTTTCGGAACAATAAACGGATTCCAGTTATATTCGCCAAAAAAATCGGGATTATTTTCTGTTTTCACATAATGTCCTCCTACGACGATTTCCATGTTTTTATGATTTTTTACAATGGCTTTTCTAAAATGACCATATTCTTGCCATTCTTTTTCAGGCCAAGGATAATAATACTTTGTCGTATCTATCGCATTTACCTGAGTGGATGTGCAATCAAACAACGCATTTGCCCAACCGATGGTTGCATAAAGAATACCATTTTTTTCTAAGCGAGCTACAAAATCGCGAATTGATCTGTCCTTTATGGAAAGAAATTCATCTGCATCCAAAAAAATAAACCAGTCTACTTTGTAGTTTGTATTAGCGTAATTAAGTAATTTATTTACAATTTTTGCGTGGTTAAAAACAGAATCTTTTTCCTCAATTACGACAACCCTTGGATCATTCTTATAAGAATCCAATATCCTGTTTGTATTGTCAATCGAGCAATGATTGGCAATAAATATGTAATTAAATCCAAGATCAAGGTGGTATGAAATGTTCAAATCGAGATATGATTCTTCATCTTTAACAGACATCAGAATCGCCACGATATTGCTTGTTTCCATGCAAATATCATAGCATTTTTCTTGTATTCTAACTATTCATCCAAAATCTTATCGAGAAAATTCTTAAATTTATAAAACGCCGGGTGGTCCGGATAAACTGCATGAATCAGGGTTATACCGTCTAAATCGCGAACGTTTGTATTTTCATTTTCTCCAATGAGCATATAGGTATCTTTTGGAAAAACATATAATTCTCCGTCAATAAAATATTTTGTGAGTGCGATTGTCAATGCTCCCTGTTCATCATGATGAGTTTGCTCATTGTCTTTTATGTTTTTCTGCCACCACTCAAATTCTTTAATCAAATCACTGGAAATATCGTGTCCTGCTTTTTGAATAAAGAGCCCTGCATTTAAAAAGGGGGTATCCGAAGTAGCCTTTTTGCGCATTGCGCCACGCTGCCAAGACTGACCAAAAAATTCATCCATGATGGCAAATTTCATCTTTTGATCAGATAAAAACATATCAACCTCTTTAGGATATTTAAGCAAAAATACATCAGAATCTATATAGAATTCGACCTGATTAACATCCAGCCTTGCTGAGGGACACCACTTCAGCCAAGTTGCCTTGGAAACAATACAAAACTGCGTTTCCTTGTTTACAGGAAATTCTCTAATGTCTACACTTTTATCCAGTTGCTTTGATACAAAGACGGAATCATCTGTAAAAACGATGTATTGATGATTATCACCAAATTGCTTTTTGAAAGATATAATACTGTAATGGAGTAATTCAATGTTTTTAGATTTATATTCTCCCCAGATTGACCACCGAAAAATCATATTTCCATGATATTATCTCTAATAAACTTTTCTAAAATCTCAGGGAAATTAAATTTATTAATTGTTTTTTTATTTCTATCTATAATCTCTCTTCTGTTTTTGTAATCCATCGTGACAGCTTCAATTATTTTCTGCGTAAACAATTCCGTATTTCTAGGATCAACATAGATAGATTCGTTACGGTCAAACGCGTCAACGGCACCATCAACATCACTAATAATAGTAATATAATTCATTCCACTCGAGAAAAGCTTCGCTTCTATTGATGTGTGTGGAAATGGATCCATAATTGATGGTATGCACACCACATCAGTACTCTCTGTTCTTAATATAGTTTTCCATATTTCAGGGTTAAAATTATCTATTACAACATATCTTGATGTACTGGCTAAGATCTCTTGGACTTCAAAAAAATAATTCGGTTCACCGGAATTGTTTGGTATTTGTAAAATTAAATAGTGATTCGGCAATTGTTTGTGTACTTTCACCCATGCCAACGCGAGCTCCTTAAAACCTTTAGCGATAGAGCAACGACCCCAAGCAAAAATTAACTTGCTATCTTTTCCAATCTCTATACCAAACTTTTTTAAATCCTGATTTGTAAATTTTCTGCCTAGATAATCCATATATCTATCAAAAAATAAACCGTTTTGTAAAAAATCATCCTTCCCAAAATATAAGCCGTAATCTTCGTACATTCTTTCTGCGAATCTTTTACCCAAAGCAATGACCTTTGAGTTATAATCTTTTGAAACTAGATCAAAACATTTTTGTTCCACCCTTATGCGGTTATTTCTCCAGTCTTGATCGCCAAAAGCGTGGTTTTTACCAGTACTTAATGGAAAATAAAAACATTTAATATTTTTATCGTTTACTAAATCTTTATATTTGGCAAAAAACAAAAAGGGTGTATCATTCAAGAGAATAAAATTCTCTTCATTTTGATCCAAAATTAGATTGAGAGCAGTGACCAAAGAAACGCAAGTATAATTCCACTCATCAAAACTTCTCCACATATCCCATTCGCTCTGACCTTTTGTTGTATTACACAAAGAGATCATTTTGCCTCTGGTTTTAGTAACCAAGTTATTTGCTGCTTCAAAACATTCTTCATTAAATACCTTTGATTGTTTATTTACATTCACATATGCAATACTGATTTTTATATCCATTCTATCCGAAAGAATAGTAAGTGAATTAACAATGTTTTTTGCAATAGTCCCTACTCCCGAGTAGTGAGTACCGACTCCGTCATATGTAGCAATAATGATGTGTTTTTTCATGCTTCGTGCAATGCCTTAAATTTGGCTATAAAATGAACCAAGGATTATTTTTGTAATTTTTTTGTAATTTATAATTTGAAATTTCGCGGTTATATCCCTTTCACAAAACCTTCAACATTTTCTTTTTTCTTTTTCTCCTCTTCCTTTTTTTCTTTTGGAGTTATGAATTTCACTGGCAATTCCAGATAAAAAGTGCTTCCTTTGCCCTCGCCTTCGCTTTCTGCCCAAACATCGCCCTCGTGCACTTTAGCCATCTCCTTGGCAACATAAAGCCCGAGGCCGGTGCCTTCAGTATAAAGCGAGCTTCCATTCTGCGCTCTGCTAAATTTCTCAAAAATCTTTTCCAGTGCTTCTTTACTCATCCCAATTCCAGAGTCACTGATACTCAATTCTACCGTTCCCTTCTCTTTGTTTTTGGCCAGAGCCACCTTAACAAAACCCTTGGAAGTATATTTCATCGCATTATCTATCAAATTATAAATAATCTGCCTGATCTTGTCAGGGTCGGCAGTAATGCCAAAATCATCTTTCTCGCTGATTTTTAATTCTAAATCAAGTTTCTTTTTCTTCTTTGCATTGATTACCTCAAATTCTTCAAAAACGCTTTTTACTATTTTTTTAAAGTCAACTTTTTGAAAATCATATTCCATCTTGGCCCTTTCAATCCTTGATATGTTAAGAAAATTATCGATAAGGAGAACCAGCCGATTGCTTGATTGCAATATTATGTTCAAGGGCATTTTTTCTTTCTCTGGTACCGGACCAAACGAACCCTCTAAAAGCAATGAGGTATAGCCCTTGATGGCCGTAATCGGCGTCCGCAACTGGTGTGAAGCAATAGTCACAAACTCCGATTTGGCCTTACTCAATTCTTCCACCTTTAGAACGGAACGGACCAGTAAAAGACCGAAGACTATCATTATTAACAATAAAATAATATCTGCTATTCTGTCCAAAATATCACCGGATAGCAATATTCTTCCAAACAAGAAAAACCATATGGAAAATATTAGTAATTGCGTGGCAAGAATTTTAATATTCAATAACTGATATTTAAACATTGAGTAGACGACGACTAGTGCTGAAATAGAAATAGCCAAATTATAAACCGGATATACAGATATTCCATAGACAGGCAAAAAAGAAGTAGCACCGCCCGCAAAACCAACAAGAAAGGCAATAATAAGATATTGTATCTGTTGATGTCTAATTGAATCTTTTTCTTTCTTCAATTCTTTATAAAGAATCAAAATGTTATAAATTGCTAAGAACAAAAACAAAACAACCATTGTGGTGTAAATCGGAGTCGGTGTAATATAATAGAATTGATTAAAAATAAAACGAACAGGTCCAAAAAAATGATTAGTAAATATATCAAAAAACAAAAAGATGAACGAGATGAAATATAATAAGAATATCAATTTTTTCTTAGTGCGGTTCAGGAATTCATATACAAAATGAGTTAAAAAAACTGGTATAAAAATAACTCCAATTTCTCCGATACGCCACCAAAAAACAGAATTTCCTAATTCAACGGCTGATGCAAACTTAAATATTCCAAATCCCCATAACGCGACAGACATAGAAAAAAGCCCCCAAATAAAATGGATCTTTTGCTTTGTATTTACAAACGAATAGACACCTAAAATAGATGACGCGATAGCAATAATTAAGCCAACTACCGAGAGAATGTTCATGATATTATCCTAAAACCATTAATTTGTTTTTTGTCTAAAATATTGCTGATAGTTTTTTCTTTTTCGAGCGATATGTGAAGATTACTGGGAATTATTCTACCTGGAGCAACAATACATCCTCCTCCCAGATAAACATTGTTTCCAAGACAACAGCCGAGGAATAAATTTCCAGAATCAATTTTCTGCCCTTCTTTTATTACTGTTATATTTTTTCCATCAAAACGAAAATCGGTTAATACAACACCAGATCCAATAAATGAATCGCTTCCTATAATACTGGTTGAGATCATGTGAGTTACTGTGAAAACGCCTGGATAAAGAACTGAATATAAAATATGGCCGTTAAGAATAGTGCAGTTTTTCCCAACAACTGAAAATTCAACAACAACACCATTCCCAAGAAAAGAATTATCGCCTATAGCAGATTCTCTTATAATGGTCCCTGCGCCAACAATAACATTGTCGCCTATTTCACTACCTTCAATGTAAGCCGTTGGATGAATATCGCAATTTTTACCGATTTTATTCATGGAGCCAACCAGTTTCCATTTATTTAATGAAAGATTTTTTAGAATACGAAAAATAAATTTTAATTTTGAAGATTTTTTGAATCGAGCTAGGTTAGATAAAACAGATGTTAAATTAGCAGACCATATATTACTCCAATGATTAATTTGTATTATTGAATTTGTTGTTATTGGAATAAGATATTTACCACTGTTTTCCATGTGTTTTGGCAAGGAAATACTTTCAAGATTTTCATCGGGTTCAAAAATAATTGGTTCTAATTTTTCATTCCTCAATTGTTTTTGGGGATAGTAATACAAATTATATTCTATGTAGTCATTTTGCTCTTTAACACCTTGTACACATGTTAAAGTCCGCAAGGTAAAAATACCTTTTTTCAATGCACATACTGTAGTTTTATTTAATCTTTTAGATTCTTTAATAAATTCTCTCAATAATTCTGGTTCAAAAAAAAGTCCGTCGTTAAATACTATATGCTCGTCATCGTCATTGATTTCCGAAAAATCTCTAACCATAACTGGCCTTAGACCCAGATCAGCAATTATTTCTTTTTGTAAGACATTTAATCTCTTATTTTTAATCAAAATTTCACCAATTTCTTCAAGTAGTGGTTCAATTTTGTTTTTGTTTTGCACTATGTAAGCTTTCATATATTCTATTGTTTTATCTAGGAATTATCTATCTCCTAGGCATGTCTAAATTATAGCACATTCATCTATCTATAGGCAAAATAAGTGATTTCTGCTATAATTCTAATATGAAATTAGAATTTAAAATCAACAAATATTATCTTGTCGGCTATACAATATTATCTCCAAATAAACCTTTTATCGCTTGGAAAAAATTAGAAGAAAAAATTTGGCAGAGAAACAGGGAAAAACCTGCTTATTATTTTTTAAATCCTAAGTATATAAATTGGGCAATAGAAAAATTACAGACGGATTTTTCGAATAAAAATACAAAAAGCGTATTTCTTAAGCAAGCTACGGTTCTTAAAAAGATCTATCAAGAGATTTTTAAAACAAAAGAATTTAAAAGATTACGCAAAGAAACAGAAAAATATTTAAATTTCGTTAAAAACCAATGGAAAAGAAATGAAAAAGAGGCCCTGAAAATTCTTCAAGAAGTTTCAGGATTGCCGATTCCTAAACATAAGATAAGTGTGTATACCACTCATCCGAAATCACACAATGGGAAGACGTTAGATAAAAAAACTATTGTCTGGGGGCATACGGAGGATTGGGAAAATTACGCCACTGTTTATCTTAGCCATGAGCTACTTCATATTATGACTTGGCCAAGTCATTTCCAAAAAAATTATAACATTTCCCATGCCTTAATTTGTTTGGCGACAAATAACGAATTGAGAATTAGATTAAATAAAAAAGGGAAATATTTCAAAGATAGGAAGATTTATACAGAATATCCTGAAATGATAAAATTAGAAAAGGCGATTCTGCCACATTGGAAAAAATATTTAGGCGGGAAAACAGGCAAAAACATTTTAGAACTAAAAAATTTCTTAGATAAATATAAAAAGGGGGGCGCCTTTTAAAAACGCCCCTTTCGTATTGTGCCCTCATTATCAGTTAGAGGGCGGACCACAGTCAATCCACGGACAAGTATCCGGTCCACATGGCCCACATTCGTTGCTTTCAGCATCTTTTGCGGTAACCAACACTAATTCTAAATCAGTACCCTTTCCCATTTTTCCTTACCTCCTTTTATGGCGGTTTCTTTATTGTTCCATGTTCCCTTATAAGGATTGTAGGAACACCACCATGGTTTAGAATGGAAATTGTTTTTTAGAAAATCCCATGCCCTAACACGACAATCAAAACAGCAATAACGATATTCACAATCTTTGCATATTTCTATGTTATCCTTGCTTAATCCGCGAATTTTCTTTGCTGTTTTAGATAAGAAAATTTCTCGGAAGGATTTCGATTCTGTCATAATATTGCCATAAGAGATTTCTCTTTCAGCAAGACATGGGTAAACAGACCCATCTGAACCAATGCACATTTGCTCCATAAAGCAGTTATGTCCTGTTTTGTTTCTCCAAAATATATTTTTATTGATTTTGGCGAAATACGGCCTTCCAAAAACTTGTTTGCTTAAGATATCAGTAGTGATAAGATTTGTATTACAACCTCTTCCTGATGGTTCTATGGCTGTTGATTTTACATTTTGAATACCTATCGACTTTAAAAAATCAACCGTTCTTTTTATGTCTTTTTCGTTTTGTTTCATCGCTACAACCGATACTCTTAAAGGGATACCCATTTTGACAGCATTTCTTATTGTATTCAACGTCTTATTCCAGCTTCCTTTTTGGGTAGTAATTAAATCATGTGCTTGATAATCAACGCTGTAAAAAGAAAAGGCTAACCCAACCCCAATGTTTTTTAGATATTCAAAATCGGCATTGGTAATCAGGGTGCCATTAGAACTTACTTCTATTGAAGGATAACCAAGATGTTTGGCGTAATTTATCAACTCAAACATTAATTTTCTTTTTAAGAACGGTTCTCCTCCAATAAATTGGATTCTTCTACAATTCATTTCATAAGCATCCTTAATTGCACTTTTCCATTTACTTAACGATACTTGATTATTCTTTTTACTAAATTGATCTATACTACTTTCATTATAGCAGTGAAGGCAACGAAGGTTGCAAGCGGTTGTTAGTTCAAGATGGAGTATATACTTTAGCATTGAATCGATTTTTATCTTTTCCATTCTCTTATTCGTTTTGGCTTCGTTGAAATTTCCTAATCCTTTTTCTTGAAGTGTCTTTAAATAGGCTATTAAATTACTCTTAGTTATATTTCTGTTTAAAGATAAAACTTGTGGTAAGGTAATTCCGTTATCTAGCATTTCTAAAATCCTTACACCGTTTTCATTAACAGAAAAAACATTGCCAGAATTTAAATTATAAATAGCCCCTCTTAAAGCTCCTTTAATCAAGAAACAGTCATTATTCAGAAAGAAATATTTTCTTAGCATTGCAACCCCCTTTCTTTCTAAAACCCCTTTATGTTAAAACATTTTCAAAGACCTGTAGCTTTTCTATTTTCCATTATATGCCTCTGGTTAAATTTGTCAACTATTGCAAATATTAATTTTTATTATGTTATTTTCGCGGATTTTCTTCGAATTTCTTTATAAAATCCAACGCAATTTTTTTAATAAAATCATTGGAAAAATAAAACTGATTACTTAGGTTTTGCCCTACAATTTCTTTAGTATTTTTCATATCATAAATATTATACTCTGTCATATAATATCTGTAATAATAAAATCTCCTGGCAAGCCCCTTGATCGGCTTTATTACAAAGCTAATAAAATAAAGAAACGAGAGCAAAAAAGATATCAAGAATCCGGGAATTTGTATAAAAGGTATTTTTATGTCTAGTGCTTCAAATGTCTGTTTTGTTATATCTTTCATGGGAAAAGGTTTTGGATTTGTAATGTGAAAGGTTTTTCCTAGAGATTCAGATTTTGAAGAAATTTCCATTATCCATTTTATGGCTATATCAATCGGCATTAAATTTAAAAATGCGTTTTTAGCGTATGGAAAAGGAAAAAATACTTTTATTTTTTCCTTCTTTGAGCTTCTTTTCATTTTATATAGGGTATAAACTATTAGATAGTATCCAAAAAAACTTAATGTTTTTCTTTCTCTTTCTATAAATATACTTGGCCTAAAAATAATAAATTTATTTCTTGCATTTTCGCCCCATTTTTTTATGATTTTCTCTCCTTCAAACTTACTTTCTTCGTATGCATTATTGAACCTCTTTGGTTTTATCAATTCATCTTCAAAAATTATTCCGGGCCTTTGTCCATGCACATATGCTGTACTTGTGTAATAAATCGGAGTATTTATTTGTTCTACAAAATTTAAAACATTTTTTAAACCATCAACATTAGTGGAAAAAACATCCTGCCTGTCTTTTTCTTTAAAACTCAGATTGGCTGCAAAATGCCAAAACCCGTCAATTTTGTTTTTGAGTTCACTAATTTTATTCTCGGGAAAATTCAAGTTTGTTTTATTTAGATCTATCTCTATCGTTTCTATTTCACTGAGTGGTATATCTTTGTCTATTAAACCCAGCTTCTTTTGAACTCTTTCTCTAAAAGATTCATTATTTTTTGACCTGCCAAGAAAAATAACTTTATCACCTCTTTTTATAAGTTCAATAGCAAATAGAGACCCCAAGAATCCCGTCCCGCCTGTAAGTAAAAATGTTTTATTCACAATGGTTTAAGTTAATAGATTTTTTGCTTATCTCTTAATTCTTTCAGTTTCTCCAATAATTCTTCTTTTGGAGAATTTTCAATAATAAATGATATTATTTCCTCATCTTCGAAAAATGTTTCGCTACCTTCAGGTATATTAAATTTTAAATTTAACTGTTTTATAAGCTTGAACAATCGTCTCCTTTTTAAATTTCCAAGAATTCCGATGGAGAAATCAAATTCTTCCTGCATCCATCTTTCTGGAACAGATGTTAAATAAAAATACTCGCTTTTCTTTATATCAATAATATTAATCATTTTGTTGTTTATATTTTATACCCCCATAGCGATTAAAAAACCAAAGTCGTCAATTATTAATTATAGCAAATTTCCGCCAAAAAATCACTATCTAGCATTGACTTTAGTATAGCATTTTTAAATCAAACAAAAAATCGCCCGCAAAAATCCTTAAAATATGATGTGTTCTAAACTAGAACAATGCCTTAAAAAAACTTATAAAATAACACCAAAAATGAGGTGATGGAAATGTTGCCATTTCCGCTTGATCCGCTTGGTCCTGATATTTTCTATATCAATACCTGCGGGAAATACAACATGGAAGATCTTTTTCCGTCTTTTAAAGTCTAGGGGCTTCGGTCTCTAGACTTTTTATTTAAAAAATATTCTTTAAATATTTCTTTTGGTTTTAAATTTAGGATTTTTTTCCACTTTAGTTTAGGATTTTTCTTGAGAAAAGAATGGACAATTTTATAACCCATAGAATATCCTAACCACATAGGATATTTTCCCTTGCCAAGAAAAACTGCATCATAAACTCTCCATGTTTTTGAATTTATCATTTTCTTAATCTTGGGGAAATATTTC
>Ga0180007_10006806_pt1 | contig 11046 bp, 10 predicted proteins | sample MM_PC_MetaG_FD_121122 | JGI IMG/M metagenome (GOLD analysis project Ga0180007, IMG submission 121122) | Groundwater microbial communities from the Aspo Hard Rock Laboratory (HRL) deep subsurface site, Sweden - MM_PC_MetaG | ecosystem: Environmental > Aquatic > Deep subsurface > Groundwater...
GGCACAATCACCATTAATAAAGGAAAATTATATAATCAGGATATCAGCGGTCAGGCAAATTTATCTTTGAAAAAAAACATTTTAAATCTGTCTGCTGTAAGCCTGGCAATGTTTAAAGGCCGCCTTTCCGGCAGCGGTCAGGTTGATTTCACCCAAAAAATACCAGGCTTATCAGTTAAAGCAGCAATTGATAATGTGGAGCTGGCAGTTTTATCGCAAAATTCACCGGGCATAATCGGCCGGGCAAGCGGACAGGCAAATCTGGCTGGTCCAATTAATAACCTGGAAGGAAGCTTAACCGCTTCCCTTGACGGTGGCATGCTGTTTGGCCAGCCGCTCAGCAGCATTACCTGCGGTTTTGGCATTAAAGACGGCGATGTCGCCTTAAAAAACTTTTCCGCCGTATCACAAAACTCTTCTATTTATGCTTCGGGAACCATAAAAAAAGATTTAACCTTTGATTTTAAAGCCGCGGCCCAGGGCATAAAGCTTTCGGGCGAAGGCATCTTGGGCCCGATGGAAGCAATTGTTAATAGTTTTGAAGGCGATATTAACTGGCAGTTAAATCAGGAATTTCTGCGCGCGCCGCTTAAAAACCTAAACGCAAGAGGTAAAGTCAGCCTGACCCGAGGCCGCCTGGGAGAGCAAACATTTGATTTTGCCCGGGGCAAACTAAAGCTGGACAATGGCCTTATTCAGGTTGAAAATCTGCTCATCAGCAACGGCCGGACCACGATTGAGGCCTCTGGCCAAACTGGCATTGGCCACGTCACAGATTTAAAAATTTCCGGCAAGAAAATATATCTTGAGGAATTAAAAATATTAAATTATTTACTGCCCAAAGAAGCCAAGGATCCCGAAGGCAGCGCCAGCCTGAATATTGCCATAACCGGAGAGCTATCAAAAGAAACCAGATTAATTTCTCTTGATCCATTATTTGACTTAAATGTTTCAGGTGAGGTTGTTTTAAATGATGTTTTTTTCGCGGAAGTTCCTATCAAACAGGCTCAATTAAACCTGCGCTGGGCCAAGCACAGATTATATTTGCCTGATTCAAAAATAGTGACCAGTCAATCTAACTTCGTCTTTGATTTAAGTTCTCTTGATGACAACAAAATCAAGGCATCGGGTAAAGGGGTTATTGACCTGGGTGAACTCAGCCAATTCACAATAAAATACGGCAAAATTCAGGGCCGAGTTGGAACTGATTTTACGCTCGAAGGCACACTGGACGACCCCACTGTGTCTGTCAGTTTTTGGCTGCAGACTTTTCGGTTCAATAATGTCTATTTTGACGAGGTTGAGGGAAAAGTAGGTCTTAAAGAAAAAAAACTATCAATTATTAAACCCATAACATTAAGCAAAGGGCTTGATCAAGCTGAAATTAAAGGTGCGGCAAATATTGCCGGCCTGCTAGGCGGTCAACCAGAGGAAACTTATCTTGATTTGGACATTAAAATAACTAAAGCTGATTTATCTTCAGCCTTTACTACTTATACACAGCTTCAAACAGAAATCAGCCGGAGGGCGCAAGCAGTAGCAACTAGCGGCAAAACAACAATTAACCCTCAAGCCATGAGTTTGCCAACAATAAAGGAATTCGAGAAAAATGGAAAAATCAATCTATATATTAAAGACGGAAACACTAATTACTTTTTAAAAAGCTGGGATAAAATAAGAAAAGATTTTGAAAAAACAATTGCCCAAACACCCCAGGAAAATATTGGCGGTCAACTCACCGGCAACATTAAGCTTAGTGGTAAAATTAAAAAATTATCCGGCCAGATAAACGGCAAAATTGCCAATGGTTTTTACAAAGACTTTGTTTTTGACGGCATCCGGGCAGAAGCCTTGCTCGAAGACAAAAAGCTGGCCATCAAAAGAATAGAATTGGCTAAGGACAACGGCAAACTTTCTATAACGGGGGATATGGACTTTGCCGGGTCACTCTCCCTTGAAGCAACTGCCCGCAGGATGCCGGCTGACATTCTCAAAATATTATTTGATAAAGATTTTGACGGCAGTTTTAATATGTCTGCTTCCTTTGAAGGTAGAACGGCCAACCCGGATTTTTCAGCTAACTTTGACGGTAAAAATATTTCCCTGGCCGGGCCAAGTTTTGATTCCTTTCTGCTCAAGATCAGCAAAAAGAGCGACCGCCTATTTATTCATGATCTTTCTCTGGCAAAAGGCGGTAAGCAATCAAGCTTAAAAGGCTATTTTGACCTTGAGCCCGACGGCAAAATAGATATTTCTGCCAACTTAAAAGACAGCGCACTCGGGCTGTTTAATCTTTTGACCAACGAAATAAGCTGGCTTGACGGCAAAGCCCGGGCTCGGGTAGCCATCGGGGGTTCGCGCAAGGCCCCGGCAATTAGCGGGGAAATTAGCCTGGAAGCGGCACGTTTATATGTCAAAGTTATTGACTCTGAGCTAACTAATGTTGCTGGTTCAGCTGTAATAGATGACGGCCGCCTGCGCTTGGCTAGTTTAAGCGGCATCTGGGAGGGAAAAACAACAAAAGATTACCGCAATGAGCTCAGCTTAAGCGGCACCCTGGAGCTTAATAGTCTTTTCGCTGAAAAATCCATGGTTTTGCTTGATTTAAGGCTGGCGCCATCTCATATCTATGCAAATTTAACCGATCTCTATTCAGGTGAACTAATAATTGAATCGGCCAGGCTGTTTGGGCCATATTATTTTGATCATAGCGGCGGCCCCAGCCTTTCGACAAAAGCGGAAATAACCAACTGCGTTATTACCATAGGCAAGAAAAACAAAAGCAACGGCAAGCCCCCACCCCTTTATCTTGATATCAATGCAAAACTTGGTAAGAACGTCTATGTTGTTATGGGCGATGTTTCAACTTTTGATTTTAGCAATGTTTTCATGAATCTAGAAGTAAACAGTGAAAGCCTTAAGATAACTGACACGTTAGCCACCCCTTCCCTGCTAGGCAAAATCTATCTTAAAAGAGGCACTGTAACCATCTTTAATCGCGAGTTTACTTTAATGTCCACCCAACAACAAGAAAATTACTATTCAGTTAATGCTGAGAAAATAAAAGAGAATACCGCCCTCTTCACCGGAGAAAAAGGCAAAGAGGGCATCATGCCCAAAGTAGAGCTTGCCGCGGTAGTTGAAGTAGACAATAAGGTAGAGGATGCGTCCGGCGAACTAGTAAATCGGCCGGTAACTATTATTTCTCAACTTGAAGGGGTGATTGGAGCAGAAGATAAGGAACGGGGACTCAAAATTTCCTTTGACAGCTTTGCCGATGACGGCAGCGGCACAAAAGCCGCCGCCTACAGCGACGAAGAAATAAAAGTGATGCTTTTGCCTGACTTTATCAAAGCCTTAACAGGCGTCAGCAAAGGGGATGAGGTTGAGGGCAACGTTGTAGTCGCCGATTATATCAGCAGCAGACTGCAAACCATAGTATTCCGCGGTGTGGAAAGAGACCTGGAACAAAGGTTAGGCCTTGAGAGTCTAACCCTTGAATACAATTTTGGCAAGGATATCAGGCAGGCTATGGGCGCAAATGAAACAAGAACATTTAAAGAAGAAAAACCAGACTGGCGTGTGGGTTTTGCCAAGGGCTTTTTTGACCGGCTCTACCTTGATGTAAAGTATTCTCAGCTTGATCAAGAAAGCGGCGGGGTTTATACAACTATAAACTATCAAATAACCTACAAATTAAGCCAAATCTGGTCTATAATATACTATCGAGAACCAATCAGCCTTCAGGAAATATCCACCGGATATCAAAAAATTACCCTTAAGGCTGGTTTTTCTTTTTGGTAGAAAAGGAAGGACAAATAAAATATGCACCTAAAACTAAAATTATTCATGCTGGCTCTTACATTTACGTTTCTTGCCCTGCCGGCAACCGCCCAAACCATCACAGGAGACTCAGCCACAATTGAAGTGCCGGCTACAATTTCTGAGATTGAAATACAAGGCAATTTATTTGTCTCAAACCGTGAAATTTTGGACGTTGTTTTTAGCCGTATCGGCGACAGCCTCCTTGAAGCAAAAATCCAAGGGGACGTTAAAGCTATTTACGCCATTGGTTATTTTGCTGACGTTAAGGCTACCTTTGAAGCTACCCCTGCCGGAACTAAAGTTACTTTTATCGTTGAAGAAAACCCTAAAATCAGCGACATTGTTGTGGAAGGCAACACGGTTTATTCAACGCCTGAAATCATTAACCTGATCTCTACTAAAAAGGACCAGATATTAAACTTCAAAACCCTGCAGGAAGACATTGACAAGATAAATTCCCTTTATAAAGATAATGATTATATTTTAGCAAGGGTAATTGACGTAGAAACCGATGAGGACACCCACATACTGCACATAAAAATTATTGAAGGCATTGTTGAGTCCATCACCCTTGACGGGAATACCAATACACAGGATTATGTAATTCTAAGAGAGCTTAACACAAAACCAGGCACAGTTTTAAACCAGGAAACCTTGAAGCGCGACCTGCGCCGTGTTTTTAACCTTGGCTTCTTTTCCGAGGTTTCGCCTAATTTTGAGCCGGGCAGTACCTCAGATAAAGTAATTCTTTTGCTCAAGATTAAAGAAACCCGCAGCAGCACCATTAACTTTGGCGGCGGCTACGGCGAACGAGAAGGCTGGTTTGGTTTTGTTGATTTATCAATCAACAACCTTTTTGGCACTGCCCAGGGATTAATGATTCGCGGACAGTCTGGCCAGGAACTTACAACCTACCAATTCAAATATACTAACCCCTGGTTTTTACCAGACACACTTGGCGACCGCAACTCCTTTACCTTTAGGAGATGGTATACCATTGGCCGCGATATTTATTTAACGGAACAGGATGCTGTTTACAATGGCTTTGACATGTCGCTGGGCAAACCATTTTTTGAGTATTGGAACATTGCCTGGTCAATTGGCAGTGAATTGGTTGAGCCTCGCGGCACATCTTCTTTTGAATCTTATCAATCTGACACAGTTGGCACTACTTTGTCTTATGATACTCGCGATTTTTGGTTAAATCCCACAGAAGGACAATTTTATTCGCTCTCCCTCAAACAAGGCTGGAAACATGCGGTTAGCGGAACAACAGCGTTCTTTAAGGTAGGCAGTGATATTAATCACTATTACCCAGTATTTGAAAATCAGGTTTTTGCCACTCACATGGGAGTTGGTATTGGCTTTGATGATGTGCCGCTTGGTGAGGAATATTGGGCTGGCGGGGCCAACACTGTTAGGGGCTACTACCCATCAGATGCTAAGCGAGGCAAACGCAAACTAATCTTTAATGCGGAATATAGGCTAAATTTCTCAGACCTTTTTCAGGGTGTTTTCTTCTATGATTGGGGCAATGCCTGGAACGAAGGAACCCCTGTTTTTTCTGATTTTATTGCCGGCTGGGGACCAGGCATAAGGATTAATACTCCGCTTGGGCCAATCCGCCTGGATTACGGCGTGCCAACGCACAAAACATTTGGCGAAGGCATTATGCATTTTTCTATTGGGCAGGCTTTTTAATTACGAATGCCGAACGAAGAAGCATTTAATATCTACCTAAAAGAACTTCTGGAATGGAACAAGAAGTTTAACTTAACTGCTATTACTGATCCTGAAGAAGTTAAGGTCAAACATTTTGAAGATTCTCTCTCAATCTTGCGAGCTATTCAATTGACACATGAATCAGTAGTAGATATCGGCAGCGGGGCGGGCTTTCCGGGTATTCCTCTCAAAATTAATTGTCCCGGCATCAAATTAACTCTGATTGAAGCCAAGGAAAAGAAGGTTAATTTTTTAAAACACATTGTTTCACTTTTGGAGCTTAATAATACAGAAATTCTCTGGGGCCGTTCCGAAGAATTGCTCAAACAAAAACAAAAAAAATTAAGAGAACATTTTGATGTTGCTTTGGCCCGAGCCATTGCGGAGCTCCCAATTTTAGTTGAATATGCCCTGCCCTTTGTAAAAATCGGCGGTATATTTATTGCCATGAAAAGCAAAGGGGTAGAAGCTGAAGTTAAAACCGCAGAAAAGGCAATTAAAACACTGGGTGGAAGATTAAAAAATATACAGGAAGTAAGGTTGCCGTCCTTGGAAATTCCGCGAGCCCTGGTTATTATAGAAAAAGTCTCAGTCACCCCTTCAAAATTTCCCCGCCGCCCGGGAATGGCCGCAAAAAAGCCGTTAGCCTAAACCAGGTAATCGCTAATAATAGTAAGGCAGTTGCTAACTCGGCAAAGCTTTTCCCTCTTGTATTGAGCACGCGAAACAAAGGGGCAAACAATAAAGAAATCAGTCTATCCCTAAAACAGCCAACAACCTGACATGTTTAGGCGTTGGCTGAAGTCTTGTGCTCTTAACCACGGCATCCAATTGCAAAGCTATTCTTTTTGCCATTATTTCCCCCTGCTTTCTTTACCGGGACAGTCCTCTTTGCTATAATATAGGTAATGTCTCCGAATAAATCCCTATATCGCATTGAAGATTTATCGATTTCAGCTTTTTCAAAAATTATTAGCAGGTGGTTTTAAATGTCAGTTGCTTATGCTGTTGTAAATCAAAAAGGCGGGGTTGGTAAAACCACCACCACCGTTAACTTGGCAGCTTATTTGGCAACTTTTGGTAAAAAAATTCTGCTTATAGATATTGACGCGCAAAGCAACGCCACTGTAGGCCTGGGGGTTGACCGTAAAACAATTGAAGATTGCCTATATAGCGTTTTGATTGAGGAACTGCCAATTGAAAATGCTATTTATAAAAGCCCCATCGCCAACCTTGATATCCTTCCCTCAACCCCGCGCTTAGCCGGGGCAGAAGTAGAATTGGTTTCCTTGGAACCCAGGGAAACCAGACTAAAAAAAGCACTGTCAACGGTTAAAGACAATTACGATATCGTTATTATTGACTGTCCGCCTTCCCTCTCACTTTTAACTGTTAACGCTCTGGCTTGCGCAGACGAAGTAATCATCCCTATCCAGTGCGAATACTACGCTTTAGAAGGCATAAGCCAGCTAACGCATACCCTGGAATTAGTCAGGGAAAGCCTTAATCCAGAGCTAAAAATCCGTGGTATAATCCTTACCATGTATGACCCACGCACATTACTTTCAGCCCAGGTTGCCGAAGAAACCCGCAAATATTTTGGCAGCAAGGTTTTCAAGACTGTTATTCCCAGGAATATTCGCCTGGCTGAAGCGCCCAGTTTTGGGCAACCGATAATTTTTTATGACCCAGGATCAAAAGGCGCAGAAGCCTATGAAAATCTATGCCGGGAGGTGTTAGATGATGTCCAATTCTAAAAGAGGCTTGGGTAAAGGTCTAAATGCACTGATCCCCCAGGGTAAAGTCTTTATGGGCGGCCGGTCAATCATCAATGTTGAAATCACCAAGGTGATTCCCAACCCGCGCCAGCCACGCACCACGTTTGATAAAGAACAAATTAAAGAATTAGCCGCCTCAATCAAAGAACATGGCATCATTGAACCGATTTTAACCAGGATGCGAGAGGGAAAATATGAACTTATTGCTGGAGAACGGCGCCTGCGTGCGGCTAGGGTAGCCGGCTTAAGCATTGTGCCTTCAATTGTTAAAGATTTTAGCGATGAGCAATCATTGGAAATTTCATTAATCGAAAATCTGCAGCGCGAGGACCTCAATCCCTTGGACGAAGCAGAAGGCTACGCCCGCCTGATAAAAGAATTTAAGATGACGCAGGAGCAAGTGGCAAAAAGAGTGGGCAAAAACCGGTCCACTGTAACTAATATGCTGCGCATTTTGACCCTGCCGGATAAAATTAAAGAAAGCCTGCGCAATGAACAAATCAGCGTCAGCCATGCCCGCGCCTTATTAGCCGTTGATAACAGTGTTAGACAGCTTGAGCTCTGGCGGCAAATAATCAGCAACAAAATGAATGTCAGGGACGTTGAAGTCTTAACCGGTGGAAAAAGCGACTCCAAACCAAAAAGCAGCAAGAGCGGCCGCAAAAGGCCCCAGACCCAAAATGTTGAGCTCAACGCCCTGGTTGAGAAGCTAACAACTTATCTTGGAACCAAAGTTAAGATTTACGGCAGTCCTGTTCGCGGGAAAATAGAGATTCAATATTACTCTAAGGAAGACCTGGAAAGGATTCTTGAAATTCTCCTTTTCAAGAATAAGCCCAGCCAAGTTCGGCCTACGCCAAATCTGGCCAGCGGACAGCCAGCCTAAACTTATTTTTGAGAGGATTGCTTGAGGCGGCTGATCGCCTGTTCTACACTGCAGCCATCCTTGGCTGCTTGCAATAAAACTAAGTAATACTTTTTGCTTCTTTCATCAGCCTTTTTTATTTCCCCGTTAAGCTGGGCCTCAAACTGGGCTTTTGCTTCGGCTGACAAGACTTTATAGACATCGAGAAATTTCTTTACATCGCTTTCCAATTTTTTTTCCGCTTCACTTGCCATGGACGCTATTTTAGCACAAATTTGGCATTTCGCACAAAATGTGTTAAAATAATTTGTCATGGTTAAACTTTTTCCGTTCAAAGGCATTCTTTACAACCAAAAAATCAAAAAGGCAGCTAAGCTCTTTACCCCGCCCTATGACGTAATCAGCCCGGAAGAACAAGACACTTTTTACAATTCACACGATTTCAACTTTATCCGCCTGATTCTGGGCAAAGAATTCAGCGCTGACGGCAAATATAATAACAAGTACATCAGGGCTGCGGCCTTTTTAGACGGCTGGCTGCGCCATGGTATCCTGTTGCAGGATAACAAACCAGCTATTTACGTATATGAACAAAGCTTTAAGCACGGTAAAAAGAAATATTCCCGCGTGGGTTTTATTGCTCTATTGCGCCTGGAAGACATGGGACGGGGCAGGGTCTATCCACACGAGCAAACGTTTCCTAAGGCCAAGATTGACCGTTTGGAGCTGATGCGGGCAACCTCAGCTAACCTGGAAAACATTTTTACCCTTTACAGCGATGAAAAAGGCAAAACCACAAAAGTATTCAAGAAGTTCATGAGACGCAAACCATTATTTGATGTAACAGATAAGGATAAGGTCAGACACCGTCTCTGGCGGATTGACCGCAAACCTTCGCTTACAAAAATTATCAAGGAAATGCGGGACAAGGCGGTTTTTATTGCTGACGGCCACCATCGCTATGAAGCGGCCATGCGCTTTAAGGTCGAGCTTAAGACCAAAAACACCAAGTTTTCTGAAGAAGAAGCTTACAACCATTTGATGATGTTCTTTACGCCAATCGAAGACAAAGGGCTTTTGGTCCTGCCTATCCACCGAGTGCTTAAGAATCTTTCATTCTTTGAGCCGCAAAAGTTCCTGCGGGACCTGGAACGCTTTTACAATATTAAAGCTTACAAAACCACAAAAAAAACCGCTAAGAACGTGCGGAATAAATTAATTCGCGATATGGAAAAGGCCGGGCTGGAGCACCACGCTTTTGGGCTTTACCTGGGCAACCATCAATTTTTCCTGCTAACCTTAAAAGATGAAAAAATGGCTGAGGAACTGATGGACGAAGAAAAACCAAAAGCCTGGAAAAGACTGGACACAAATATTCTGCGCTACACAATTTTTGACGCTATTTTGGGCCTGTCCCAGCAAACAGAAGATCACCTGCTTTTTGTTAAGGATGACCAAAAAGCTATTGATCTGGTTGATAAAGGCGGCTGCCAGGTCGCTTTCTTGCTGAACGCCACCAAGATTGAAGAAATAGTCGCTGTTGCCAGCAAATTAGAAAAAATGCCGCAGAAGTCGACCTACTTTTATCCTAAGCTGCTATCAGGCTTAGTCTTAAACAAGATCGTCCACGGCGAAAAGATAAAATTCTAACCATCCTTCCTCGCCATATTCACCAATCCAATCATCGCCAACAATTTCTTCTCCTTAGACGCCTTTTCACTGCGTAAAATCTTTTCTAATATCCTAATCCCTTTTTCATTGTCAGTTAGCAACTTTTTCATAAGTTATAATCCTCTCCTTTAGCCAGTTCCATCTTAGCCAGGCTTGTAGCTCATCCGACTTCATATAAATCTCGCGAATGCAGTTATACGGCAATTGATAGACTACGCGATACACCACAAATCACCCCCTTAAAACCTAAAAATTAAAGCTAAAAAGTTAAAGCCAAAACGTAAAGCTTAAAACCACTACCTTTTTCCCTTGAGAGTCAAAATACTCGATCCTAAAATATTTGCTACTTCTCCTGCTTCCTGCAATAAAGGAACAAGATTAATATTGTTAGTTTTTCCACTATCTCTAAGCAGCTCAAGCTAGTAAATAGTTTCATTGGCGGACTTTAACGCGTGGTGAAAGAAGTTTGTAAAGTCTTTTTTCGAGCTTGCTCCTCTTGCCTCAACAATATTAGCACCAATACTCGTAGCGCTTTTAAGTAATTGTCTACTTATTACACCTGAAACCGCTTCATTGCCTAAAAGATCGATCAATCTAATTACCCTTAAAACCATTTGATAGCTTCTCTTTCAAATATCAGTTTTGACACTTTTTGGTTTTAAGTTTTGGTTTTTCATTTTAAACTTTAACTTTTAAACTTGATCAGACGACTCCATCTTTCCTATCCAACGATCGATACTGCGTCGCCTCAGCTATATGTTGAGCCTTAATCATCTCTACGCCCTCTAAATCAGCAATTGTCCTGGCAACTTTTAATATCTTGTCATAAGCCCGGGCGCTTAACTTCAGGTGAACAATTGCTGATTTTAGAATATCTTCGGCCTCCTTATCTAAAATGCACGATTTTTTAATCTGCTTGGGCGTCATCCGGGCGTTGGAGTAAATTGGTGTTCCTTTAAATCTTTCTATTTGCAAATTACGCGCTTTAATTACCCGATTTTTTATTTCTTTAGAAGACTGCCCCACTGGCATCTTTGAAAGCTCATCAGATTTTAGACGTGGAACTTCTAGCTGAATATCTATCCGATCTAAAAGTGGTTCAGAAAGCTTTCGCCAGTAACGCTGTATCTGAAGCGGGCTACATGTACAGCTTTGTTTTAAATCATACAGTCTGCCACAGGGACA
>Ga0180007_10006807_pt1 | contig 11046 bp, 8 predicted proteins | sample MM_PC_MetaG_FD_121122 | JGI IMG/M metagenome (GOLD analysis project Ga0180007, IMG submission 121122) | Groundwater microbial communities from the Aspo Hard Rock Laboratory (HRL) deep subsurface site, Sweden - MM_PC_MetaG | ecosystem: Environmental > Aquatic > Deep subsurface > Groundwater...
ATGTTTGTCTGTTCTTATCTTTTTCTTATATGTTTGTCTGTTCTTATCTTTTTCTTATATGTTTGTCTGTTCTTATCTTTTTCTTATATGTTTGTCTGTTCTTATCTTTGCAAATGCTAGATAGTATGCCGTCGTTTTTACCGTGTTGTCATCGAATAGCATAATTTATCTTCAATGTTATTTCATTACATATCTAAATTACCAATGCTGTTCAATGTCATCAATTTAACCATATTGTAATGTTAATGTCAAGTATTGTTTTGTTGTTGCCATTACATATTAGTACATGGTGAGTATATGAAAAGAATCAAATATGCTTTGATTGTCGCCGCTGGAATCTCGGCTCTAGCAGCGATAATGTATCCGGCAGAGACTTTTCTTGCTTTCTTGGCAGCATGGCTTTTAGTTCCAATAGCAGTTATTGGATGCTTGGCATACGGATTGCGAGAATATATGAAGGACAGAAAGAACAGAATTATGGTTTCTATAAAACGTAATGACATTCCGACAAGATTGATGGAACTTACACACAAAGAATATGAACTCAAAAGAGAGAAGGAAATATTATACGATGATATCGGAAAAAATAGAATGTGATAAAAAGTACTCGGCTAAAGCCGAATACTGTTCATAATAAATGAGGTGAGATATGATTGTTACGAGACATATATCGTTAGATAACGACTGTATAGAAAAGATGCGACCATATGTTGACAAACATAAAGGTAATTTCAGCGCTGCTATAAGAGATATAATTGGTAGAGCCGGAAATTATAAGTTACGTACTAATTCTCAGGTAATAGACGACAATTTATTCAAATGGCTGTTAACTGAGATAGGCGATATACTTCTTCCTGACAATATATTAGATGAACTTATAGATCCTGTGCTTATAGGTTCGATGAAAAATCTTGAAGACCATCTCAAACGTAAGTTCAGTGATCTCGAATGGAATGTTGATATTACAATAAAGTCTGATAGAGACATACTTCCATCTGATATATTAATAGAAGTAAAAGGTCAATATCAAAAGGTAAAATTTCTGGCTAGGATATTATCTCAATATCTAGTCAAAAATTCTCCAGAACATGCATCTCTTGAAATAAGATCGGTAAATAATTCTGGTGATTGTATGATAATTGAATTATTCAAGTCTAACAAGAGCGATGCACAAAAAAGTCTGGTTAATTTTTTTGGAGGTATGCACGATGTGAAAAAAGCTATAAAAAACCGCCCAGATTTCTGGAAGTCCATTATTAATGGACATCTGTTGAGCAATTATAGCATGGTCACCGTCCATAGAAATTACTTTGAAGACTTACTTGCTAATAAGATACCTTTAGGAGAAATAACAATAGAGACATTAGCAAAAAAACCAATTCAGGAAATATCTCTAAAAGAGATACTTTCTCTCATAAAGGAGGTTTATGAAACATCTAGAGTTGTGGATAGAGTAGAAATCGATAGAGAGAACATAATATTATTTCATAGCTACAGAAACAACGATGTAGTAGAGAAATTGAAGAATAGTTTAATTACTTTATTAGAGGCTAGTGGTCATTTATATGACGCAAAGATAACGTCAAATATTATTGTACTGACCCATAGGCCTGATATAGGTATAAAGATAAATCAAATCGTAGAAAATCTGAAAATAAGTAATAGTAGAATAGATCAAGATCTGATAATGTTCATGGCATTTCTTAAGGGTCTTAGAAACATTCCTGACATACCCTTGTCTTTAACATTGTTAGGACAAAAAATCGGCAAGTCTTTAATGCAAGAATATGAGAAAGAAAATAATATCAAAAGATGGGAATTACAAGACTTTCGAAGGGCGTTAGAAATAATTGACTCAAAACTTCTTAGAAAAAGTGAATGGAAATTAAATGGAAAAGATCTATTGTATACTATCAAGAAATGCAATATTGTTTCAGAAGGTAATACTGTCGATATCAATATTTGTCATACTATAAGAGAGGTATTTAAAGGAGCTATGAATTATGCATTTGGAGATAGAGCAGAATTAGAAATCAAGAAATTGTTGTCTCATGGAGATGATTCTTGTGAGATAGTTGTAAGAACATTATGATGACATAGGTGAACTGGAAATGGACTTCAGTATTAACTATGATAGGGATAATGCTAAATAGACTGAACATATCTCTGATAGCATTTAACTGGCAGATTCCAGACAGAGATCTTTTACTGTAAAGAACTTATAGTAGTAGCAACAGTAGTTATAATAGATATATTGGTATATAGATGGATTGTAAATAGGATGCTAGTACTAGGGTAACATCCTGATTTTCTGAGGATGATCACTAAGATTGTGTAAACGAGATATAAGGAATGAGAGCGATATCGGTATCAGTCACGATGTCGCTCTTTTTTTTGGATTTTTGATACTGACAAATTGATAAAATTGTCAGATTGCATACGACATTAACTTTTTTTGTACTGTATAAGTAACACAGAAACAGTCAGGATTTAACTTGGCACATCTTGATAGTATCTGTTTATACTCGCAATGCTTATAATTGTTGTTTTTAGTTAAAGCCTTCTGATTTATATAAAAATACAGTTTTTCGATATTTTTGGTAGACTATTCGCGATTCTATTTTCATGTAGAATTATATATACTTTTCTGGGCTTTACCGAACAAAGTTATATATAGGGGCGCATTCTGTATTAGATTTAAGTAACATGCCTAAATTAATAGACAGAAACTTGTCATCCACTAAAATGCGTCGCAATTATTGGTATAGTGCATATACTACTGCGATAAATGAGCATATAGAATGGATAATGGATAGCATAAAATACTCGAAAGATGGTTATATTAGGGTAATGGTAAATGATTTTACAAAGGAGTTGGGTCCTAATTTTATCGGAAGACATTACACATCAATATTTACAGGATTGAGACATGCATTATTTGACGAGGGAATAATTATAGATATTGGAAAACATATGAATGGGGATGATATCTTCATTATGAGATTTATCAACAATGGAGATAATCCCTCTACTGATAATATTAGAAATATAAAAGATAAGTCAAGACAAAAATGTAGAAATAAAAATTTAGATCCTGATAGTACAAAAGGTTTTGGATATATAAGTGAAGTTCTAGCCGCCAAATTTCTAAGGATAAGAACGTGTTTTGATATGACTGGAATTTTCAATTATAGAGATTTTGACATATATCAACACGAAGATTTTGGAAGAATTAATGTCAAAGGATCTAAATTGTTATATTATAAAGGTTACTATTATTGGTCATTTAATACTAAAAAGAATAAAATCCCAGATTTCTTTTTTTGCGTAGGATATAATGATACCAGAACAGAAGTTTTGTGTGTATATATCATCCCAAACGAGAATGTTCCAACTCATACTATACGTATTAATAAGAATTGGGACCAGGACAAAGATCCATATTATTGGTATAAACAAGATCCAAAACCTTGGAACGATTTATTCCATACTCTAAAACTTGAAGATTGCCCAGTTTTGAAAACAAGGAGCTAATTCAATGCCACTTTCGAAACCAAAATATTATTCACCACCAAAGAACAAACTTGTAGTAGAAAAAAGAATAATTAACGGAATAAATAGAAAGGTGGAGACATATAATGGAAAGATTGCAAGAGTTTATGACGATGACTGGAAACTTCTTGAAGACAGATCTGAAAAATTAAATGTTGTATTACCAACTCCACATTTAGTGCCAAAAGCTAGACAACATATCAAATTAGATGATACGCTACCTCAAGATGATAATTCTCCTCAAGATGATAAACCAAAAGAAGAATCTCCAATTTTGGAGATTCCATCTTTCACAACAACATCATCAACTCAAGTAGATGAAAAAATGATGAGTGGAACGGGAGGTTTACAAATAATACCTGAAGATGATATTGCAAAGCCTGGGAGTGTAGATATCATAGAGAAAGAAGAAAAAAACACTAAAGAAGAAAAGGTTGAAACTCCAAAAGTAGAAGATATCCCAAAATCTGAGCCTCTAAAAACCAAAATAGAAGGAACTAAAGATTCAGGACTATCTCAACAATTAGACAAGGTCATAAATATTCAAGATATATCAAACAAAGTTGACATTCCTAAAATAGAGATCCAAAAAGAAGTTCCAAATGTAGAGATTCCGAAGGAGGCCCCAAAGAAAATAAATGTCCCAAAGGAGGTTCAAGAAACACAAAAAATTGGAGTTCCTGAAGTTCCAATAAAAAAGATGGAAAATCGAATCGAGAAACTAATAGATAAAAAAATAGATAAAAAAATAGATAAAAAAACATCAGGTACTCAAACAATTACGACTAATGATAAACCTAAAATCGAAGATAAAATGACTGAGGTTGCCAAGGCGGAACAACAAAAGAAACCAATAGAAGATAAAGTTATAAAGGAGAATAAGAACATGGTAGAAGAATTGCTAGAAGAATACAAAAGAGATCAATGGGCCAAAAAGAGAGATTTCGAAAAGAATATAGACGATATGGCCAGAGTTGCATCTGAAAACAAAGATCAAATCAAAGAAATTTCTCACAAGATAGAAGGTGTAACAGGAAAGGTAGGAGAAGTTGAAGAAAAGATCGGAGGTCTTCAAAATAATATTAAAGAGAGATTCGGAACTATCCAAGAAAGATTCGGAATTCTTCAGGAAAAACTTGGAGACGCAAAAAAACCTGTGACAGAAACTCTAGGCGAACTATGTACAGGTGTAGATTGTATCAAAACTGATTTTAAGAAATCTCAAGAACATCAACAATCACATCAGCAAGCATTAGAAAAACAGTTAGAAGGCAAGTTCGGTGAATTATCAGAAAGACTTCAAAAACTCGAGGAACCATCATATGTATGTGATAATTGTGGTGCAGATTCCATAAAACCGTTATCATCTTTCTGTTCAAATTGTGGTGCTCCGATACATTCATGGACAGACCCAGAGACCGGAAATCCTGTATCTGGCTGGGCTCCATTCTGGAAGCGTACCGCAAGACAATATGAGTCCCAATAATTATTTCTGTTACCGAGTCCTACTATATAGGACAATTATTCAGGAGGCATAAATGGCGAATGGAGATCAGGTATCAGGCGGAGGAGGAGGAGGAGGACAACGTACATATAGCGAAGAAGACGTAATGGCTCTCATGAACGAGGCGGCAAGGAGAGCAGCGGCTGAAACTATGAAAAATGTGCCAAAAAGAGATGAAGATGAATATGATACATCGATAAGTGTCATAAATCCTAAAGTTGTAAAACAGTTAAAAGATACTGTGGCGGTATTTACAGCTCTAAAAGATTTGTCATCAAATCCTTTACAAAAGACAATAGAAGAGACAGTAGGCGGAATGGCTGCTTCTGTTGTCCAAAGCGCATTCGCACCGAGAGGTCCTCCTCCTAAACAAGATATTGTAGAAAAATTATTGAATTCTCAATTTGCATTCGGCTTAGGAAGCGGTATGGGTCAACGAGCTCCAGAATTAGTTGAGACCATGGGAAGAACATTTGGTACAGATAAAGCCGGCCAAATGATGGATAATATAATAGGTAAATATGGTGGCAGCAGTGGAGGTAGCGGTCAATCAAGACAATTGAGCCCTGTACCAAGCTCTGGACCTTCTTCTGGATCTTCTTCTGAGTCTTCTAGCCCACAGCATGCATCTGAACAAGCAAATAAACAATCAGAAAAAGAGTTACTTTTATCATTAGATCCTAACAATCCAGAACATGTATCTGCATACGCAGAAACTCAAGGTGGCTTGCCTGTAGATGTCGCTAGAAAAATGTTGATGATACATCAAGATGCATTTATAGAACAACTTAAGAGAGATGGGATGAACGTAGATCAGGTCAGTACACAGAGAGGTTCACGTGCTTCAGGTCCACCTGTTCAACAACCGTCTCCTGCGCAACAGACACCTCCTGTTCAACCAGCCCAACCAGTCTCTACACCTCCGATAAGACAAGATGTTCCTCCAACATATCCAAGTAGCCATCCAGGTAGTCCTATAGAACAATCATCTCATCAATCTCCTGATGATATAGAATATGCTGAATATCACGATATGACACAACCGGACCAGGGTCCTGGTCCACAACCAAACACGCAACCTGGCCATCAGCCTGTCTCTCCAGATAATGTAGATGGTCAACAAGTAGAAATGATGAAAACATTTGCGGCTGACATTGGAAAAGTAATGGGAGAGATGTTAAATAAGATTGAAACTCTGAATAATACAGTATTTACATTACAAAGTGAAATGAACGATATAAAGAAACAAGATCCGGGACAACCACCGCCTGTACATAGAGAGATGCCTCCAAGAGTACCTCCGCGTATGGTAGAACGTCCTTCAGGCATGACTAGAGAGCATATATCTCCTATCGCACATATTGAGGCCCCTTCATTGGAAACATTTGAAGATGAAGTAGTAGAGACTCCAGAAGTAGGACTGAATATAGAAAGATCTGAAGATTTCTTTGAAGAAAATGTCATAGACATAAATCAATTTCAACAAGAACTAGAGAAAGAGACAAAACTTTCTGTAATAGACAACAATATGCTGTCTCAAGATAAACAACAACAGGCACCACTCTCTGAACCTGTCCGACCAATAGCAGAACCAATTCCTCCTGCACCGGTGGTACGACATGTGCCACCTACTACTATACAACAAACACCACCTACTGTTGCACTACCGACACCACATATGGCACAGATAGTGAAATCTGTACCACAATCGTCGATAGTGCGACAACCAATAGTACAGCCGGCACAACCACCTCAATCATTGGCAACACGGTTAGGAGATCAACCAATAAAAGAAGAGAATATAGTAGGAAAAGAAGAGAATATAGTAGGAAAAGAAGAGAATATAGTAGGAAAAGAAGAGAATATAGTAGGAAAAGAAGAGAATATAATTCCTGATGATAAATTTGTGACACCCATTAAAAAGACAGGTGTTCACAAAAAGGCGGGATATAGAAATATAGCGTATAAGATGTCCTCTCCCTTCAGGGGGAGGTTACCCTAAGGAATAGAGAAAACTCGGAAATATGGAAGAAAGGTTCTAACAGACATATGATTCAACTAATACCTCAAGATGAAATGGTAGCAACATCTTATTGGAAAGAGATTACCAAGGCTTATAAATATGAGATGAAGCCCACTAAGAAACAAGAGGTTGAGTCATGTCGTACTATCAATACATGCAAGGATTTATATAATATATTGTTGGGACACAGAAAAGATGTATATGAAAATGGTGGATGGTGTATAACATATGAGGACCAACAAAAAGATCTGCCAGAAATAAGAAATAAGAACAATGAACTTGGTGAAAAACTCAGAAAAGTATATGAGCAAGTAGAGCAGAATGTGGCAGATAGGGTCGATGCGGCATACCAAGGCTTTTATGACAGGGTCCATGATAACAAAGAAAACAATATAAGATATAATAAGACAGTACCAAACCACGACAACATGCTGTCCGGCGAAAGCCGAATACTGTTCAGCGATGGAAAATATGTAGAACCTGGACATTCTAGATTTAAAGGTAGAAATAGATATAAATCTTTTACATTCCCACAGTATGGGAATGGATGCAAATTAATTACTGAAGATAATAAAAATAGTAAGAAAAAGAAGGAAAAGGAAAATAGTAAAAATATTAAAATAGAAAATGAGAAGAAAAGTAAGAAAAGAGGTATTGTAAGACTATCAGGTATTGGAGATGTCACCTTCATCAAACATAGAGAAATTGGAGAAATAAAAGATAAGAAGACTAAAATAATAATACCATATGTGATAAAGACCATTACGATAAAGAAAGAAATAGATAAATGGTTTGTCATATTCACAATTGAAACGTTTGTTGAAATAGATGTTCCAATAATACCAACGTCAATAGATCTAAATAGAATAACAGGGATAGATCTAAATCTTGAAAACTACGCAGCTTTGGATGGTAAGAAGATAATTCCTAAAAAATATTTAAGAGAATCAGAAAAGAAATTAGCTAAAGAACAAAGGAGACTTTCCAGAAAGAAGAGATATGACGTAATAGATAAAAATGGAAACGTGATGATAAATAAAAGGACCGGAAAGAAAATTACTGGATACTCTAAGAATGGAGAAAAACAAAAGATTAAGGTGGCTAAAGTTCATAGAAAGATAGCTAATCAAAGAGAAAACTTTGGTCGTGAGATCAGTGGATATAGTGTCGATAATTACGATTTGTTAGTATTTGAAAAATTATCTATAGACGAGATGAGACAAAATCGTAGATATGCCAAATCGATATCTGATGCGGCATGGTATCAAACTCAAATGTTTACTAAATACAAGGCAGAATGGGCCGGTAAGATAGTAGACTTTGTAGATCCAAAAAATACGTCTCAAAGATGTTGCTATTGTGGGAATATAGTCCATAAAGAAATCTGGGAGAGGACTCATTCATGTCATTTCTGCGGTCTTATAATAGACAGGGACTATAATTCACAGATAGTAATATTGAAGAGAAGTATATGTTACATAGATATATTTAAGAAGGATAATATATCAATGAAAGATGATGTGTTGAGAAGAATATCTATGTGTAAAGGCATATTTCAACAGCAAAAGCTATCTTTTCGAGATATATCAGAAATATCGATCGTTAAAATGATAGACAATAAAGTGATTATGGAACTGTCGAGATTTATGCCTGAGGAAATTGGTTCTATATCTGAAAAGGTAAAGCGAACAATTCGCCGAAGAAAAATAAATAAAAATAATATCACTCCAGGAACTGGAGAAGGAGCCTGTTTGATCAGTCTCAATAGAGATGTTATGATACAGGAAGCTCCCGTACGCGGGGGTAGTTCACAACCTTCATTCAAAAAGAATGACGAAGAAGAAAATAAAGAAGATAGTAACATAAATAGAGAGGTATAACATGGCATATCCTAAACCCGGATTTAGACATACAGATGAAGATATTAAAAGAGCGGTAGATCAGCAGATAGCCGAAAAGACAAGAGCTATTGAACAGAAGAATAAGACAGATCTAGATGTTCTGTTAGAACAAAGATCTAAAGCTATAGAAGAAAAGGCCAAAACTGATGCTCAAGAATTGGCAAGAAAAGAGACTCAGACAATTATAGATCAGAGATTTAAAGAACAAGAAGAAAGAAGACAAAAACTTGCAGAAGAACAAGATAGGAAATTAAGAGAAGATCAAGAAAAAAAGGTAAGAGATGAGCAAGAGAGAAAACTTAGAGACGAACAAGATAGAAAGGTTAGAGAAGAACTTGAATCAAGGCTCAGACAAGATATATCACAAAAACTTAGAGAAGAATTAGAACAAAAACTTAAAGATGCAGATGAGAGAAAGGTAAAAGAACAAGAGGAAAGAAGGCTTAAAGAAGAACAAGATAGAAAAGCAAGAGAAGAGCAAGAGAAAAGAGCTGAACAAGATAGAAAAGCAAGAGAAGAGCAAGAGAAAAAATTTAAAGACGATATTGAATCAAAACTTAAACAAGAATTTGAGTCAAAGTTCAAACAAGATCTTGAATCAAAACTTAAACAAGAATTTGAGTCAAAGTTCAAACAAGATCTTGAATCAAAACTTAAACAAGAATTTGAACCGAAACTTAAACAAGAATTTGAGTCAAAGTTCAAACAAGATCTAGAACAAAGACTTAAAGAGATACAAGAAAGAAAAGAACAGACACCGCCTGTGGTTCAGACACCAGTACAACCTGTTGTTCAGACACCAGTACAACCTGTGGTTCAGACACCAGTACCACCTGTGGTTCAGACACCAGTACAACCTGTGGTTCAGACACCAGTACAACCTGTGGTTCAGACACCAGTACAACCTGTGGCTCAGACACCAGTACAACCTGTGGTTCAGACACCAGTACAACCACCAGCAACAGAGTCATCATCTAAGATAGCGAAGATGATTGAGGAGATCAAAAAGAGAAAGGCGGCTACACCCGCAATGGTTTCTGAACAACCATCCCAGCCACATATTCCATTGATCAGTCCTGACCAAGCTATAGATGAAAAAGATATACTCAATTGTCCAACTTGTCATGCAGGTCATATTCATAGTATGGAGACAGATGGTGTATCCTATAAATGTACAGGCCCTGAATGTGGAAAAGAATTCGTCATGATCGACAAGGCTGCTGAGTATAAGTGTATAGGGTGCGGTGTACCGATTAAGAAACCGGAAGACGATAAGATCAAAATAGATTCTTGTCCGTTTTGTAAAAATAGAAAAGCTGTCAAATTCGATTGGGGAAAATTGTGGAAATTAAAACCTCAAATGACAACATCTAAAGCCAAGTAATATGACAATAGTAATATGACAATAGATTATACTTATACTCCGTATAAGATGGTATCTCACTACCTTGGCTCAGCATCTAGAACTGGAGCATCAATACCATGAGAATAGTGGAGAAACCGACTATTTATGGTGGATCAAAAACCAAACTACAATAGAAGAGGCACGGAACTCATAAATGTATACAGGTCAATTAATGGCTCTAAAAGATCTGAAAGAACAGCTAAAGCTGTCTCATAGTAATATAGAAAAACATAAAATTGTTTCTAAACCATATGAAACTACCATTCAACAAAATATAGACTCAGATGTTGCTTGTAACGTGGTAGATCATATATTTAGATATATTGATATATGTCTAAAAGATGATAAGAGCAAATTTAAGCTTAGTATATTTGCAAAATCTTTCATTAGAGGTATGTTGACTGATAGTGTAAAGAATGGAATAAATGATTTTATTCTAAACATGAATGATAAAGAAGTCAAAGCTATGCTCGATGACATGCAAAAAGAATTAAATAAAAGGAGACTGGATGGGAAGTAAGCCATGAACGATTCTACTATAAAAAAGTCAGGCTCAATGATATTTGTCGATAAGTGTCTGGCAGACGATCTTATCAATGTAATAGAGAAAATGGTCAATTACCATATCGCCAAAAATTATAAAGAAGTGAGAAATATAATC
>Ga0180007_10006808_pt1 | contig 11043 bp, 8 predicted proteins | sample MM_PC_MetaG_FD_121122 | JGI IMG/M metagenome (GOLD analysis project Ga0180007, IMG submission 121122) | Groundwater microbial communities from the Aspo Hard Rock Laboratory (HRL) deep subsurface site, Sweden - MM_PC_MetaG | ecosystem: Environmental > Aquatic > Deep subsurface > Groundwater...
AGTAGCAACCTTTTCATCTCCCAATTCATAAAAGTACCTCCATCCTTCCTCTGTTAAAATCTCAGTCTCATTATCATAACACTCTCCCAACCCAGTCAAATAAACCTTATTATATTCATTATCTGTCAAATTACTAAACTCAGCGATTAACCTTGTTCCATCTTTTTCGTAGACTTCGATTTTTGGTGTTCCTGAAATTGTTCGCGGGTATAATGTAATGTCTCTTGTGTTGTCGAGGGGAATTTCAAAAGTAACTCTTACATAATCCCCGTCAGGGATTGTTTCAGACCAGTTTCCATCTAATTCCTTAACTTCTTCGTAGATGTCTGAGATGAAATCTCTATCAGAATCTAAATGCTCTGCACTTATTATTTTTATGATTAGGTCATAAGTTTGATTTGATAAATGCGGAACAATCCATTCAATGTAATCAATGAAGCCGTCATTGTCAAGGTCGTAGGCATTGTAATCAAATTCAATTTTTATTTTTTCATTCGGGTTGGTTGTTGTTTTTTTGTCTTTTTCTGATATTGCAAAGCCTGTTAGGAATGAGCCTGTTACTTCTTCAATTGAGCTGTTTGTTTCCTGTGTTTGGTTTGTTTCTGGGATTGTTTCATTGATTGTGTTGTTGTCTGCTTGAGGAACTTCGATTGTTGTTTCTTGTTGTTCTTCAGAAATATTTTCTTCAGATTCTTCAGGATGAGGAGAAGGTTGTTCTTTTTCCTTAATTTTTTCAACTTTTTCTTTTTTTGTTTCGTTGATGTAGCCAAGAGCAACAGCATCTTCATAATCAGCATACCAATATAATTTTAATTTGGCGGAGTTTAGGGGAACTTTTTTGTCAATTGAGGTGTAGGCTAGGATGTTTGTGTAGTTTAGTTCGTCTGGGCCAGAGATAGTGATTCTTTTACCGTTAGAAATGTTTTGCTCTGTTGATGTTGGAGCTTGTGTATAATACTCGACTGCAATTTCTGTTTCTTGTGTTTGAGATGCTATGCTTTTTATGTCAATTATTTTGCTATCAGATGTTTCAGTAATTTCTTCTTGTAGTTCATCTTCTTGAATGACATTGCCTGTTATTGTGAAACTGCTTAACCACTTGAATAACCTTGTGATGAGACCTTTACTATTTCTTATATCCCTTACAACATTTCCGGTAATTGTTCCAGAAAGCAAATCTTCCCTGTCCGAATTTTCAATTGTGTCTTCATATTCTTCAAGTTCTGATAATGCCTGCTGTATTTCTTCCCCTGTTTTAATGGAGATGTTTTCTGAATCTTTTGGTAGTTCAATAGTGAATTTTTCGATTTCAGTTATGTTCTCAATGTCTATTGTTTTAATCCATTTTACAGGGCGGTGGATTATTGCCTTGTATTGTTTTGTTGTGATATTTGCAGAGATGTTTGTTGTTGGGAGAAAGATGGACTCGTTTATAGAGTCAGATATTGTTATGTTAAAGAAGTTTGTTTCTAGTGTGCCGAGAAGGTTTGATGCAATGATTTTGCTTGTTCTTGTTCCTGTGAAGTTTTCTTCTGGACTGATTCTGATTGTGTGGTCAAAGGCAGTGAAGGAAAGGTTTGGTGTTTGTAGCAGATAGTAATCTTCTGCATTTTCTATGTAATCAGAGATATGTATATCGATGTAAGTGTCTGTTTTTATTATCATGTCTGGAATTTCTGCAATCAGAACTGGAGGGGAGTCAATGGTTTTTTCAGCCACTGTTATGTTGAAGAAATTGCCTCCGACATTTCCGAATTCGTTTGTTACTACAATCCTGCTTGTTCTTGTTCCTGTGAAGTTTTCTTCTGGACTGATTCTGATTGTGTGGTCAAAGGCAGTGAAGGAAAGGTTTGGTGTTTGTAGCAGATAGTAATCTTCTGCATTTTCAAAATATTCTGAAATATGGATATCGTAGAAGGAGTTTTTTTCAATTATGATGTTTGGAATGTTTTTTATTAGACTTGGGAGGGTTGTTATTTTTTCTGTGATATTTTCTTCTGGAATTTCTGTGATGTTTTCAGGAACCTCTCCTTCTGGAATTTCTTTTTCTACTGAGATTTCATATTTTAGTTTGTTGAGTGTTAGTTCTGCATTTATTATTTCAATTTTTAATGTGTATGATGATTTGATTAGATTGAACTGAGATAAGTCGCAGGTCTGGTCACAAAAGTCTGAAAATGTCTTTACATCTTTTTCTTTTGGTTTGTCTGTTTTATCATCATCTTTTGGTTTTTCTTGTTTGGTTTCATTTTTTGGTTTTTTATCTTCATCAGTTTCTGTAACATTTTCAGGAGTTTCTTCTTCGTCTGGTTGAGAGGGTTGGGAAGGTTCTTCACTTGGTTCTTCAGGTTCTTCCTCTGGAGGTTCTTCTGGCTGTTCATCTTCTCCACTGGTTTCTTCAGATTCTTCTTCGTCACTTGTTTGTTCAGTATCACTTTCATCACTAGAATCTCCGGTATCACTATCACTACTTTCGTCAGAACTGCCTTCATCACTTTCAGAACTTCCACTATCTTCACTGCTGTCATCATAACTATCTTCAGAGTCTGAACTTGAGTCATCTCCTTCTTCTGCTGCAAGACCTGTTATTGTGCTTCCTGTTATTGTTTTGGTCTTTGATTCTAAATTGTCAGAGTCAAGGATGAGAAAGTCGTCTAGGTATATTTTTACATTTCCTTTTCCTTTAATTTCTCCAGAGAGTTTTGCCCAGTTTAATGTTCCTTGGTAGGGGAGTTCAAAAATATGGGTTGAGCTTTTGTTTAGAATAATGTCTAATTCTTCTGTGTGGACTTCATCTACAACCTGGATAGTAAGGCCTGTTATTGCTATTTGGGAGATGAAACCAAACAAGAAGTAGATTAAGACAGATAGACCGAGAACTATAGGGAGAGAGAGAAGGGAGAGCTTTTTTATCTTGGTTTTTTTGGCTTGTTGGTTAAGGGTTGTTAAACTGCCTTGGCCTTTTTTGATGTAAGAATCATAGTAGTCAACCCATTGTTGAGGGGTTTTTTCTCCGAATTTGTTTTTTATGGACTGTTGGTATTCTTGGTAATTTATTTCTCTGTTAGAGAACCTTGCTGTTAACTTTTGGACAGTGTCTTCAACTTCTTTTTTATATTTTTTAGCTATGTTTATTCTTTCTACAAGGCTTTGTTTGTTTTCTTCAAGTTTTGGTGTTTTAGTCAGATTTTTGATTTGTTTTTCATACCATTCTATTTGTGTGTTGTAAGTTTTGAGCTGGATGTTGTAGTGGTTTATCCATTGTTCTGGAGATTTGTCTTTGAAGAGTTTTTTGTATTTTCTTTGATATTCGTAGAAGTTGATTTCACCGATGTTATACTCTAAAACTAATTTTTGTGCAGTTCTTTTTATGACTTGCTTTTGCAGTTCGCATTCTTCTGTCTTCTTTATTATCTCTTTTCTCTTTTCTTCCAGGTTTTTTATGTTATATTGCATTTTTATTTTTTAAAAAGAAAAAAGAAGGGGCTGCTTGTGGAAACACAACTTCCTAGGGTGTGCTGCAGTCCCTTCAAAAAAACATTACTTTGCGAGAAAGAAAATGGAGCAATTGCCTCTGTGGAAACACAACTTCCTAGGGTGTGTTGAGGCAATGCTCCGGAAAAAATATAACAAAAAACATTGGAAATAAGACTAAGAGGAATTGCTAATACTACTCGTACTGAACTATTTATTCCAGCTTCCACAAACACACCCTAGGTACTTATTATGTGTGTATTTTACTTTATAAAACCTTGTATTTTAAGTACATTTAATACTTAGTATGTATGATAAAGGTTGCGGGGAAAAAGAAGATTTTGGGATGGAAATTTTTGGTTAAGTTTAGAACCAGCTAATTTGATTTTTCTTTGTATTTTCAAACTTTTCATGCAGGAGGTCTACGTTGTTTTCGTTGACAAAATCGTGATGTCTAAAGCCGCCGCCGAAAGATTTCGGGATGTGCATAAGTTCGTGGATTATTGTTTTGTCCTGGTCTTGCTTGGACATTTTGTCAAAACGTTCTAGGAATTCAATGGCGTAGAACGCTTTTGTCTGCATTGCTCTTTGCATTAATTTGCCGAGAGCATGACATCTTGCTATAGTTCCTCTTGAACTTGAGCCGTAACTGCGAAGACATTGGACTCTTTCTATGTTGACGTGCGAGAGGTTTAGGATTTTAATTATTTCAGCCATGCGGGCTTGCAGGTCTGGGGCTGGTTCGTATTTTAATTTTCCAGATTTGTTTTTGCCGTGCATTTTATGGAGAGAGGGTGTGGGTTTTTAAGAATTATGCTAAAATTTCTACAACTTTATTTTGTGATAACAGTGTTTTAATTCTAATTTTTTTAGGAGGGATAGAGAACTCTTTTGATAGGAGTTTTATTAATTCTAAGTTAGCTTTGCCTTTTTCAGGAGGAGATTTGAGGTATGCGAGATATTTGTTGTTTGCTATTTTTTCTAGACGGGGGTTGTTTGAGTGTAGCTTGACTTTGATTTGGAGAATCATGTTAGCCTTTTTTCAATTCAATGCCCTTGTAGTCGAAGTCAAATGGGAGGACTCTGAGTTTTGGGAAGTCTCCATTGAGTTTGTTGATTTTTCTTATTAGGCTTTGTTTTTTTTCTGGTTTTGTGTAAAACAACATGCAGCCTCCTCCGCCAGCACCTGTTGCACGAGCTGACAGATAACAACCAGAGCAGACTTCTTGAAGTTTTTTCATTGCAGGTGATTCCATTGAACTGTGAAGGTGTTTTTGCAGTTCCCAGGTTTGGTGTATTAGAGAGGCCATCTTTTTTTCATTTCCAATGTATTTTACCATTTTTCTTGCAAGTGTTCTCATTTTGTCTATTTGTGGTATGAACCTGATGTATCTTTTTCCTTCGAAAACTCGTTCGTGGACGTTTGCAGATATGTGGCCTTCGCCCGTAAAGACCAGGACAAGGCGGTCGTACAGATGCCAGACGTCATTTTTTGGTATTCTTGTTCTGTGAATTGAACCGTCTTTTCTGAATTCCCAGTAGTTGACACCACCGTAGATCGAGGCTGCCTGGTCTTGGAAACCTGCGCGTTGGCCGACGATTGCGTTTTCAAAAACATGGACTCGTTTGATTAATTCTGTCTTGTTTTTTATTAGCAAAGGATTGGCTGCAACTAAATAGACGGCACGTAATGCTCCTGATGTGCCTAAGCCAGAATGGCCAGGGGCATTTTCTAGCGAACTTGTTAGTTTTCCGTGTTTTAATGTTGCAGAAACTCTTAGGTTGATTGCTGCGTTTAAAACAGCGCCGCCGAATTCTTTTCTAAACGGGTCTGCGTCAGACCAGCCAGCTGAGATATCAATTCTAACTGGGGCTGTTACTTTTATCATTTTTACCTCTTTTTGATTTATCTAAATTAGTGAAAATGAGTTTTTATATTTTTGTTAAATGCTCGCCCCCAGTGATAATATTATCAAATGGTTTTTGGGTATTAATTCTGGTAAAGGAGTCATTATTAATCTAAATCTGATAAATGATGAAGAAATAGATATGGTTCGGATTGCTGTTGATAAGTATTATACCAAATTATTTTTGGCAGGTTATTATTAGAGATGGAATGGTTTTCAGCTAAATTGATTAAGATTTTATCATTTCCAGCTGTTTCTTCTTCCTACTCCCGAGATAAAGAATTATTGTGACAACTACAATGGCGATTAGGATGATTAGGATTAATATTAAGAGAAATGTGTTTCCAGGGCCGAACACTGGCGAGAGGCCGAAGTCGCCGACTGTGAAAACCTGGCTTCCTGTTGCTGCTGAAATGCCCTGCCGAGGGTATGTTGCTTTGGCGTAGAAAATATAATCTCCTACTTTTGTGTCTATTGGAACTTTTAGTTTTCCTATTACTTGGAGTTTGTAGTTTTCAATTGCATAGCTTCCTTCCTGGAATGTTAATATATTGCCTTCAAAATCTTTTAATGCATAATGGAGAAGCACGTCAATGTTTTTCAGGTCGCCGAAGTTTTCTATTTGAATTGTGGCAATGGTGGTTTCCCCTGGAGAGTACTGGTTTTTTTCCAAATTAACAGTTACGTCAAACAGCGGTTCTTTTTCCTGAATTTCAATGATTGTGTTTATTGTTTTTGTTGTGCCGCCTCCTTTGATGGTTATTTTTCCGATATAGGTTTCAGGAGTTTCGTTTTCTCGTGCAAAGAAGTCTATGTCCAGATTTGTGGATTCTCCGGGTAGGAGGGTGATTGGAGGGTCTGGGAGGTATCCAGCTATAAATTTGTTTAAGTCGTCGGAACCGCTAATGCTTGATATTTCAATAGGGGTGGTTAGTTTGTTAGTTAGGGTTACTGTTTCTCTTTTTGTTTCACCTTGTTTTAGAATTATTCTTATCATGTTTGGGGAGATGTCAAATTCATTTGCCTGACCACCGCCTCCGCCTCCGCTTCCTCCGCCTGTGTTGTCGCCTGGTGTTGGGACTGCGCTAGTGTTATAGTAAGTGTATATTTCTGATTCGTTTGCATAAATCTCTAATGTGTATCTTAGCGAAACAGAGTCACTGAAAGTTACGTTGAACAATTCTCCTGAACCGCTGACTCCTGTTCTTGTTGAGTCAAGGCGCGAACCGTAGACGCTTAGGACGTTGTTTTTTTCGTTGTAGCCATAGGTTGCTTCGCTTGTTGGGCCGAGGAAGTTGGAGTGTGTGACAGAATTGATTGTGCCAGAGTAATCCAGATTGATTTCATAGGCATAAAGGTCTGTTGTTTGAGTTATTGATGCAGTTCTTGATGTGCCGCTGCCGGAAAGGGTTGTGGTGAACGCACTTGCATTTGAGAGGAAGAGGATGAGGGCGAGGAAGATGAGTATATTCTTTTTTTGCATGTCATTGTTAAGAAGGAAGGGAATATAAAGGTTTTTGTGGTGGGAGGTTAATTAAGAGGAAAGGATGTTGAGGAAAGTTAAGAGGGGAAAGGGAAATAGGGATACTGAATCAATCGAAAGTTTTAAGTATGCTATTAACAATAAGTTAATAGTTGTTAACAAAATGGTAATAAGTCATAATTTATCAAAGAAGATAATGTTAATTTTATTAAAAGATTTTTGTAGCGAGCACACTGTTACATCTCTAGCAAAAAGACTGAGTGTAAGCAGAGTTGGTATATGGAAAGCACTTAGGAAACTGGAATCAGAAGAATTAATTATTCTTGAACAAATTGGAAACGGAAGAACAAGTGTTTATAGAATTAGGTTGAACTGGAAAAACGTTTTAACAGAAAGAGAACTTTCACTCTATCTCACACAAGAAGCGTTAAGGCAAAAACGATGGCGGTGGGACTTCTGTGAGTTAGAGAGGAATATTGATTTTACTCTTTTGTTTGGGAGTATTTTGACACTACCAAAGAAAGCAAATGACATTGATATGATTAACGTGGTCTCGAATAAAAAAGGATTTGCAAAGATAGATGGAATTATAAAGAAAAAGCAAGTAACTCAACTAAACAAAATTCATGACATTAATCTCACGCTAAGAGAGTTTAGGGATGAATTGTCAAAGCCAAACAAAGCATTTGTAGATGCTGTAAAAACAGGGGTTGTATTATTTGGCCAGGAAAAATTTGTTAAGTTCATAAAGGCGATGCAAAAATGATAACAGAAGAAAATGTAAAAGACTGTTTTGCAAGTGCTGTGAAAGATGAAGAAAAAGGAAAGAAGCATAAAGGTCTTCTCTTCACAAAGCCAAATGTTGAAGAGAGTAAGAGCTACATAGCAAAAGCAAAGGAAAATCTGGGGTTTTGTGAAATATACAAACAAATGGGAGCAGATTATAAAATTCCTGAAGAATGGTTTTACGCACTTTATTATTGTGCATTAGCTATTCTGGCTAAATTTGGAGTAGAGAGCAGAAGTCAACGTTGTACTGCTTTATTTCTTAGACATGTAAGAGAGAAAGGCATTATTGAATATGATAGAGAGTTCATTGATAGAATCACGGTTCACAAAGAAAAGGAGAAAGAGTCTGATGTAGACGAGCGAGAGAAAGCACGATATGGTTCTTGGATGAAAAGCGAGGAAGTAAGGCAAAAATACGACCAGATGATGAATCTTTGTAGAAAAGCAATTGCTCAATGTGAAGAAATTGTCTTTTCTGATAAACCTATAAAAGTGCCAGAAGAATTGCTTAAACTGGAATAACTGATTTTGGGTTTTTGTGGTTGTGGAGTTTTAATTATGGGGAAAGGATGTTGAGGAAAGTTAAGAGGGGAGTTTTAATTTGGAGAAGGGTTAGGGGGTTGAAGATTTTTGATGAGGGAGGGTTATGGGATTGGTAGCATTAAGGTCATGGCCAGCTGATAAATGCTCTGTTTGGTGCATTCATTAATCGAGCTTGTTGAGGGACTATTGTGAATGGTTCGTTGATTACTGTAACAGTTCCTTCATCTGTTGTGAAACCCACGCCCGGATCTATACCAAATGCAACATCATTTGTGTCAAAATAATTTTGACCTATGGGAGCATTCGTATTGATAGTAAACCAGTAGCTTCCTATAATTCCAGTTATACCCAGGGGGCCGTAGTCAAAACCATGATTCATAACATCCGTTGCTCTCACATTATCTGTAAGTTCTTCTCCATTAACACTGGAATCCACCCTATTCCAGCCATCCATCATTTCAAAACCCCAAAAGAAATCACTTTCATCAGTCGGTATTTCTGCTCTTGTAACCGTTAAATAAGAATGAACAACAACATCCCACTCAGCACTAATAATTTCGTTTCCAGGCTCTGGATGTTGCGTGCTATCTGCATAAACATCCATTCTGTATTCTGTAATTCCATCAGCAATCCAGACGGATTGTGCAGGAACTGTTCTAATTATTATATTAGCGGATACATTACTAACTCCTACAAGTAAGAAAATTATTCCAAACATTAATATCAGGCTTTTGTTTTGCATATAATTAGGCATTTTTGAAGTTATTTAAAGTTTTCTATTTTGAATTTTATCTTGTTTCGTACTCGAATCCTACTCTAGCAAGTTCTACGACATTAATTTTGCCATCACAATTAATGTCGTAATTTTCGTCAAAATCTAGTTCTTCGGTAACATCATTGTAACTGGCTAATATAGATAGAACATCTCTCAAGAAGTCTATCCTCCCATCACCACTCACATCAGCATCTCTTGGACAAGTATCCAAATCCTTATCATAAATCAATCTGCCAGGAGTCCCATACAACGAACTAGCAGAACCTCCTCCTCCTAGATTTGGCGAAGAAGTTCCAAGAGTGAAATTCCTAATCAGGCCGTGGAAGTTTATCTGTAGTGTGCCTCCGGTGCCGCCGGTTATTGATGATGCTGTGCTGTATCCTCCGATGCCGATGAGGTCTGCGTTTGTTGTGTTGAAGAGGTCAGGAACTGAGATGTTTAGTGTTCCGCCGTGTCCTCCGGAACTGCCGCTTCCAATTGTTGTTGCGTTCTTTCCTGCAAAGTTTATTTCTCCGTTTGATAAGAAAGTTAATCTTGAACGGGTTGTATTTGTAGTTATGTTTATTGAGAGGTTTCTTCCGTTTTTGTTTGAATCATATAATGTGTAAACTATTGCGTTTATTGTAAGAGATGAGAACTCGCATAAGTTGTTGGTGCACAAACCAGAGTGCAGGGAGCAGTTGTTGTTGATTGTGCAGGATGAGCCTTGCGTGCAGGTTGATAAGTCGAGGCAGGAGGAGATTAATTTTAATGTTCTGTCTGATGTTGAGGCGCTGTTGCCGGCGGTGTCGTTGACTGTTGCGCTGTAAGTATATGTGTCTTCAGCCAGGTTTGTAAAATTCATTGCTGTTTCAGCTGTGAATTTTGTTGAGTTTACTAAAGTAGATGAACTGTCAAACAAATTGAACACTAAAGAGTTCATGTCATCGGCGTTTGTTAAGGCAATATTAATATACACATTTCCTGTGTCTGAAATCTCGCCGTTGTTTTCTGTTCCAGCGGCAAATGCAATTGCAGGAGGAGTTGCGTCAATTGCAAGTGTTTGTTGTGGGGTTTGGTTGCAATTTCCAGCTTTGTCACAGCTATGGCCTGTGAATGTGTGTGAGCCATCAGTTAAGGAGGTGAAGTTATGTTCATACTGATTTGCAGACGCATTGTATAAAGATAGGATTTCTGCTGCGGTTAATGAGCGGTTGAAGATGAGGACTTCGTCGATAAAGCCGTCCATTAAAGAGACAGTATTACCTTGTCCATTTGAACCAATTTTAGTTACATCAAACGAATAAGAGGATTGGGAAACTGTGTTATTTGCTTCCTTGATTCCATTAACGTAAATAAGACAATCTGTGCTGTTTATTGTTGCGGCAACATGGTACCATGTGTCAATTGGAAGAATGCCTGATTTTATTGCTTCACAGACAGTGTTACCTTGACTGTCACTTGTTTGAAAATATATTATTTGTTGTAACGCTGTCGCGTTCCGAAGATAAAAGTTCATGTGGGCTGGAGTATTATAATCGTCTTCCTCATCATCGTTTAAGCTTATAAGATAATATGTTTCTACTGAACTAAAAGCCTCGTGTTTTACCCATGCAGATAAAGTGAGTTCTTCTGAAGAGTTTACTTCTAAACCTGACACATTTATGTATCCTTGTTCGTCGAACTCTGCTGATTTTCCAAACGCACCACTTGAACTAATTGTAACATTATCTACGATTGTGCCATTGTTAGAATGGGTGCTCAGGTCTGTTGGGTTGCCAGAGCTGTCAACATCATCCATCCTCATCCACAAAATTAAATCATTGTTGAAATCTGTGAATGTGTAGTGGTCGCTTGCATCTGATGAAGAAATGTTTACGTAAATACTGTTATAATCTTGCCTTGAATTGTTGATTGGTGTTGGGTCTGTGAAGCTGATGTTTGGGAAGACTGTGTCAACTAAGAATTTGTAAGTGTCGCTGGTGTTGTAGTTGTTTGCAGTGTCGTTGCAGGTTGCTATGAATGTGTATGAACCATCTGCAATTGAGGAATTTGTGTAGTTCGCTCCTGTTCCTGAGGCATTAATCATCATG
>Ga0180007_10006809_pt1 | contig 11042 bp, 13 predicted proteins | sample MM_PC_MetaG_FD_121122 | JGI IMG/M metagenome (GOLD analysis project Ga0180007, IMG submission 121122) | Groundwater microbial communities from the Aspo Hard Rock Laboratory (HRL) deep subsurface site, Sweden - MM_PC_MetaG | ecosystem: Environmental > Aquatic > Deep subsurface > Groundwater...
ACCCGTTCTTTTGATATCTCTAATTGTTCTACATCTGCAATTTGCTCGAGCAGTTTTCTTATGGATAATTTATTGATTCGTTTCAGTTCAACCTTATCACATTCCCCACGAATTGCAGCGAGTTTTTTATCCCATAGATCGGTTGCCGTGATGATCACCGGATATGGTGCGTCCTTGACAAAATTCTTTATTGCCGCAGATCCACCACTATCCTTTCTCCCTGCAAGTATGTCAACATCATCTATGAGCAGCATCCGTGGTGTGCCAAAAAGGGTCCCTGCAAGAGATGAACCGCCAAGAATACGCTCAACACGTTGTTTGTTCCTTAGTTCGCTTGCATTCATTTCAAGGAGGCCAAGATCGAACTCTTGCTTAAGGACATAGGCAATACTCGTTTTTCCTGTACCTGACGGACCCCAAATGAGCAGAGGTTTTCTTTTTTTGCCACTGAGCCAATTGAGTATCCATGTTCTTATGTAGTCGATCTTTTCCTTGTTGCCAAGGATATCATCGAGTTTCTTTGGAGCGTATTTTACAGTATAAAGCATAGAATCAACACTAATCAATGACTATATTTTGTCCAGTAAGTTTTTTATGATCAAGTTCAAGTAATTCTTTGAAATTTATCTTAAGTACATTGAACAGTTCAGGATCTTGTTTTTCCATGGAAGAGAAAAAAGTAGATGCCTCCAAACGAACTGTGATTAACTCATCTTTATTCTTGGTCTGTTTAATGCGAGTTTTCCAATTGATTATCTGTGTTTGGGCATCGGCATACTCTTTTGAATTCAAAATTTTATTTAAATCATCCATATGATATCACCTCGCGATTTCCCTTACAATATTACTATTAGACCAATTAAAATAACTTATATGAGCGTTTTCCATCATTTCAGTTATTGCAACAACAGCTTCTGCACCATTGCGGCATGCCATCAATCTCTCAAATGCGTTTTCCCCAAGCCTAAGATTAATTTGTCTTTGCACTTCAGTAAAATCATCAGTCAAAAATGCACGAAATAAAAGCTCGCTTGGAGTCCTACCTTCGGCACTTGTTTCTAAAAGACGTTCAATATAGAGTACAACTCCAACCTCATTTGGATATGAAGTAGACCCAATTAGCACATTAACACCCAATAGCCCCCGATTATTGAAAAGTTCGCACAGCCCTTCATTTACCCATGCCGCAGTATAGGCGATAGTATTATTTCTGCCACTTCTCAAGTAAGCTGCAATATCCATATTTCCACCAGCAAGATGATCCATATAATGGAAACATTCGTGTAATGCCCTATGTAGCAGCACCGATTCACTAGCCTCAGCCTCAACAGATCTAGATGCTAAAAAAATAAGATTAGTACCTGGAATATGACACCCCGCAATCATATTGCCAGTGATCGCGGATTCCCCCAAAGTATTATCAACTACAAATAATGGAGGTGTTTGAAAAAACGATTCACGTATCTCGGATGGAATCCATTCACATTGTCGAATTATTTCCAACGCCCTTTCAGTTGCACGGGCCATAGTCGGAGGTAGATCATCCTGGCTCGCATCGTGATAAAGAGATTCTTCTGGTAATTGAGCGATAAAAGACCTATCAGTAAAAGTACGTATGTGATTAGCACAATGCGCTCTTGCAAGAGGCACATTTTCTGGATGTGTAAATAATCCTCTTAATTGCTCTAGTCTCCTAGTTCTACCCTCAACACGACTTGGCATGCGATCAAGAATAGTCGATAACAAAAAACAATGATCCGGCCTAGGACTTTGACTTTCCAAAAACATATCGATAATAGGATATAATGAGGAAGACAATTGTGAAAGAACTTGTGTTCTTGATTGCGAAATACGCTGAAGCTGTGTTAGAATGACAGCTTCGCTACCTGAAAGATCCGTTAAAATAGATTGAAAACAATTGAGTATTGAGATCAGATGCTCGGGACTTGTCTCTGAATTACTTGCCAGATCACCCAAAGCACGAATTGCAGACCATGAATCCTGTGGATTGGATGTTAATGACTGTGAAACCAAATCGCGAAGTGTGGCTATGCAATCCCTGCCATTTGTATGCCCATCCAAAAAATCCTGACTAAGATCAAGCATTCGCGGCTGTGAAAAAACCTGAAAAAGCTGGTCGTTTGCTTCGTTTAAAGACAATAGATATGTTGCAGCAAGATATGCCACTTCGGCATGTTCGCTATCTAAAGCATCACGAAACACAGATACAACACCACTATAAACTATTTGTTCCGAACCGATCATACCTCTATGAATATCTATCGGATTGAAATCAAGAGAACAGTGCATATGAAAAATCTGCTGAGCTAACTCTAGCGCACCCAAAAGCCGATCGATATTGCTATCGGCTGTAATGGTTTCACTTATTTCGCTTAATCGATTTTGAGCAAAACGTATTCTAGCTGGTCCCTGCAATCTTTCTGGGATAACATAACTTAGAACATTTTGATCCGGAGTTTGATTATCGATTCTTGTGCCCTCTTCCTTTGTAACGACCATAAAAGGATAATAAAGACAAAAACATTAAAACAGTGGGAAGAATATCATCGAATTTCTTTGAAGCGTATTTGACTGTGTAAAGCATTTTGATCAAATAGAATTAGTAATTGAGACTATAATAGATTGTGATTTAAGCGGGTCAAACAAATAATTAGATGAAGAAAATAACGTTTTGCCAGGGCGCTAGAAAGTAGCGCTGTGAAAGATTGATCGAATGCGAAGACATACGTAGAGTATCTGTAGATTGTTATAAAAAATCAGTAATGATGTTTTTTAAATGTATTGTTATAAATGATTAAACATGGGAATATTTGATAAACTTAGACGATCAAAACCAGAAACACCAAAAGAAGGCCCAGTAAGGCCATTTATAACAATAAAAAGCGGCTCTGGCCTGATTCATGACCCTCATCCACCTGAAGTAGAACCTCCAGTAAGCGTTTGGGATCACGGTACTGGAGCACTTGACCTAATACTAGATACCCCACCTAAGCCAAGAGAGCCTGTTTGCACTGCTCCATCTTTAGGTTCTGATTCAGACGCTGCAACTGTTGGACGTATTCGTCGTTCATATGAACAGACCTCAGCTTGTTATGCCATCATAGTAAGTAAGGAAGATGTAGATGTTCTTGTTCATACTAAAGAATGGGATCTGGTAAAATATTGTGCTACCAATGCATCACAAAAAGATGTTCAATTTTATGCTGTTGATTGCCTATTCAAAGAAAAACGATTCTCTGATGTGTATGATGTCGTACAAACATGTGGACGCAGCAAGGAAAGCGACGAACGCAAAGTTCATGCATTGCCACTTTTTGAGCAGAATGTGGAAGCGATCTGCAATGGAGAATTTGTGCAACAGGATGAATATAGTGTTGGTCGTCTTATGATGCATATTCTTGAATACACAACAAACGTCACAGTTGCAAGGCGAGTAGTTGAAAAAATAAAAACTCAGGACAGTTTATCCGATCTTCAAATGTGTGAGATCCGAAATCCTGCAGTTGAGGAATTGGTTGTTGATGAATTAGCACAATTGCAAGAATGGGATATACTTTATCATCGTGCAACCTGTCTTTTTGAACGGATACGGATGGAACAGTGGAGAAATATTGTTGGTGTTCTTGAACATAATGTTTCTGAACTGGAAAACGTGCGACCACACCATTATTGCGGGCATGTCCTTACCCATCTTGCCACGTATGCCTCTTCTCTTGAGGTTGCGCAATTCGCAATAGACACGCATGCTAAGAATCGGGATTTGGAAGCTTTGCAAATAATAGCTACTGAGTCAGAAATGGTACACCAGCGCAAAATTAACATGTTTGGACGCGAGACGATTCTCGCAGAAATCCCAAACGCTAATGCTGTAGAGATTGGAAAATATGCAGTAGATGCACTCGCAAATTTAAGAAGAGAAGATGGTGTTGATGTCGCTGAGGTTGATAGAAAACTCCTTGAATTGACAGGAATGGCAAAACTTCCAGAAGTCCAACTGCACGCGCAGGCCATATTCAGTGCTCCAAAAACAAATTAATTGGAATCTGAAACAAAACTTTTGTAATTCGGCGCTTCCTCCCCCTGCTACACAATTGTTCGACCGATAAAACGGAGATCCGTTTTATGGTCCATTGATCGTTGCAACGATCAATCGGACAATTCGAACAATGCGCCCATTTACCAAAAGGTAAATTGGGAAGCAGGAAGTATCCGCGCCGGATTTCAAATGAAAATATTTTTCGCAAAACAGAGAACGTGGAATATGGCGGTAGACAATTCACCGGATTGTCTTGCTCCAAAACTTTCCCACTTCATCTTCTGGATTAGTTGTCACAATAATTCTTTCATCTTTATTTAATACCCAGTTATATTTATTCCATTTAAATCTCTCATCCATATAGACTACAGATACACGATCGCTCTCTTTGCGCCTTGCGCGACCTGCAGCCTGAAGCGCTTTTATCGTCCCTGGATAAAGATATCCGTAATCCCACCCGCGACCGAATTTTTCATCATAATAATCTATCAGTGCACGGATTTCCGCATTCATTTCCTCAAGCGCAACACCAACAATAACTATTGTTTTAATTTCACTATCGCAAAAATCAACACCTTCACTAAAAGATCCGCCTTGCACACCGCACAAAACCCCGCCGGATTTGAACTGTTTAAGTATTGTGCGTATTTCTAAGGGATTCATACCAGATCGTTGAATCAAAAGCCGTTTGTTCTTCACCAATGGCAATATATTGTTCATGACATCATAGGAAGGAAAGAATATCGCAGTGCCCCCTGGAGTTACATCAACGATTGAATCAAGCTTGCTTGCTATCGCACTATAGCCAGCCTCATCCCGTCTTGAATATTTTGTCGTCAGATTTTCAGTTATAATGTTAACAATATTGTCATTATCAAAAGGAGAGGGATAATGCTTCAGTGTAGTGCGAGCTTTATCGAGTCCAAGGACATCAAGATGCATTTCCATCGGGATTAAGGTTCCGCTCATGAGTACCGATGAAGTGCATTGATTTAGTATCCCTGTTACACAGGACGGATCAAGCACACGCTTTGAAAGGAAAAAAACATTGTTCTTTTTCTTCAGAATCCTAACGCACTTGAACTCGTCGTTTTTCCATTCTGAAAGAAATTTAGCAAGATTAAGGCACGCACTTTTTTTGCTTGTCTCATCAACATATGAAACACCTGCATCCACAAGAAGATCTGTAATCTCTTCCATTGGCAACCCGAATTGTTCTATAAATGCCTGAAACTCCCACCCTGAAATTGCTTTTTCGTTTCTTGAAGCATTTTGACCAGGACTATTAGCACTAATACTGCTAAGCGTTTCCTCACCCCAGGCAGCAAATCCGTCTGAAATAGGCCCAGCATCACGACCGATCGTGTCCATCTCCTGAGTCACTTTCTTGAACGTGAACGTGTTTATGCTCCTTGAAAGGCTACTCCTGATCCTTGGCGAAAGATTGTGTGCCTCATCGATTATTATGATGGAGTCCTCGATTCTTTTTTTCGTTTTCATAAGAAAGATGTCACGGATATGCGGAACCATCATATGATAATAATCTGCGATGATGACATCTGCCGATGATGCAAGCATTAGCATCCATTCATAAACGCAACATTTGGACTTTTTTCCGAATTCAAGTAGTTCATGATGAGATAGACCACTACCATATGATTCAAGCATTTTCCTGAAGCGGAGGTCTGCTTTGTGTTCTTGAAAAGTATTGTAACCCCTTGCATTGATGAAGGGGATGCACTGTTTGTTTTTACGCAATCTTCCGCATGTAGCCTGGAAACTATCATTGTCAAGATCACAAAGATTAGATATGGTGCAGGAATGTGATCTGCCGACCATGTCAACAGCTTTTATCCCAAGCTTGTGTTTTGCTTCTATGCCTTTTACAACCTCCATTGCGATTTTGTGCTGAGATATTTTTGGAGTCAGGAAGAATACTGTAAGATTATTTTCAAGCGCGTACGTGAGCGATGCTGAAAGCGCGGCATCGGTTTTCCCTAAACCAGTTGGCGCCTGTACCATTATGTTGCCACCACCAGACACTGCAGAATAGATGTCATCCATCAATTCTTTCTGGTGCGGCCTGACACGATCGTGCCGAAAATAATAATCCATATGAATATATTTACAAGCAAGGAATTAATACTGTATGAAATTCATTTATGATGCACCGGCAATATTCCACAAGGATGCATTGATACTTGGAGATACTCATTTTGGCATGGAAAGAAAACTAAGGAACAAGGGAATTTATGATGAACAATTTAGTGAACGGCTTTTTCTAAAACTCAAAGAACTAATCTTAAAATATAAAGCGAAAAAAGTAATATTTCTCGGCGATGTGAAAGAAGAGATCACAATGCTTGATGAAAAAACAAGAAACATACTTTCACGACTTTCGTTGATATGCGAAATAATAATTGTACGTGGCAATCATGACGGGGGAATAGAAAATTGCGGATGTGCAAAAATAATTCCATCCGAAGGATTTGTCTATTGTGAACTCGGACTTGCGCACGGGCATTCGTGGCCGGAAGAAGAACTCATGAAATGCAAATACATAGTATTGGGCCATCAGCATCCAATGATCGGAACAAAAGATAGCATGGGAAAAATCCACAAGGAACCAGTATGGATTGTTGCAGAACCCGAAGAGAAAAACATTTCAGAGCATTATAAAGAGTATAATACAGAGATAAAATTGATATTAATGCCAGCATTCAATCCGCTTGTTGGTGCTGTAATAAAATTAACAGAAAATAATATAACAAAAGAAGCACGCAAAAGTTTTCAGAAGAGTAAAATAAAGCAAAGTGATACAATTTCGAATACAAAACTTAAGACAGGACCACTTCTTAACAACAAAATATTTAAACTAGCTAGTGCATTAGTATTGAGGTTAGACGGGACGCGATTAGGAAAACTAGAAAAACAAGTTGAGACCTATGGGAAGAAAACGAAGAGGACGTGATACTCTCGAAACATGCGCGAATTGCGGAAGATCTGTACCACGCGATAAAGCAGTTCAAGATGTCAAAAGAGTCCGCTATGACACTGATTTGAAGGGAGATGACAACATCGTTCACACTGAGTTTAGAACTGTTTATTATTGTATAAGCTGTGCTAAACACGGCAAAATATTTGAAAAGAAGAAAGAACAGGCAAGGAGGAAAAGAGAGAGGGAAATGTATGGATGAAATAGCCTTCGAAGGAAGGACATATATCGTACTAAGAGATCATATCGGAAACCTACCCCTCATTGTTGTAAAAGCGAAAAAAGGATACGTTGCATGTAGCTACATAGATAAAAAAACCGCAGAAAACGTAGGCGACGTTGCTGCGTTTGTAGCTGGTGTAAAAGAAATCGAAGACCTCAAAAAAGCAAAAATAAGGCACGCGACCAGCTGGGCAGAAGATTTAGGAATAAGAGAGGGGATGAGTGTAAAAAAAGCCTTAGAGATTATGGATGCTGATACTCCTTAAAGTATATGATACCGCAAACCAGAAATGGTAATAGGAATATCAATGCACAAAGATTCTCTGAGGTTGACTCGCAGGTATTTGATGGACATGCACTTGAACCGCCAGTGCTACCACCACTACGATAGTAATTTTCAGTATTGATACAGGTAAGTCTACATACTTCATGTTTGCATAGAGCTCCCGTTGCCGCAGGACCATTGATACCTGAATCAGATACATCATCGTAATTCGAGATCCATTCGCAAAGCTCAGGATCGCGCGCAACTTTTGCGACTTCATAAAAACATGAATTTGTAACTAATTCTGCTTTTCTACGAGTATCATCGCCCGCGGGTAAAGAACTACCATAATCAACCCAAATATTACGACAGGTGTCTATTGCCCCATCAGCATCACCTAAATATGCAATACTTATTGCAGCCGTATGAAGACATGACATCATTTCTGAGGTACGATAATGCGTAATGGTAGATTCACATTCATCAGGGGTTTTAAGACCCAGCGCACCAATTAACAAGAAAAGAGAAACTGCAAAAAATATTGACAGCAATCGCAATTTCATATTATCTATCGCCGTTTTACTTTTTCCGCATATGGCTTGAGCAGTTTCTTTGCTTTTGCAAGTGCCTGTTTTATCTCATCCTCGCTTTTAGCCCCCGCACAGATAACCTTGCCGTTTTTGAAAAGAAGCAATGATGCTTTTGGATCCCTGAATTTCAGGATTGCACCTGGAAACTGTTCAGGCTCGTATTCAACATCCTTGAGCTTATATGCTATTTTGTAAAGGTCAAGTTCAAGATGAAGATTTGCCGATGCAACGATATTTGTGATCTCGATCTTGGGTTTTTTTGTTTTTGTTATCCTTTTTGCATAAGGAGTAAGCATCTTGATTGTTTTCTGAATAGTCTTATCTATGAGATCGCGCCGTTTACAGCCAACACAGACAACCTTACCGTTTTTGAAAAGAAGCAATGATGCCTTCGTAGGTTCCTTGAATTTCAGGATTGCACCTGGAAACTGTTCCGGCTCGTATTCTATCTCTGGAATCTTGCTTGCAAGAGAATAAAGATCAAGCTCAAGACCAAGAGACGCAGACGCCACCATATTAGTAATAACGTACTCTGTTTTTTTTGTCAGACATATCACCCAAATGTTAAATATAGAAATATTTATAAAGGAAGCAATTGTTTAAAAAGACTTACGCTTAACATTCCCATAAAGAAATGCCAATTTAATGCTGTTTTTCAGGCGAATATAACTCAGATAAGCATTAGAATGGGATAACTCTGGACTATAAAATAGAGTCCAGCACAAGATTGTGATTTACATGGTTAAGGCATCTGGAGGAACACTCAGCGGAAATACAAGAAGACTCAGGGGCAAGAGCAAAGTAAGCGTAGCAAGAGCTGTCCGTACGTTCGAAGTAGGGAACAAGGTAGTGATATACCCAAGATCATCTGCAAATGGCAGACCCCATATGAGATACATCAATAGACATGGCATAATAATACAAACAAGGGGAAAGGCATATATAGTAAAGATAAAGGATGGTAATAAGATGAAAGATCTCATAGTCGGTTCTGTTCATCTTAAGCTCGCTTAGAGGTGAATTCATATGGATATAAAATCATCAAAGGCAGTAAATGTTTTAGAAGCAAGAGAAATACTCGTAAAAAGAAATGAAGAAGGAGAATTAGGGTATGAACAAGCACAGGCACTCGAACATTCTGAAAAATTCTGCAAAAACGACCCAGAAAAAATGAAAACGATCCTTGCAAATCTCCAAAAAAATGAGAAAATAGGAAGCGAACTCGCAACAAAGATAATTGACATAGCCCCCACAAATGTAGCAACATTAAAGGCAGTCCTTTTAAAGGACAAAGTCGAATTATCTGAAGAGGAACTCAACGATATCGTAAAGCAGTTCTAATAGGAAAGGAGGGCTCAATATGGAAGATTATGCCTGGGTTATAGAGTATTTGCCATCAGGACGAGCATCTGCACTGAAAAGAGAAGCGATGGTTCAACTTATAGGAACACGATTTTTTACTTTGCTAGAAGCCAGTGTCCAGCCAGATAGTCTGATAGTAATAGGACAAAAGCTATATGTAGGTAAGGAAGGAAGAACAGAAGTCACACACATAAAAGGCCGCATAACATATAATGAGCTTACCAATGGTGCAAAAGAATTCCTTCGGCCGATGCTGCAAAAAGCAGTAAAGGAAAACGAAAACATATTTATAAGCTTCATAAACAGGGCAAAACCAATTTCAATAAGGGTTCATAGCCTGGATCTTCTTCCCGGTATTGGAAAGAAAAATATGGAAGCAATACTAAAAGAAAGAGAAAATAAACCATTCGAATCAGTAGAAGACCTGAAGAAGAGAGTCCCTACATTATCAGATCCTATAGGTATTTTTGTACACAGGATAATGAGCGAACTCGAAGGAAATGAAAAGTATTATTTGTTTACCAAGCCACCTTTTGTACCTAGACCACCTGGAAGTTTCCACGGATATGAACACGGAAGGGGCAGCTTCAGAAGATAAAGGTAAATAACTCTGAAAGAAAAGAATAAAGAAATAGTTAGGAGAGTTCGGAATTTCTTCTTATTTTTGATGCTGTTTTTTCGAGTTCCTTGATTGTTGCATTGCCATCATTGTATTTTACAGGCATACGGAAACCAAACCCATCACCACGATACCTTGGAACAACATGCATGTGCACGTGAAATATTTCCTGACCTGCATCAGCACCATCTGACAGGATATAATTTATACCCTTGCAGTTTAGTTTTGAATTTTTCAGGAAAAGACCGACCTTCTTTGCCGCAATGAGCAACTCAGCAACAAGATGGTCATCAAGTTCTGTAAGCAGTTCTGCATGTTTTTTTGGAACCACAAGAACATGCCCCGGATTAATTGGTTTTATGTCCATGAATGCGAATACCTGTTCTGTTTCGTAAATTTTTACACATTCAGTTTTCCCTCTAATAATATTACAAAAAATGCATCCGTCCATACTATAGTATTGTCAACAGGGGTATTTAATCCCTCATGTGATGGCATGATAATACAAAAGAGAACTAAAAACTGAAATTCGCAACTCGAAACTCAAAACTGGTAACCCTAAAATAGAAAATGGGCTGTTGTGAAATCTCCGAAAAGATTTCACTTCTCACACTTGTTCGACCGATAAATCGATGCATCGATTTATGGTCCATAGAACGTTACGACGTTCTATTGGACATCTCGAACAAGGCGCACAAAGTTCAGCAAATGAACTTTGTTGTCCCAAACTTTTTTGAGCCAAAAACCACGCAATTGATGCAAAGCAACAATGCGCCCCTTGTTGCTCGCAACAAGTGGAAGACTCGAACTGAACACATAGAAAAAGTATTGGGCTCAGCTTGAAATCTTTCAGATTTCAAGTCACCCAATTTTGCCTGAGCCAAAACCCAAGACTCAAGACTGTGGACAAATGCAAAATTGGGCCCGCGCGG
>Ga0180007_10006810_pt1 | contig 11041 bp, 9 predicted proteins | sample MM_PC_MetaG_FD_121122 | JGI IMG/M metagenome (GOLD analysis project Ga0180007, IMG submission 121122) | Groundwater microbial communities from the Aspo Hard Rock Laboratory (HRL) deep subsurface site, Sweden - MM_PC_MetaG | ecosystem: Environmental > Aquatic > Deep subsurface > Groundwater...
CTGTGGTGTGGCGAGCTTGTCGAGCAGTGGCGGGGCTGGCTTCCTTATTGGGGGTTTTGCTCAAAAAAAGTTCGAACATCAATCAAAAAACACCGCCAGGACTATTCAGTATCGTGCAACCCGAGTGGCTGCAAAAGATAGTGAAAAGTCTCAACCCAAAAAATCGCCCTGGTGGCGATTTTTTGATTGGAGTGAATAACTAAGGGGCAAAGCGAAATTGCGAGTAATTGCCACAGTGAAGCGAGAGCGCAGCGTCCCCTTTAGCGTTTGTAATTGTGCCGTCTATTTGAAAGCAATGATTTGATAACCATATTTTTCAACATCTTCTTTTGGCCAGAATGTAAAATTTTTAGTTTTACCAACATAAGTAACTTCTTTTTCAATTTCTCTTCCAGTATATTCTTTGGTTTCTGGATTCCATTCTTGCAAAACTAGAATATCTCCTTCGTTGCATTCCCAATCAGCAAGACGAAGCTCAAAGGTTTTTTTGTCATCAAGTATTTTTTGAAAATATTCTGGCCAAACTTTTTTTGTGTGTCTCATAAAATATAGTTATCTAATAAATTATCTTCCTTATTTTCCTCTTTAAAAAGAAAAAATCAAATTTTATTTAGAGTCTTGATTGAAGCTCTGACCCCTTATAAACCCGATCTAATATCCTATCGAAAAATTCAAAATCTTTATCTTTGTAGTGTGTCTTGAGCAGTCCGACAATCCCCTCTCGCTCAATACCCTTAGATTTTAGATAAGCGAATTGCGTGTTAAAAGCGTGTTCTTCGACCCGATTATTCGGATAAACCTCAACATCGATATCGTCAAAAGCTGGAGTATCGGAATCCTGCGCATAATCTTCACGATGTTCAAGGTAGCGCTGACAATGAGCGAGTTCATGAGTCAGCCAGGCCGATGGATCACGCTCACTATTACCTGCCTCACCTTCAAAATAACCGGCCCGAACGTTAATTAAACCACGCTCGGCCGAAGACTCAGACGGCTGAGCCCCCTTAACCCAAAGTTCATCTGGAATCACGGCCACCAACACATTAGCCAAGCGCTCATCACTCAAAAAACGATATTGATCACCGAGCTCCGCCGGCAAATCCAGAGCTCGCACAAACTTGATACGCTCGGCCTCTTCCGGTGTTTTCAATTCAAGATACTCAACCAGATGAGCTCGCAATTGCTCTATAGAAGACGCGACCTCAGCCGCACACACCGAACAGGAAGAAGGAAAGTTTCCGTGCAAACACAAACCGGTGGTTTCGACAACTTTTTCGTTATTCATATTCAATTTAATTAAATAATTTGAATTACGTCTTAGCTCTCACCAGCCGACTATTTTAGCCTTTCAATACCGTCACAATTACAATCTTCTTAACCCCGGACGATCGCAGAACACGCACGCACTCAATAATCGTTGCTCCGGTTGTAAACACATCATCAACCAAGATCACTTCTCTGTCCACTAATGACACGTCACCACTTCGCACAAAAAACGCCCCACTAACATTCTTGATTCTTTTTTGAGGTTCCGACAAGTGAGCCTGCGGTCGCCAAGCGAATCGTCGTTGAAGTGTTTTTTTATCTAATTCTAGCTCAAAATCACCAGCCAAAGCCCGAGCAAAAATCTCTGTTTGATTAAACCCTCGCTGGGCTAAATTTATCGGACTCATGGGTACCGGCACCACAATCGGCTCCTCTAACCCGGACAAAATAGCGGTTATCTGCCGCGAAACGACTCGCAGAAAAAAATCGGTCATTAGCTCCCCCGCCTCCTGCACTCGTCCATATTTATATTGATGTAGCAGACTACGTAATACCATATCAGCGTATCGACCTGCAGAAAAACAACGCACCGTTTCCAAATCAGCTGCCACCGAAAACAAAACGCCCCGATTAAGGGCGTATTGCATTTTACACAAATCACACAATAGTTGATCTTCCAGACCACACGACAGACAAAAATGCGGAAACAGAACGCGTCCGGCCAACTCGACCCAACGCGTCATCTTTTCTACTACCCACCTTCCCCCGCCCAGATAGCGGAATCTACTCTCCATATCTCTCCGATTCGAATAAAGGCTAATTCTAATTCTTGATAGAAAACCCGATTGCCCAGAGTCGTGATCTCTTCGCGCTGGGCATTGACGACAACCGTAGCCCGACCCGCGTCTTCATTCAAGCCCTGAATGGTTGTGCTGATGCTTCGGGTAGTTAAGCCGACGTAAACGGCCGTAGCCGAATCAGCAGCTCTGGATCGCACAATGAAATCAGCTGTCTCTTTGGCCAAAGAATCGGTCATCAATGCCTGCAATTCCTCCAGGTTTTCGTAATTACCCTGATTGGAATAACTACCATATCGCTCAGCAAAAGCTGCGGCTAAACTACGCAGGCTCGAACGAATATCCGGCTTGTCCGGTATTGGAGCTGGCTGAGCCGGTTCAGTTACCTCAAAAACCGGCGGCCTCAACTGGTTAGTCGCGTTTAGCGCCCCAATTGGCGTGGGTTGCTTAGTCGAATCATTAATTGAATTAACTGGTGCTGATTCTGGCCGTCGACCAAACAGCCACCATAAAAGTAGCAATAAAATCAGCAACACCACCCCAACAATTACCTTTTTTGTTCTAGATGACATGGTTTGTCAAGACAAGATTAAATATTTAAATCCTCAACGCCGGGCGGAAGATTATCCGCAGCCGTCGAATCAGTTTGATTGTCTTTGGTCATAAACTCCTGCTCGTATTCCTTTTTGGCAGCTTCTATCTCCAGCAACTGCTGCGGGTTAGTGGTTACGATCTGATCTTCCGCATAAGAAGCCACCACCTTAATAGCCGCGTGACGATTGCCGGCAAAAAAGATACCTTCACCCACACCACCTTCGAGCAGTAAATATTTCTCACCCTCCGTCAGAATGAACGTCTTTTGGATATTATCAATGGCTGCCGGAGACTGCCTCAACAATAATTGCAGGGCTGAGTTATAAACTATGGCCTGACCATAACGACTATGCAAGAAATCATTTACATCCTGAGTGATAGTGGTGACGCCTAAATAATATTTTCGACAACGCTTTACCAGGGCAAAGATAAACTTGGCCGAGTCTTCGTGTTGCATTAACCACCAAGCTTCATCAATTACCAAAATACGTTTCTTGCGTTCAGAGCGCACCACGTTCCAGATGTAATTGACAATGGCATAAATAGCCAGTGGCCGCAGTTCGTCCTCTAGGTCACGCACTGAAAACGTCACCAGGATATTCTTCATTCGGACGGTAGTCGGTGAATTGAACAATCCGGCAAATGTACCTTCAGTAAATTTCTTTAGCTTAATTACCAGATCCTTCGTGCCTTCCATGCCCTCCAATACATCAACAAAATCCTGAATAATCGGCGCTTCTACCTTAGTAAGGTCGGCTTCCGGTGTAATATCTTTTTTAGCGTAAGTCTCCAACAGTGCCCGATCCAAAATTGAATCTTCCTGTGGTGTTACCTGACCAAGCATGATGCGCAGTAAGCCCTTAACCGTGATAACCGCACTTCTGATAATATCCTCGGTTGAAAGCTCCTCCCCCACCGGTCGCGGTAGATCGAACGGATTAATCTTAGCGTCTGACGCCAAAGAAACATTGATATAGGTGCCGCCAACCGCATCCGACAGATGCTTATATTCCATTTCTGGATCGATAACAATAACTTCAGTGCCCAGCATTAATGAACGTAAAATCTCTAACTTAACAGTGTAAGACTTACCGGCACCGGATGTAGCAAACACTACATAGTTGGCATTCTGCATTGAAAAACGATCAAACAAAATCAACGAATTGTTGTGTCGGTTGATGCCAAACAAGATACCGTTGTCTGAAGTCAAATCAGCTGAAATAAAGGGGAAAGACGAAGCAATCGGTGATGAATTCATGTTAAATGAAATCATCAATTCATCATTTCCTAAAGGCAAGGTTGAGTTGAAACCTTGCTCGGCCTGATAAAATACCCGCTTGGTAAAAATAAGTTTTCCGCCAAATAAATTCTCGACGTCCTCTGATAATTTATCCAGCTCTTCCTTATTTTTGGCATACAACGTGACATACAAGGCAAACTGGAAAAAATGCTCAGTCCCCTGCGATAAACTGTCGCGCAATTCTTCAATATCCCGCAAGGCAGTCTCGCGAATCGGGTCACGCGGCGCACCCTTATCACGATCAGAAATAATCTGCGCCTCAAGCATACCAACTTTCTTCTTGAGCTGTTTCAAGATAATGCCGGACTTAATTGGATAGAAAAACATGGACACGTCGAGCGTTGTATTCATGTTAATAATCGGCGCAAACCAACCCAACGAAATATACCGCGGATACGCCACTACAAAGATCGTCCGAACAAAAGTCTCGCCAAGTTTTAAATGCCCCGACTCAACCTGAATACCAGCCGGAGCGATGATATCTTTAATCGAAACCACGCCCCGGCGATAAATCCTCTCCTCTTCAAGGACTTCTTTCTCCCGAGCGGTTTTTTCGCGCTCCACCTGTTCCTGTGCCTGTTTTTCGGTCGGCTCCCTCTGCGGCGCGGCTGCGCCAGCAGAGATACGACCAAGTTGTCCTGGTTCAAATGCCATAGATCTTGCTAAGTAACGGTCGAATTCTCTGACGTGCGAACTTCATTAATATCCTCAAGTTTTTCTGTATCAATCAATTCCGGATTATAAGCCCGATAGTAAAGCTCAATTAGCTGCTGAGTATTAAGCATGATCGCCTTGAGCCCCATGCTGCCCAAGTTACTTTCAATTGATCTCACTCGCATCAATAAATCATCTCGACGCTTCTGAAATCTTTCTTCGGCCAGTTTTACTGATAACGCCGGACTCAATACTTCGCTGAGTCGCGACCAAAAATTCTTACGTTTATCTGATAGTGGATTGTAAGGCACGATCACAAAAAACTGCTTGTTCATTATCTGCCCCATCTCTACTAGCTCCGCAACGAAGGCGCGATAATCCGCAATCTGTATGCGCAGTAAATCGTTCTCCTGTTCACGCTCAGCTTTCATTAGACGCTCCAGATAATCATCAACGTTGAGCTGTCTGGATTGAACGACGATTTGAATTGGATAATCCAGAGCGTTCATGAAAGAAATATACTGCTGAATTATGGCGTTCTGTTCATCTTCGGATTTAAGAGCAAAATTGATGCTGGAGACCATTAGAATGGATCGCAAAGTGCCATCTTTCATGACAACAACATCATTCTTAATTTCAGCGAAATCAAGATACTTCTGTACTGACGGGCCGGCCTTCGAACCAGCCAGTTTCTTTGATTGCATTTCATTTTCCTGTGCCATAGATGAAATCTGCTAGTCCTCCGGATTATAAACACCGCCGGTATTAACCACTAAAGTTAGCTCTGATAATTTTCGTGTTACTACTCTTTCCTTAAGCATTTTTCGCGGAGCTGGTGCAGGTGGTGGAGTTTTGATAATCCCCCGCAACTCGGCATCAGTTAAATCCTTGTTCCAGATTCGTAATTTGGGTTTAGCCAATGTCTGTATCACATTGAGCAAGAAAAAATGAAACGGTTGACCATTAATCCGCACGAAGGCGATGACTGCTGCGGCGGCAAGCTCAGCCAGACCCAAAAATACAAAAAGTGTAAAATCAGCCAATTTATAAGTTAAAAAAATGATCATGGCCGTGACCAATAGTATAATAAACTGCCGGGTGGTCAATGGCCCCATAATCTTGTCTTCGACATCAATAAATTGTGGCACTGTGAATCTCATAACTCTGCTTTCATCGCCCTAACTATATCATACCGGGGTCGGTTGTCGTAGAACACGATCGATCTATCCGAACCTCAATTCACGATTAAATTTCATAATGGCATCAAACTCAGCTTTGGTCAGTACGTCCTCGCCCCGCGACTCAAAATCAGCCATAACATCACTAATCGGCTTCCCTTCCAAGCTCTGACGTAAAATATCCAAATATAGCTTGTTGATCGGCGAGCTTCGCCAGGCCTTAATGCCCGCCGTCTTAATTTCAAAGGATTGATCTTCACCCAATAAATCGACTTTGTCTTTCAATTTAAGAGTCGCTTCTTTGGGATCTTTAGAAAGGCGGCGAAAATCTTTTAGTGTAATGGATCGCAATTCTTCCACCGGACCGATCAGTCGTTTGGGTGAAATTTTGACATCGGACACCAATGGCTTGCCTGTTTCTGGTGGGGATGAAGGTGGTGGTAAAACAGCAGCCGGACGAAGAGGTGTGGACGGTGGAGCAGTAGGACGAGAACTAGGTACAGCAGGTGCTATTGGCGGCTGAACCGGTGTAGTAACCGTTGGTTGAGTTTCTATCTTGAAATTATCAATCGGCTGATCAACGATCGGAAGATTTTTTGGGGGCCGGGCTTTGACTTTAAACTTTTCCGATAACATCGCCGGTTTAACTGCTAATTGATCGACTGTCGAACCCAGCTTATCTTTCGGCCCCTCCTCCTCGGGCCGAACATTATTCGGAGTCACCTGATCCGACTGATTAATTTTTTGCTCGCCCAAATTCTCAAGTGCGTTGTTTAGTTCATTAAGCTTGTCAGACCGAACCTTGGCTGGATCAACTTCAGCTGATTCATTGACCGATGAAGTTTTTTGCTGACTCTTGGTTGCGCCAACAACTTTAATCACCCTAGGAGGTGAAGCCGGAGGCGGTGATTGCCGGGCTTTGATATCTGCTCCAGCCTCTGACTCTGTATCGGTCAACTTGGCAAAACGACGATCTAAATCTTCCTGTTCTTTTTTTTCCGCCAGATCTCGTCCGGTGAGTTGTTTTTCAGCGGCCTGGGAGACAAATTCTGTCCTGTCTTTCAATGTCTGATCTTTTATCTTGGCTTCAAATTCTTTACGTCTGGATTTTAATAAGTCCATCAAACGACCGGTCTGTTCGTCGGTCAACCCAAGACCGCCACTGACGATCGACATGGTTAATTTGGATCTGGTTTCCAGCTCATCACGCAAATCTTTAAAAAAAGTCTCAACCACAACTCGAAAACGGCGACGAAGATCTTCGGTCTCAAACTTAACGCCGCTGACTGACTCAACTTCAGTCATTAGTTCATTTAGCGCGGCGGTTAACTTACTCGGCGGAGGCACGACAATCGGTTCAGCCCGTTTTTCCTCTTGCTGTAAAATATCCTGTTGATCCGCGGTGAATTGACTGGCTAAATCGGCCTGAACTGGTTTGATCTCAATGTCCGGAGTTGGAGTTAAAGTGCCAGCTGATGATGCCACGGCTTGATCTGCCACATCAGAAGAGACTGAAACAACTGGTTCAGATTCAGAAATAGATTTTTCTTCTAAATCTTCGGCAGCGACAATCTGGCCACCTTTCATGAGGCGCCTCTCACCACCGACAACAACCGGAATATCGTCAAAATCCTCATCTAGATATAAACCTTTAGTGTCATCCGCCATATTGGGATCGCACCCAAAAAAGATGCGCTCCTAATCAGCCGATCACATTTCGATTGGTTCAGTCCAAACAAATTTACCATCATCCAAATCAAACGCTACCAAATCAGAATACTGCGCCTGACCGGCCTTCTTGAGCAAATTGATAATCCGCAGACCATATCGCGCTGCATCCTCATCACTTAAGCCAGCCATACCTCGTAGTGTCACTTGCAAAAACATGTTTATAGCCACCCGCCCAGCCGGAGAATTTTTGATTTCCTTTAATTGTGATGCATCGCGACCTTCAGCAAATGTCTTTAACCCCTCTCGATAACGAACATCTTTAGATAGCGCTTCCAACAAACCACCTTGTTTGGTCAAAACAAACAGGGCGGCCACTATATCCCAATCATCAATCGAAACACCGACCGGTTCAAATACCAACTGATATAATCTTTCTTTGAGTGCGTCCACACTACCTTCGCTGGACAGATTTAGATTTTCAATACGCTTAGCCAACTCCTGCTGTTCTTCAACCGACCCAACGAGTCGCTGTTTAATTTGCTCTGGGGTGAACTTGGAATTTTCCACGCTGGCTTCGCCAGTCTCTTCCTTCTCGGTCTGCTCAACATATCTAGTAAGAGCCCTCTCATCATTTAATACCTTAATGATCTTATTAGCTGAGGTCTCTGACAATTCCAAACCACCAACCTTCTTTGATTTTATTAACATGGCCAGGGTCTCAGTATCATCCCTAACATCTCTTAAACGTGATTCGATAATAAACCGTAACCGCTTTTCGTCATTGATAGACAGTTTTTCCAAGTCCACCGACTTTAAAACATCATCCGTTGCCTCAGCATAAGAAATGACCCGGGCTTTAATCTCTCTTAGAGGATACTTTTTGGTATCGATCCCGAATTCATTCAACACACCCACGACATCGCCGATAAACGCGCTAGCTGGCATTAAAAGAAATCCCAAGATATCCGCGACCAACCCAATAGCATCCTCACCTCGACTCTCGTCCCAATCAAGACGGTTCCACAAAACATCCGGAAATAATCTAATATCTATTTCTTTTAAGAAAACCTGTAGTTCTGTTATAAAAACTACTGATTCATCTTCGTTTGATAAACCATGCTTGTCGTAAACTAAATTTCTGGCTTGGGTCAACTCATTGGATAAAAAATATTGTCGTAAAACACTGGGTAATTTATTAACTTTGGACATCAATGAAACTAGATCTAAGCTACCCGTGGTAGTAGCTTGTTTATTGTCGGCTAATTGTTTAGCATTCTCCTTCAACATGCAAAAAATTTATAGTACCTATTTACGCTTACGTGACAATTTGCGCTCAAGTTTATCACCGGCACGATCCAACTTGGCTTGCGCTTTAGCGGCACTCAATAATTCGGCTATTGAATCCCGACCATCAGATAGATCATTCATTATTTTTGTCGCGTCTTTCTTAGCTACCTCTAATCTAGCCTTAAATCCTTCTACTTTAGATCTCATCTGATCAGAACTTAAATCTGTCGGCAAAGAACTTTCATAACTCTCTACCGCCACATTGATATCCATTCCCTCCATGTTATTGATCATATCAATAATAGCCTGAGCTTGTTGATGATTGCCGGCACCAAGTAACTGGCGGATATCCTCTGCCTTTGCATTAGAAGCAATTTCTATATTAAGATCATTTGCACCGGCACTGTGTTTCATTTCATAAGGTGAAATTGAAGCCAGCTTGCCGGCTTTTTCTGCAGTGTTACCTCGTTCCAGCCAACGACCAAAAGCTTCGCGACCAGCTGTATCATCAAAGTTTCCGGTGCCAGCATTATAGCCGGCAAAAGCGGTGTGAGCTGTACCACCAGATTCCAAATACTTGCCTAATTGTTTATCAATTTCTCCACCATCCGTGGATCCCAAACTTAAATTCTTCAACTCGGATCGAATCGCCTCGGCTAAATCTTGTGGTAATTTACGAATATCCTCAGCACTCAAGGCTTGCCCCAAATCTCTGGCCACTTGCTCACGCTGTCCTTGATTCATTGATTTATCATCGACCTTAACACTGGCGAGTCTATCGACACCAATCGATGCAATCTTTTGAGGGTCAGCAGCATTATCATGAACAAGTTTTGCTTTCTGATCATTATCCAAATACTCAAAATTCTTTGGGTCTTGGCGTAGTCTTTCTTGATGATCCTCAATCATCTGAGCGCGCCCTGGATCGTTCAGTTGCATTCCTTCAAATTCTTTTTTGGCTTTGTCATCCATTCCCAAAGCACTAAACATGGCTCGCTGTTGATCGGCGTTCATTCTGGTGCCGTGCGCGGTGGCTAAAGCCTGAGAACTGGCCAATGTCATCGCTTCTGGCGTGTAATCCTTGGCGTTCATTTCACCTATTCCATGAGCTGACTTACCTTTCCAGGAGGCCTTAAACCAATTTAATTGCTTCTCTCGCTCTTTACCGGTCGATTGTGGATCAACAATAAACCGAGTATTTTTCTTGGCAAAATCACTAAACGCAGTTTCCATTTCAGTACTGTTGGTCATCTTATCCAAGCGCTGACCCTCTCTTCGTTTGGCGTGATAAGTCTTCTCATCCATGTTATATTCATTGGCCGGATCCGCCGCACGCTTAAGCTGTTCCTGCAGAGCAGCTTTTTTGGCGGCACGAGCCGCATGACTCAACGCTGGGCGTCGGGCTTCTTTTTCCAGCTCTTTATCATTCATCTGTGAAACAAGCTTCGAATCAATAGCCGCCTTCTGTTCGATAACACCGCGCTGTCCAGCCGCCTTTCGACGCCAATAACCACCACCCGGCAATCTTCCTAAACCGGTATAAAGACGTTCTTTGGTTTGATCAACCAAGGCTTCTCCGCCAGTGGCTTTATAAACACCACCGGCCATAGCCCGGCCACCCTTAGCCCCAAGTTTAAGCGCCCCCACACCAACCCGGCCGGCGCGATTCAAAACATTCTTACCCAAACCAACCGCTCCCTGGCTCATCTCTTGCGCCATAGCCACACCACCTAAAAGCAAAGCGATACTGATAATAAATTTCTCGATGTTGACGTTCCCTTCGCGCAAGGCAGCGTCCGCCGCCGCCGATGAGACTTCAGCGGAAGAAGTATCCTTGGACTTATCGGGGAAGCCCTTGGTATGAACCCGGTCACTGGAAACACTGACCAGAGCCAACCATAAGAAAAAGGCCATCAACGGACCGACAATGAGTTGATTATTGAACTTATCCCACCACTTGCCGTAAAACCCGCTGGCTCGGGTGATCGGTACGGTCGAAGCCAGAAAGGCCAGCGGCGACAACACGATCAGCAACCACAAATAAACGATGCGCGTGACCAAAACCACAATCATGATCACGACCACACCCGAAGCAATGGAGATCAGAAAAAAAGCCAAAATCATTGAGATAGCTGTTTTCCAAAGAACGTCTTCAGCCTCAGAATCATTTGCCGCAGGCAATTGCATCAAGGTGCTAATTTGGAAAGCATTGACGAAGTTGCCGCCAGCCGCTTCTTTGAAGCCATTCACGAAGGTGAGCATTATCACCTGCGCAAAGTCGATCAATAAACCAC
>Ga0180007_10006811_pt1 | contig 11040 bp, 27 predicted proteins | sample MM_PC_MetaG_FD_121122 | JGI IMG/M metagenome (GOLD analysis project Ga0180007, IMG submission 121122) | Groundwater microbial communities from the Aspo Hard Rock Laboratory (HRL) deep subsurface site, Sweden - MM_PC_MetaG | ecosystem: Environmental > Aquatic > Deep subsurface > Groundwater...
AATTCGCACAACTCTGCGGCTACGTCGTCAGAGCCAAAGATATGCCCTGCGCCCATCAATATCTCGCACCGTTTACACTTGCGATGCAACCTAACGGCAGCTCCATACCTCTCGCTGGCGCTCCTCGCCTCCTTGGATGCTTCACTGAGACTCTTACTCGTTATCTCCTTCTGCCTTAACAGCGGGTCGCAGATCGTACACACACTAACCAAGTTATCCGTCGCTTCCATTTCACCCTCCTATTATGGCTGCTCCTTCCGTATCCTTCATCGGGCACACTACCGCATGGAACTCAGGCTGTCCGTACAGCCACGAATTGCCACACCTGCGACATCCCTGGAACCAGACGGGCCGGGCCGTAGCCCCCATGTAGAAGTCCACGATGTACCGCTTGCGTAGCTCGGTGCGTTCAGCGTCCGTCATGGCGTCTCCTTTGCATCACATTCAGCCATCAGCTTATCCCTTGCTGTCTTCAGCGCCCGTAGAGTTTCGGGTGGTTCATTCTGCCATCGCCTACCGCTCTCTACCATCTCGGCCATTTCCTCAGCAGCCGAAGCCAGGGCTTCAAGTTCGTCCTGCGAGAATACAGTCATCATGTCGTCTCCTTTTAGCTCCTCACGCTTGTCACGGTGTCTCGGCTTACCGAGGTACTTTGTGCCTTTACACATCCAACACCCGTGAGGGTGATGTGGGTTTTTGTGTCGAGAGTCAGGTTTGCTCATACGGCCCCCGGTGGCGTCTCCTTTCGGGTGTAGCCCCACGGATGCGCTCCTATACCGTGCGGTTCTTGTTTCTTGCGCCCATCGGCCTGCTTTGTCCAGTCAATGCCAGACGGCCCTTCGGCTGCGCTCCCCTCGTACGGCGGCGACGTGAGTGCTAGGTCAATGCCCTTGCCGTCGCCCCCTGGCTTCTTGAACGCCAGCACGCTCTCGTAACCTAGTCGCTCATCCCAAGTCTCTGGCGAACGGCGTTTTTGCAAAATCCTCCAAAAACTCAGGGACCATAGCTGGCGTTTCCATTCGTCATGCTTGATCCAGCCCGCATCCAGCAGCAGGTCTTCCGTTTGTTGCGGAAGGTTCACGTATTCGCCAGCCCTGGTAAACCCCTTGAGCACCAGAGCAAGTATTCCGCCGGGGCGCAAGACCCTGAAACACTCTTGATAGACAAGTTTCATCGCAGACCAGTAGGCGTCCGAGCGTAGGTTTCCGATGTTGTCACCCAGGTCAACCTTGCGGGTGTAGGCTGTGTCTCCAAATGCCCCGCCGCTCTTGTAATTATCAACATTTGGGTTATCTGCGCCCAAGCTATGCTCGAATGGTGGACTCGTCGCTATCAGGTCAACCTTGCGGGTGTAGCCGCGATAACGGACGGACGTATTCAAGCTGGGTTCGTTAGTGCGGTCCCTTAGTTTTCCATTCTCCCGACGTGTGATACTCCAATCTATGCCGTCTTTACCCTCAGCAATAGCCCCCTCATACGGCGGACTCGTAAGCGCCACCCCCACGCTGGCATCGGGCAGCGGCAGCGCACGGGCATCGGCCTGGACGATAAGGACGTTCCCTAGCGAATATCCGAGCATTGGGTGTTGCCGCATCTTCTCCCAGCTACGCCGCATGGGGTCAACAAAGTGGGCTTCCAGCTCTACGCAGATGACGTTCCTGCCCATCAGGGCGGCTATCAGGGCGGTGCCGATGCCGGCCATGCAATCCAAAACGGTGTCACCCGGCTGCGAGTAGGCTTCGATCATAAGTTGCCACATCCCTATCTGCCCTTTGGCAGATCAAGGGTGCGCCATCGCCTCTTCTACAAAGAAGCGACCGCGTGTAGCTGAATCATTTTTTAGCTTCACGGTGCGCACCGCTAATCACCTCCCTTTTGCCCCGTGTAAATTTGCCATGTTCAGAATGAATGACCTCCCCTAGCCGATGCACTCTTGAATGGCAGGAGCGACATAAAACAATTCGTCCTTTCGGCGGCTTCATCGGTTCACCAGCACCAGCGCCGTGATAGCCATGCAGACCACCACCACCAGGATAAGCAGCATCAAGCGGTCACGGCGGGTCATCCTGCCAACTCGTAGGTCAGGTCAAAGATATCTGGCTTACATGGATAGATTACTGGCTTTACCCTTCGCATTGTGGTATAATCCTGTCATGGATGATGAATTGCGACGGCACAAACAACGAGAAGCAACGCGCCGCTGGCGTGAACGCAATCCAGATAAAGTAAAACAAGCCAATCGCAAACCTCGGAAGCGCGTCTATGAGCCAGCCAAGAGCAAAAGGTGGCGTGAGACACGCTTGGCTAATCCTGCATACCGCGAAAGGCTGAACCATCTTGCCAATGACCGAGCTACTGTGCTTCGCCGCTGGCTTGATAAATACAAGCTGGGGGTGGGTTGCGTAGATTGCGGCTATCGAGAACATCCTGCTGCCCTTCATTTTGACCATGTCAACGGCAGGAAGCTCTTGAATGTGTGCAATTCCAAGAGTCACGCCCAAGCCGAACGTGAAATTGCGAAGTGTGTTATACGCTGCGCTAATTGTCACGCTATCAAGACCTTTCAGGGTCTTCAACAGCCTCATACGTGAGGTGAAATATCTCGTTTTTGCAAGGATATTTCTCTCCCTTTACACCTGTAATAATCCAGTCCCCAGGACAGACGATGTGCCCACCTTCGAGGGTGTCTATCCACCCATGAACGTGCATCTTATCGCCACAATTCTCGCAAAACCGCTCCCCCCAATCATCTGGGCATCTGTAATAGCGGACTACCAACCCCTCAGCTTCGTCCACCGCTGGCCGAATACGCCAAGAGCAATCTTCTGGGTGGTCGCCATTCTTGAACCAAGGCCATGCATCAACCACCACTGGCTTCCTACGATACTTTGTCATTCTGAACCTCCTTTTGTAGCCTATCCCTATACCGTTGGATATCTGCCCGCGGCATCATCAGGGCATATGGGCCAATCTGGAGCAGTAGAACCTTGCGCCAGTGTTCGACTTGTTCGTCCGTTAGGGCATCTGTATCTTTGGTCATCTCACCCTCCCGTTGTTGTTACCGCACCGCACTTGAGCAGCGTCCAGCGGTCACGGGGAGTCACGGCTTTGCCTTCCCGTAATTGTTATTCCGCTTGGAAAGCGATTGTGCTCTAGCACACTAATCAACTCTAACCATGCGGGGTTAGCCTCGTAATTCCAAAACAGATACATCGCCGCTTCCTTCCCGTCCCTCATCCCCCTCGGAATCCTTTGCCCCGCCGATAACGCTGCGCATACTGCATTGACTGGGGTTGTGCCAGCCCCCTTTAGGCTGTCAATATCTACTCGGTACGGTAGTTGGTCATCAGCCATAAACGCAAACTCATTCATCTCACCCTCCCGTTGTTGTTATCACTCCGCACTCTAGCAGCGTCCAGCGCAAGCGGGTCATGCCTTCTCCTCTGGCCCTAGCTTCGTGGCTACAATCACGTTGGCTTTAGGTATCACCTGAATGCCCCGCCAGTTCGCGTTACCATGCTTGGAGGCGGCCAGAGTATAGTAACCACCATACGGCTCAGTGGTCTCACGGAGCAGCCACCCGACTGTTACCAGGACGATCATACCCTCTTGGGCCGCTTCTTGGGGCGTGTAAACCTCCGTTGCACGCCCTATGGCAGAATCAAACCATCGAAGAAGAATCAAGTCAGCCATCTCACCTCCGTTGTTGTTACTGTCCAGCGCAAGCGCGTCATGCTGTCCTCGCCAGCCACAGATAGCAGGTGCTACCTATCCCGACTGCGCTACGTGGCAATATCGTCATGCCGCCTCTACCGTGATGGTGGTGGACGTATTACCTTCACGTCGATGTTGTATTTTGCCCACAGCCATTTCATGCGGACTCTAGCCGCCTCCGTCACCACGCCCTTCATGTCCTCAACAACGACCTTGCCCTTCTCGGAATACATGAAATCTCCCGTGAAGCGCGCCTTGTGATGTTTGTCGCCACAAAGCTCCCAGGCCGGCTGGAACACCAAGTCCGTAATCTCCCCCGCCTTCTCTAGCCAGGTAAGTTCTTCGCCACGACGCATCTCTGCCATAGAATCGAACTCCCGATTGCAGAGGGCGCTCCATGACCGCTTGGCTCCGTACTTGTTGGGGGCAGGGGCAAGTATCGGTGTCGCCGGTCCAGGTTTTCTCCTGTCCACCTGGGCCGTGTCTCGCCCTGAGAAGTACGGGTTACCTGGGATAATCCGCCGCACTGGATTTTCATTGCGCTCTGCCCGCATCCCCTTAGTGCGCTGCGATAGGCTCATGACGCCTCCTTTTTCCATCGGGCCAACTTCGCCTCGTCTCGTTCCCGTCGCATCCGTCCACGCTGCCTCTTGGTCGCGCTGACATGACAGGAATGGCAGAGGGAGACGAGGTTGTCCTGATGATGATGACATCCGTTCCTATAACCGCGGCCGTTTCGAGGCTCAACATGGTGGACCTCCAAGATACCGTGCGCCGTACCCATCCGCCCACAGCGGCGGCAGGTCAGGCCATCCCGTTTGAGCGCCGCGGGCCGCGCCTCGCGCCAAAAGTGATTGCGTGCATACCGCGCCCTACAGCACTCACCGTATTGTTCCCCCCGGGGCGTAGGACAGAACCAGTGGGTGCGCCCTACCAACGGCTCGCCACAGGCCCCGCAGGTGCCGGGCAACCCGGTGGATTTGCGCGGCTTCCAGTCGGCCCCCTGGCAATACGGGCTTGCCCCTGCAGGCTGTGCAGGCGTCATGGCGCAGGTCCTTCAAAATAATCCGCCACCGCTGCCAGCGCAGGGACGCGGTGATCACCAGGCGTTAGTAACATTTCCTGTAGGGCTTCGACTAGATTAACCTTTCTTATGGCCTGCCTAATATCAGTCTCCCATCTCATCTGTAGCGCCGCTATCAGCCCGCCCTCAGCCTCGCCAATGTTTGCGTTCTTGAAGTGGGCTGTGCGGAGGACATGGCCTGTACCGTTACAGGGAGCATGTGGATGGGAGAAGGGTTGTATTCCCCTTTCGGTCATTCTTACTAAATGCCCTTCAACACAAGGGAAGTATCCTGTGTCTGGACTACCGCTACCCTGACACTCCTCCTGCACCAGCGCCAGGAGCAGCACAAAGGCAGGATTAGGGATGCGACCTGTACCACCACAATCTTTACAGTGTGGGATTGGCGGTATCTTGCCAACCACATCAGCAAAAGGGAAGCAGTTAGGGCACGCCACCGTCTGCCTCTGTGCCGCCACCTGGATGCGGGCCAGGAGTTCAGCTATGGTTGGCATTGTTGGTTCGAGCATTTGTCACCTCCTGTCTTTATACAGCGATGCTGCTCAGGATTCCACATTACCATTCCACATCCCTTACACATCCATTCCCAGGGCTGTACTCCATAACCGCCAGGCTCATAAACTTGACTGAGAGGCCCACTTGTACTAGCGAGAAGGGCCAGGTGTCCACAAGCACATCGGGTGTGCCTAAGCTCTGTAGTTACTGTTTTAGGCATTGTGGGCCCCCTTTCTCCTAGCCACCTCTGCGGCAGCCAGGGCGTCGAGCCATCCTTCCCCCCACATGTGATTAGCCAGATTGAATGCAGACTCCGCTCGGCTGCGGCGGGTTGGCATACCCTCTCTGTCGGGACATCTACAGGGCCTATTATTCCTAAGAGCGGGACCGCACGCAGCATGATGCCTCCTCGTCCACAATGCCTCTCGCACAGGGTCGTCGGGTTTGCCCTTCACCAACTTGGCCAGTTCATCAAGTTCGCTCATAGCGTCTCCTTTAGCGGACAGGTAGGCTCATGGAATGACCTTGCAGCCTGGGCCATATCAGTGACATACCAACCCAGATTTGTATCCAGAACGTCCACTGACCATGCCCTAGGCACGGCTCTTCCTACCCTGTGGAGCAGTTTGCTCACAGTATCTTCTTCTGAAGTCGTGAGTATGCTGCTTGGTGCGTACAGGGAAGCGTTGCCTCCGCCGTCTATAATGGCCTGCTTGGGCCAGTAGGGATGTTTACAGACCACTTGCCCGTCTCGGACAAAGCCCCGAACTTCCCTCACAAGGGGCATCCCGCCATACTTACGCAGATAGGCCAAAGGACGCACCGGCAGCATCTCACGCACCACCCAAACATCTGTAGGCAGTCCCATAATATCCACCATCAGCGACCACTCGCAAAGATTATAGACATGCTGGCCCAGGACATCACGGCTTGGTACAAAGCAGGTATCTCGCCATCGGTGCTTGCCGGAACCGTAGTCAGTTCGCAGAAAGCACGGATAGCCGATACCATCCGTTGCCTCCGAGAGTTCCACTAGAAATGGCTCCCAGCCTACAGGTTTCTTCCCATCCAGCAATACCGTAAGGTCTCCTATAGCCCTCACAATGACTGTTTTGGGAACAGGTAGACCCGCAGCCTCGATCAGCGGGAACCAATAACTTAGGCGTGTTGAATCTTGCAGTGCCATCTTAGCTCCCTAGGGTCGCCAGGTTTGCCCTTTACCAACTCGGCCAGCTTATCAAGTGCGCTCATGTTTCCTCCCCCTTTCGGAGATCGCTTTGTTGCACTAGCGCATCAAGGTCGGCGCGGTTCGTGGGATTAGTAAGGCATTTTATCAACCATGCTGCTGCCTCCACCTCTTGCGGCTGGTACAAGGGCGACGCCAATTCGTAGCGGTACAGGTCGAACAACCCGCCCACCCCTTCGATATACCGTCTCGCCATTTCTTCGTATGGATTCATGGTTTCCTCCCCGGTTGTGTTGGGCGCGGCATGGTGGTAGTTTACGATTGTCTGCCGCCCAGGTCTCGGTAGATATGTGCGCTCCAGGCGGTTTGTCCAGTTATTAGCTGGTGCGCTCACCCTCTGCACACCAGAGGTAACACGTCTATCATCGCCGCCTGTTTCTTCCTACCCCTACTCTGGGGGTGCTGGCTTTTTAGCGGCCAACTGACTCGCAATCCCTCGTAAGGTAACGCCAAGTCATGCCTTCGGTTCTTCGTGCCACAAGCAGTCCGCCATCTTCCCATGCCACGCCCTCTACCCAGGACCGTCCTCCTTTCGTCAGGATTACCTCTCTTTCCGTCTCCTAACTTCGTGCGTATCAGTGAGCGTATCATACGGTACTATAAATAGTACCGATTCTTGATACGCATATCACCGTATCACTGGTACATATCATGGTACACTTAATTTCAGCCCCCATTTACTCTCCCGCTGGCCGTCTACATAAACTGGCCCGAAGATGCCTTTGTAGCGATTTAGGGTGTTGCGGATTGTAGCCTCTGTGACTGGCCTCCCAGGGATCGAAAACTCTTTACTTAGGTCCTTAACGGTCATTGCGCCGTGAGCCAACGTACTCCGCAGCCGACCCGCAAGCGGCATGGCGGCTTCTAGTTCTGGGATGGTTCGGATGTCTGTCTTGGAGACAGTGAACACTCCCTCTCCAAAGTCTATTGAGAAGCCCAAGGGGTTCAGCAGCCTACCATTGTTCATCTTGCGGTGGTACACCCCAATGTCCAACCGGCCCTCTCCCGCATCGGTCACCCCCTTGATCTCAAAGATATTCCGAGCCTCGTTGAACTTGTAGACGTTGCCATATAGCTTCCCCTCTTTGTTCAGGTGGTCAATGGTCAAGGTGGTGCATTTGAGCGTGCGAAGGGCCTGGAAGTACCGGATGATGTCAGTGGACTTGTCCTGATCCCCGCCCGCCGCCATGCCAAGGGAGTCCACAATAACCAGGTTGAGGTCGTTTTCTAACACAATGCGCTGTATCTGTTCTATGTCGTCCGCCAGGGGCATCTTGCCGTAGCGGTAGAGTATGTCTGTCGGTGTCTCGATTTGTACCCCCGCCTGCAATGAGCTTATCCGTTCCCCCACCTCGGTCTCGTCCGTCTCGTAGTCCACATACAGCACCTTGCCCGGTTCCACCTCTATGTCGTTGTGGTTAAGGGGTGACTCCACAAGTACGGCTAGGTAGCAGGCCAGCATACTCTTCCCCGTCTGCCCCGCTCCATACATCATGTTGGCCTGGTTCTCGACCAGCAGGGGTTTTGCCCTGTATCCCAAGGACTCCCTGCGGGGCAGGTCTCCCAAGCGTATAGGCGGCTCCCCCTCTCGGTGCCGCTGCAACACCATCACGCAGGTCTGCTCTAGTAGTTCGCCCCAGGGTGGCGGCTCACCGCATCTCGCTATCAGAAACGTGGCTAGTTGCTTGCGCGCCGTGGTGGACACAAGATTGAGCCGTGCCTGGTGGATATGAGAAGGCATACCGGGGAGCGAACTCTTGATAGTGATTTCAGCCGAGACGACATCCGACTTCTCGCGGAGGCGGTCTAGCCGCATGACCAGGTTGAGATCGGGCCAGGCCAGTGCGTAGATGCCTGCATTTTGGGTTATCTCTGGCCTGCTGCTAGACATTGACGAACCCCCTTCCTGGTTTGGAAGGCGGTGCGGTCCTTCCCATCTGCCGCGGGAATATGCGTGGCTTGGGAGCGGGTGTTGGTATGGGTGCTACAACCTCTGTTTCTTGCGGTGCCTCTGGAATATCTAGTGGCGGTGGCCCCAGGTTTACCATCCCGTAGTTTGGTATTCGTCCCGTCGCTATAAAGGCGTTGCGAAACGTATTGGAGATGGGGAAGTCATAGGAATCGTCGGCGTCTTCCCATTGCTTGTGTTCAGGGCACCAGACCTGTTTTGCTTGCATCGTCATGTTCCTGCCGTCCAAGATTTTACAAACCATCTAACGAACTTGCGGAGTTCCTTCGGTTTCATCTTGCGTTCAGGGTCATGCGCCTCAACCTGTCTCTGTAGCGCCTGCCAAGCGCGTTGTTTCTCGTCGTTATACTCTTCTAGGCTGTTCCACGTAGGTTTTGCCATCGTCGCCTCTCTTACAAAAGGTCAGCCCCGCTGGTTTTGCATTGGGCCAACGCAGAATGAGCTACGTCAGCCCGCCGCTCATTCAACGGGGCTACTGGTGAGATCATACATGGTCTTGCGGGCATACGCAAGGGGTTCTGGCACCTTGTCTCACGCATTAGGCACGTCTCCTACCGCCCTGGGGGTCGAACCTTGCCCTGCCGATGTTGCGGGGGGGCCTCTTGCCCCTTTTGTTCGTCCAATCCATCTCCACATTGGCGAACATCTTGGATGCGCCGCACGTCTGGCAGACACCCATGGAGTACGGGCCGCCTGGTGGCTCGATCAGCCACAAATGAGCTAATGTAGCGTCGAGGCACGTCAGGGCTTTACGCACTCGGCACCTCTGGCCTTGATTTTTGCGACCGTGTGCCGTGCCACCAAAACCTCACGCCCTATTCGGTAGACTGGAAGTCGGCCCGATTTTATCCACCGCCATAGGGTCATGCGGCTTACCCCCAGTTCCTCCGCCACCTGGTAAAGAAACAAGTAGTCATCTAGGAGCTCAGATAGCCTCTCGCGCATTGACCCCCTCCGGCATATCGCTGAACAGGCTGAACGGTATCGGCTGGACCTGGACGGGCTTGTCCTCGGTGCTCATTATCTCCGACAGACTGGCCCGTAGCGCCTCGTTTACGGGCTTCCACCAGATAGGCTTGCGGGCTTCATGCAAATAGCCGTGGTCCCCCAGCCAGTCGAAGGACTCTTTTTGTACCCAAACCAGGTCAACCCTGGTGTACTTGTCGCCCTTGACCACTATGCAGATGCAGTCTATAGACACCGCACCGTCTGGCGATGCCGTCACGATGTCGGGATGCAGGTACAGGCGGACAGGGATACGCTGTGGCAGGTAGCGAATGGGCTTAGAATCGTTGCGGCTCATGGCGTCATCTCCACCGCTTCACATGCTGCCATTTCCCAGCAAGGAACTGCCACTTGATTTCTGCAGGGCTATCTTGGAATGTCACTACTATCCTTGTCACCCCATACCCATTCGCAGAACTAAACTCTGCGGGAGTAGGCCTAGAACCATGAGAACGGCGTGCCAAGATCACTCTATCCTGTGTCATGGCGTCACCTCCACGCAATATCCTTCTGCGCTGTGCGGGTGCGGTGGGCCGTCAGGCGTCCACGGGCACCTGGCCGGTTGGAGTGTTGCCCTGGAAACAAGCGTAGGCGGGCCAGGGCGTGACACGCAAATGGGCGCTTCAGTGTCACGGTCTGTCTTACGCGCTACCAACTGGGCTAATCCGTACTTTGCCATTTCTCCACGACCTTCCACCCCGTGATATTCCCTGATGTGTCTCCGCAGCCCATCCAGCCATACGGGGTTCTGGAACGGGCCCCGCTTGTCAACTCGGTCTGCCTCTAGGCTTTTCAGCAAGGCCTGGTCGCCGGCTAGGTCACTCACGGCGTCACTTCCTTGAAACGCCGTATGGCAGCCGCTGCTATCTCCTGGGCGTGGGAGGCCTGGTCAAGGTCCGCCCCTACATCGCCGCCGTTCTGACCGGCCTCGCCGTCGGCAAGCCTCTGTAGCGCAGCCACCAGCACCTTGGCCTGTGCCACCAGCGCCGCGACCCGTGCGTCCTCCACCTGTAGGCGGCTTTGACAAAGGTGATTAGCTAGGCTGCGGATAGCACTCGGCCTTAACCAAGAGCCTACAACATGGGCTAGTTCAGGGTCATTCCACGCCTCAATCCGTCTGACCTCGGCGGCAATCTCGGCCTCGATACGCTCATTGGTCATTTTGGTGGATACCTCCTAGTTTGGTCATGGCAATGTATACAGTCACGGATTTGTTGAGAAGTTCCGTGGCAAATGCAGTAACACTCTGTGCTAATCGTCATGGCGCTGCCTCCTGGGTGTCCAAGATTACTGTGTCCCATGCACCGAGCTTGGAGGGCCAGCCTGTAACGGTGGCTACTCCCGCATCATCAAGTTCTAAGTAGCGACCTGTCGGCTTGAAACCGAGCATAATGCCTTCTACCAAAGACACTCCCATAGCAATCTTCCAGGCTTCGTCCTCTGAGTCACCCACTATGCTCCCATACGGTACAACAAACTCGGTGCTGCCTTTTACAAAGATTGGAGTCCACTTGCTCATGGCGTCAC
>Ga0180007_10006812_pt1 | contig 11038 bp, 8 predicted proteins | sample MM_PC_MetaG_FD_121122 | JGI IMG/M metagenome (GOLD analysis project Ga0180007, IMG submission 121122) | Groundwater microbial communities from the Aspo Hard Rock Laboratory (HRL) deep subsurface site, Sweden - MM_PC_MetaG | ecosystem: Environmental > Aquatic > Deep subsurface > Groundwater...
AACAACCAGGAGTTCGGATTGCCTTAGTAAGATTAGGAGTAACTGCCGACGATTTGCCATCTCTCGTTACTGCCAGCGAAAATGCTACAGATATTTTTACGACTGCATTTACTTATGCTTTAACCGAAGATATGCGAATAGATTGGAGCCATTTATTTAAAGCTATTGTTACTAAAACAGAAACATTTAGAGAGTGGCTACAAAATCGCAAGATTAGTGAAGATGAGGTTTTAGCGGTGATTGACTGGACAAAGAGAGAGTTTGGTTTTACCCCTGTTAAACTGCGCTCAGGGCTACTACACGATCTGTTTTCGCCTAAACGTAACATGAATAAAAGTTGGACTGCTCGTCCAACTCCAGTTTTAGATAAATTTAGCCAGGATCTTACCGACTTAGCGAAATTAGGTTTTCTAACTTCGGCTAAAGTACGTAATAAAGAAGTCGAAGAGGCGGTCCAAGCTTTATCTCGGAGCGAAAGCAACAATGTAATTTTGGTAGGTGAAGCTGGGGTAGGTAAGACTTCAATTGTAGGAGACATTGCCCTGCGGCTGATGAGAGGAGATATCCCATCATTAACAGATCATAAACTGGTTTCGCTAAACGTGGGAGCGATGCTTGGGTCTGGCATTAGCTTGCAACAGTTATTTGCAAGCGCCGTTAACGAGGCATCGGCTTCTGGCAACACCATTTTATTTGTTGGTAGCTTAGATCAATTCGGTAAATCTAAATCTAACGAAGGGTTTGATCTGTCGATGATTCTACAAAATGCTCTGGAGAATAACCTGCAACTTATTGGGACAGCCGATCCGATGAACTACAAAAAATATATAGAAAGTAATAACAATTTGGCCCAACTATTTACTAGAGTAAATGTAGATGAGTTAGATTTTGATGCGAATGTGTTGGTATTAGAAGATATTAGTTACAAAATTGAGAATAAACAAAAAGTATTAATTACTTTAGGCGCAATTAAATCGGCGGTCGAATTAGCACAAAAATATGTCCATTTAGGCAAGCTGCCTGATACAGCTATCGACCTATTAGATGAAGCAGCTGTATATGCTTCTCGTCATGGTAAAAAAGTGGTTGAGAAGAGTGAAGTAGAGTTAATTATGAGCGCCAAAACCAATGTACCTATTGGCGAAATTAATATGGAAGAAAAAACTAAATTGGCGAATCTAGAAGAAAAAATTCACAGTCGCCTCATTGGACAGGTAGAAGCGGTTAAGGCTGTTGTTGAGGCCTTAAAACGCTCTCGGTTAGGTGTTGCTGTCGAAGGTAAGCGCCCTATTGGAACTTTTCTTTTCCTTGGTCCAACTGGTGTTGGTAAAACAGAACTAGCTAAGAGTTTAGCTTGGAGTTATTTCAGTAACGAAGAAAAGATAATTCGATTAGATATGGGGGAGTATCAGACAAAAGAGTCGGTTTATCGGCTGTTGGGTGCACCAGCTATGTCTGGTGATATGGCTTTATCGGGTAGTGTATTTTTGGAAGCAGTTAAAAAGACTCCTTTTGCAGTAGTGCTATTAGACGAGATTGAAAAAGCCCACAAAGAAGTTCTAGATATTTTTCTTAGAGTATTAGATGAAGGTAAAATTACTGATAATTTAGGTAACACAGTTGATTTTACCCATACAATTATTATTGCGACTAGTAATGCGCAGGCTCGGATGGTGCAAGAAGCAGTTCGAAGTGGCATGGCATACACTGAAATGCAAAAACAACTAACTGGTTTACTAATTGGGGAAAGCTTTAGGCCGGAATTCATTAACCGATTCGATGGGGTAATTGTATTTAAACCTTTGCTAGAAACCGAGATCGAACAGATTGCTAAGCTTAAAATAGAGAAGATGCAAAAGCATCTTAAGGAAAAGAGAGGTATTAATTTGGTAATTGGTGAAGGAGTGGTTAAAGAATTGGCTAAGTTGGGTTACGATCCAGCTTTTGGTGCTAGGCCACTTGAACGAGTTATCCGGGAAAAGATTGAGAATAAAGTTGCCAACGAGCTGCTAAAATCTAACACCAAAGAAATACAGGTTAATTTAGAAGATTTAAAGTAAATAAAAAAGCCCCAAGAGGAAGGCGAGATAGAATCTCGCTATTTTCCTCTTGGGGTCGACTAACCGCCACAACTAGGGCATACATGTCCACAGATGTGGCCAGTTAAAAGAGCAAAAAATTTGCGTCTCATAAAAGACACCTCCGATCAGAGAATGGTTGCTTACATTACTACCTGTCTTTAGTATAGCAAACTCGTCAAGTTGCTGTATGCCTTATGGGCCTCAAGATGGGTAGGTCCACCTGTAGCTGCTGGTTTGTTGGGGTAATAAAACAAACAGCTGGCGTCTGCCAGCTATCTGTTATATCTAATTTCTCAAACAATTGTTGGAGAAACTTATTCTGTTGCTTCTTCCTTCTTTTCTTCGGTGGAAGGAGTTTCTACTTCCTTGACTTCTTCAGAAGCAGGAGTTGTGTTAGTGTCTTGATCCATGGGATCTCCTTAAACATTATTGATATAACAAAACCAGATCTGTGTAGTAAGGTTACCAGATATGACAAATAAATGCAACCCCAGCGGGCTATTTTCGGGTATTTCCCCTGGTGGCTTTTTTGAGCCGATTGTTGTAAGCACCGAGTGCCTAATAGTGGCCTCTGTTGGACCTTTTAATCTAAGGGGCGTTGCGGCTAATGCCAAAACCGAGCAAAATGGCGATGAATTAGCTTATTACGCTAAGTGTTCTTTGTTTTTTCTAACAATCTGATGTTCAGCTATGTGCATTAGGGCGTCAGCAAAAGTTTTTAGTAGAAGAAAGAGGGGCAGGGCAACACCAAGAGAAAAAATAGGAGCAAAAACAAAGATCAGATACATTGGGATAATTCTTACAAATGGAAAAAACACCAAAGTCCCGATGTTTTGTTTTTGTGCATCTCGTGGTCTGTTGTAGATATATGAGAAAAGATGATTAAGGAAAAAGAGTAAACTTGCAGAGTAGATAAATGTTAGCTCATGGCTACTGATTGTCCCTGGTGCATAATCTCTTATTGCCATAGATGAGAATAGGCAAAAAAGTCCGTAATAGAGCAAAAAGATAATAGCGCTGCGAATTTTAGTTTGAATGGTCGGATCGGCAAATTTACCAAAAAGCTTAACACCTTTAGTAGAAAATTCTTTCAATTGTAAAATCCGGATAAAGTTAAACAATCCGATAATTATACTTTGAGACCAATAAATCCAAAGCAAAAAAGTAACGTTCCAGCCTTCTCTAAGGGCGACGAACATAACAACAAAGTTGGTGAGCAACAGGACCCACAAGGATAAGTCGTTCGATAGATAATTTCGAGATGTTTTGTTGGTAGCTATGATAAATATTTTTTGGTGGACCGAGGGAGATTCGAACTCCCGACCTCCACATTGCAAATGTGGCGTTCTAACCAACTGAACTATCGGCCCAAGTTATTAAAATGGCAAGGGTATGATACCAAAGCTAAATAAAAAGCCGAGCAAGATGGCGGTTAAACCAAAGATGATGTGGGCGGTGTAGGTGCCACCGGGGCCTAGATACTTTTCAGCCCAACCGATGCGGAGATTAACCATCTCGACAATTTTTTTATGATAAATAACGTACAAAGTACCCCCAAAAACTCCAACAACAAAAATAAAGAATTTCATACACGTTTACTTTGGTGGGCGTGCCTGGACTCGAACCAGGGACCTCAGTCTTATCAGGACTGCGCTCTAACCAGCTGAGCTACACGCCCACAAATCTAGTCTACACCTAGTAAAGTACCAATTATCAGGGGGTTTGACAAATGTTTCTTTAAGGTTTGTTAGAATGATGATGTGGCTATCATCAAAACAAGAGGTATCGTTATTAAAAGAGTGAGTCTGGGGGAAGCAGATAGGATTTTAACAATCCTAACGGAAGATCGCGGAAAAATTAGAATAGTAGCCAAGGGCATTAGAAAACCCAAAGCTAAGATGGCCGGGTTTTTAGAAACTTTTCGTTTTAACGAATATTTGTTAGCCGAAGGACGTAACTTAGATATTGTAACTGGTGTAAATACTATCGATAACTTACAGGGGATTAGTGTTAACTTACAAGGCATTGCACTAGCATATTACATTGCTGAAATTACAGATAAATTAGTGGAAGAAACGTTAGAAGTTAATCATGTTTTTCCGCTAGTATACACAAGCTTAAAGGCGATTAGTTTGGCAAAAATACCAGTGAATTTAATTAGAAGTTTTTTCGAAATTAATATTCTAACCTTGTTAGGATTTAAACCAGAACTAGATTATTGTATCGAATGTAGACAACCATTAACCTCGGGTGTGTTTAGTTTTAATTTAGGAGGCATGTTAGATGTGGCTCATAGTGTCAGTGACCCAATAGCAGTAGAAGTAAGTGCAAAAGAAATAGCAGCGCTGCGGCAGATGATTGCTGGAGATTTAAGTACAATAATGAACGATCCAGGAATGCTAACCTGGCTTCCCAAAATTAGCAGAATTTGTTCCGGATTCTTAGACTATGTAATGGATCGGAATTTAAGATCAAAAGAATTTCTAAATGAGATGTCAGAATTGAGATATTAATGTTTAGGTTCTTTGTTATGAAAAGTTGTGTGGACTTCCTTTAGTTGTTTGTTTGTAATGTGGGTATAGATTTGGGTGGTAGTAATTGAAGAGTGCCCAAGCATTATTTGTACCGAACGAATATCTGCACCATTAATAAGTAGATCGGTAGCGAAAGAATGTCGCAAAACATGTGGTGTTACTTTTTTAACCACACCAGCTTTGGCGGCATATTTTTGGACAATGCGCTGAATACTGCGTGGAGATAAGGCAGTGGCTTTAGATGCCCCCTGATGGGCTACAAAGGCTGCTTCAGCATTGTCTGTGCGACGACTAAAGTATTGTCCTAATAACTTACTGGCTTCAGGAGATAGAAAAACCACACGAGGTTTGTCGCCCTTGCCTCGAATCATAAACTCTCCTCTTTTTAAATCGATATTTTTTCGTTTTAGGTTCGTAAGTTCTGAAACTCTAAGACCAGTAGAAAACAAGACAAACAGAATAGTGAGGTCGCGGAGGTCTTCAATTTTTTCGGATTTTTCTACAGCATCAAAAATTCGTCCTAATTCTTCTGGCAGAAGGAAATCGATATGGCGTTCGGTAGTTTTACCGAGCTCTATTTTTTCTGCTGAAAGAGTTTTAACATCTTGCTTGGCTAGGAACTTTAAAAAAGCTCTTAAGGCAATGATGTGGTAATTTTGGGTAATAGGTTTTAGAGCTTGGTTACTGTTTTGGCGGTTTAAGGATAGCCGATATTTTCTAACTAGAGGTAGTGTAATCTGGCTGGGAGAAATATCTTTTTTATATTCGGTTTCAGTAAATTCGGCAAAGCGATTTAAGTAATGAGCATAGTTCTCGCGAGTGCGAGCACTACGATGTTGTTCGATTTCTAGATAATCGAGAAAGTCATCGATTGAAGTTGAAAGAGTAGCCACACTTATATTGTACGACATTACTTTTGCAAAGAAAGTAATAAAAGATTATGGAGTTGCCAAAACTACCCAGAATAATGATGGATAGCGTTGTTGTCTTAATTAGCGGGGCAGATAGTCGAGAGGGTTTAGCATCTTGCCGTTTTGACGAATCTCAAAGTGAATATGGGGGCCAGTAGATTTACCGGTGCTACCCATAATACCGATTAGTTGTCCTTGTTGTACGTAATCACCAGCTTTAACTTTGAATTGACTCATATGTCCATAATAGGTGCTCCAACCACTTCCATGGTTAATAACAACCAAGTTTCCATAGCCACCTCTGGTGGTAAAGAGCTGTACTACGCCTGGGGCACTGGCGTAAAGCCCCCAACCATTAAGACGGTTGAGGTCGAGAGCTCTGTGGTAGCTCTTATATCCTTGTGAAATGTAATGTGTGGCGGTTTCGGTTGGCCAAATGAATTTGCCAGAGTAGGAAGTAGGTGAAAAATTAGGAACGTTGATATTGCCTGAACGAGTATATTCAACTTCTACGGCTTTTGACACGATAGCCCCTGGAATTAGCAGTTCATTCCCGGAGAATATTGGGGCATCTTTTTCTAAGTTGTTGTAGCTGACAATGTCTTCAACTTTTACCTTGTATCGCGCAGCTAATGCACTTAAGGTGTCATTCCTTTTAACTTTAACGAATAGACCATCGACAGGAGGAATGCGAAGCTCTTGGCCGACCTTCAGTGTGTTGCTGGAAAGGTTGTTGGCATATTTTAAGGTTGCGACGGTAATGCCAAAATCAGCAGATAAGCTACTTAAAGATTCGCCCGAGCGTACGTTGTACTTGATAGATTCCTTACGGTTGTTGCGGCTAATAATGGTTTCCGTTTGGACAGTTTTAAAAAGATATTCACTATCTTCGCTGATAGGGATACTATATTCTTCTTGATTAACCCCCAGTTCTTCTAAGGTAGCAGTAGAAGCCAGCTGGGCTATAGTCTTGTAGTGTACGCCAGTTGTTTCACCGCTACCTATGCCAGCTGGCATAGGGAGTTGTAGGTTAGTAATTACCACAACCATAGCTAAAACTACCATGCCCCAGTGCTTAGCCGAGTGTGTTAAATTGAAAATTAAGCTGGGGAGCTTGAGTAATTTTCTTGTTGGTTTTGCAGGGTTTAAATTGATGGTCTTAAGGTTGCTTCTAGAGCGTTTGGCAGTTAACCAGCTTTGAGTGTTCTTTTGAATTTTGGGTTTGACAATAGCATCCTTTGAGTGGAGTTTGTTACTTAAACGAGACGATTTTTTATGTGAGGTATTTATTATTTAACCTTTACTAATTTAGTGACCAAAACCTTATTACGAGGGTCTTATCGGGCATAAATTATCCGGTTGTCCTCTTTTAAAAAGCTTCCAAAATATGCTTTGGAACCTGTCATTATGCTACCATTTAACCCTGCTTGTGTCAAGCATATTTTGGCTTTAACTTTGCACCCTGAGGGAGGCTATATTATTAGCTAAAATGCTGTCTCCTCCCCGGCTAACTATAACTGCTGATATCCTATATAACCCTGCTTTATATGGGGCTCTGATGGCACCACTAAAGATGCTGGATTGATGGGGGTCTTTGAGGGGGTAGGGAGTGCCGTCGATCATAACAGAAACCGATTTGGTGTTTGTGGAAACAGGGATGAAGACATATACTGCTTCACCTGCCTTAACTGGGTTAGGTTTAATGCAGATATTAGTGAAGTCAATTTCTGGATCGGGTGTTTGAACATTGATATAGATAGCTTTAGTAGGTTGGCTTTTGACACCGTATTTGTTAATTGCTATGGCAGTCAGTTTATGTTGGCCTTTAGCTACTGTTTCTTTAAGGGAAGATTCGACAGTGCCTTTATCGTTAGCATCGAGTACAGAGTTAAATTTATCGTCGATGTAAATTTCCATTTTGCTATCCACGGCTACTTCACCAGAAATAGTGGGTGTACCAGTCGTAAAAGTATTCCCGTCGAGAGGCGATTTAATAATAGGTGCGTTTGGTGGAGTAGGGTCGAATGCTTCTAGTTCTAGCCTTTTTTCTAAGTGTTTAAAATGAAAGGTTAAAACGATTTTTTGAGGGTTATCTGGCGATCGTAAGACAAACCTTTGAGATACATTGGTAGGGGTTTCTGCTGAACGCGAGATGTCAACGACGCCACTGCTAACTGTTACTAAAATATCTGATCCATCTAGAAGCTGTCCTTTATTGTTCTTAGCGACAGTATCGATATTGTTTAAAGTGGTTCCGTCGGCAGGAATAGTCGAAGTGTCTAGAGATATTTCAAAGCTTAAATCTGGAAGTACTAGCTCGAACCACATATTAGTAATTACTTTAAGACCGTCGGCATATACAAAAGAAATACTACCGACAATAATAAGCAGGGCAACCATTCCATAAAGAAGTAGTGAAGATCTGTTAATTCGCCAAGGTAACATTTTTTCTTTGTCTTGCATGAAGTCGATAATTGAAATAACAACTGACTTTATTGTTAAATTGCGCGGGGCAATTGTCAATTTTATTTCCTCCGCGTTGTGATATATTATTAGAGAGCTAAAGTTAAAACTAAACAAGGGGGAAAAGTGGTTAGAAGAAAAGATACTAAAATAGCAAAGACAGTTAAAAAGGAAGTGGAAAAGGAAGAAAATATGGAAGTGAAAGAAACGGTTGAAGAAAGTAGGTTACACAAGATCAAGCGTCGCAGTAGTGGCAAGCGCCTAGTTGGCGTTGGCTTAATTGTTTTAGTTTTGCTATTAGGTGGTTGGTTTGCAACCAAAGTAGCTCTGACTGGCTGGAATTTTTCTACAGGGTCTATTAAAGATATCTTTTCGCTTAACACTACCAAGTTAATTGGTGAAGACCAGGGTAGGGTTAACATATTAGTTCTAGGTATGCCTGGAGGCAACTACGATGGGCCAAATCTTACTGACACAATAATTGCAGCTAGCATGCCAGTTGGTGAAGAAAATACTGGTAAGGGGTTTCTCTTTTCGCTCCCCCGCGATTTATATGTAAAAATACCTGGCAACGGTCAAGCCAAGATTAATTCAGTTTATGAAATAGGTAAAAACGAAGAAGATGGCAATGGTGGGCTCCAAACGGCCGAAGTAGCCTCCGAAGTTTTGGGCTTGCAAATGCCTTATTATTTTAAAATCGACTTTAGTGGCTTCGAACAATTGGTAGATGAGCTTGGTGGAGTGGTCGTAGAGGTAGATAAAGATTTGTTCGATGATAAATATCCAACTGTTTCTAAAGGATACGAAACAGTCGATATTAAGGCAGGTACATATACTATGGATGGTGCAATGGCCTTAAAGTATGCTCGTTCTCGTCAAAGTACATCAGATTTTGATAGGGCTGCTCGTCAACAAACTCTAATCATGGCTATTCGGGCCAAGATGATGGAATTAGATATGTTTAAACAACCTGCTAAGGCCTTAGCTATTTTTGAAGTTCTAAGTAGCAGTATCGAGACAAACATGAACCCTCTGGAAATTAAACGGTTAATCGATTTGTTCAAAGATTTCGATCCTACCAAGCTCACTAATAAAGTATTTGATGATTCAGCCGCTGGGATGCTTTATGCGGGCAAAGTTGATGAAATGTATGTGCTAAGACCAGTAGGGGATGATTTCAAGGTTATTTCCGACTATGTTGCTAAGTTAATTACTGGTGAAGAAGAGATAGTGCCGGGAGAAGAACAGGTAGCTACCGAGCCACTAAAGATAGAAGTGCTTAATGGCACAATTACAACTGGGCTTGCGGGCAAGATTGCAGCCAAGCTTAAAGGTGAAGGGTACAGTGTAGTGTTAGTGGGCAACAATGCTGTTCGTGGATTTACTAAAACTATTGTTTACGATTTAAGCGGTGGCACGCGAACATGGGAAGTACGCAAACTAGCTTCTAGTTTAGGTGCCGAAGTAGGAGGGGAGACTATTACTACCACCAGTGGGGCTTTAGCGAGAGTGGTGGTAGGAAGCGAGGCCCAGTAATTTGAAGAGAGCAGCGGCATTAGATTGGCTATGGCACTATCGCAAGTTCTTGTTGACAGAGATAGTGCTATTTGGCTTGTTGCAGTTGCTTTACTTTACTCCAACTTTGCTTCGTTGGTGGGTGGTAGCGATTATCTTAGTGTCGGTATTGGCAGCTTGGTGGATTAGCAATGCGGTTATTAGCTTATCTACCGGGCTGTTCATAGCGGAACTATTGTGGATCGTGTTAGGGGGAGTTGGCTTCCTTATTTTTTCATTAGTTGGGTTTTGGCCAGCTGAGATAGTTATGGTGCTGACCTTAGTGCTAAGCAGTTTGCTAATTTATTGGCACCAGCAACAAATTGATTATCAGCGGTGGAACTTAGATGCAATGAATTGGTTAAGTTTAATCGATCTATTTGCACTGTTTGTAACCACGGCTGCTTTATGGCTGATGATTCAGTTTTATAGTTTATCAGTTGTGTGGTTACTCTTAGGCGTAAGTGTTCAATTAATATTAGCTCTCGGTTTGTTGTTTTGGCGACAAGGTTTGCCAGTAAAGAAATTTTGGCTCTATGCCTTGGTGCTAGCATTAATGGGACAGGAATTAATCTGGCTGACAAATATTTGGCACAAGAGTATATATTTCAAGGCTTTTTTGCTGACAATGGTTTATTATCTGTTTTCAGATTTCGTAACCCATTATCTGCGAGGTAATCTAACTGTTAAACTCATTTTTGAATATGTTAAAATAGCAATATTCTTAGTGTTAGTTTTATTTATCTTTGATCTACTATTTGTTTTAGTATCTAACGGGTAAAGATATGCAAAAAAATATTTGGTGGAAGAATTTGTTATGGGGGATTGGGGGCGGCCTTATTGGCGGCAGCTTAGTGTTTACATTTGCTGCTAAAACATTTTCATCGCGACCAAATGTAACTAATACTCAACAAAATATTACTTTAAGTGAGGACTCGGCGATTATAGATGCGGTAACCAAAATTAAACCCTCGGTGGTTAGCATTGTTTCGAGTAGCGAAGTTCAAAATATCTTTGGTGGAACTTTTGAACAAAAAAGTAGCGGCACAGGGTTTATTATTCGGGAGAACGGGATTATTGTAACTAACAGACATGTAGTCTCGGATGATAATGCAGCTTACAAAGTGGTTACTTCTGAGGGTAAAACATATGATGCCGAAATTAAAGCTAGAGATTCGTTTAATGATCTTGCTATTATTAAAATTAACGAGAGTAAATTGCCAGTGGCAGATTTAGGCGATTCAGATGCTTTGCAGGTTGGACAAAAAGTAATTGCTGTTGGTAATGCTCTGGGAGAGTATCAGAATACAGTAACGTTCGGAGTAATTAGTGCTGTCGGTAGAACAATTACTGCAGGCAATGGTGCGGGAAGTTCGGAAACTTTAGAAGGTGTTATTCAAACTGATGCAGCTATTAACCCAGGTAATTCTGGTGGACCGCTCGTGAACATGGCAGGACAGGTTATAGGTATTAATACTGCCATCGATACTCAAGG
>Ga0180007_10006813_pt1 | contig 11033 bp, 14 predicted proteins | sample MM_PC_MetaG_FD_121122 | JGI IMG/M metagenome (GOLD analysis project Ga0180007, IMG submission 121122) | Groundwater microbial communities from the Aspo Hard Rock Laboratory (HRL) deep subsurface site, Sweden - MM_PC_MetaG | ecosystem: Environmental > Aquatic > Deep subsurface > Groundwater...
AAAGCTCATTTAAAACATCAGGAGTATCAAGCGCGTATGTCTACAAAACCGAAGGAACTTCAGGAAAAAATAGCGGCCCTTAAGAAAGAATTGGCGGATAGAGAATGGGCAAGTAGGAAGACAGAAGAAGGGATTAAAATTTTGTATGAAGATCTTGAGAAGAAAAATGAGGAATTAAAAGAACTGGATCGGCTCAAATCTGACTTTATCGCGATCGTTTCCCATGAGCTGCGCACACCGTTAGCCACCATGAAAGTATTTGCCTCTATCATTTCAGACGAGATACCCGGCGAACTTACTAAAGACCAAAGGGAATATGTGGATATTATCAAAGGTAATATCGATCGCCTGGTCCGGTTAATTAATAATCTTCTGGATATCTCTAAGATCGAATCCGGAAAAGTATTGCCGAGAAAGACACTTGTAAATATGGTTAATTTAGCTAATGGCATAATTTCTGCCTTCAAACCTGAAATAGACGCGAAACATATTGAATTGAAAGCCTTATTTAATACACCCTTACCGGACATTTATGTCGACCCGGACAAAATGGCCCAGGTTTTCACCAATTTAATAGGAAATGCCCTCAAATTTACAAAGGAATATGGAAAGATTATTATTGAAATAGCAAACAAGAAAAAGATGATAGAGTGCAGTATCGCTGATACGGGTATAGGTGTCGCTCCGGAGAATCTGGATAAACTGTTTATCAGATTCCAGCAGATTAACCGCGCGGCAGGCCCCGGAGCCAGAGGAACAGGTTTAGGTTTGGCTATAACTAAAGAACTGGTCGAGATGCATAACGGTAAAATCCGGGTAGAATCAAAATTGGGCAAGGGAAGCAAATTTATTTTTACTCTGCCTAAACTAAGCAGTAAAATCGTTATTAAGGAATATGTCGATAACGTGATTAAAGAGGCCATGGGTAAAGGAGCCAGGTTATCGATTATAGTTATTTCTATCAGCGATTTCCGAAGGAGCTTAAAAATACTTGGCAGAAAAAGGATGCGCGGGATTCTTACCGACTTGGAGGAAATAGCCCAAAAGACCTTTAGAAGAGCCACCGATACTACTGTAAGACATAGAACAGAGGTTGTTGTTATTTTGCCGGAAGCGAAAAAAGAAGATGCCTTCGCGGTGAAGAACCGCCTTGAAGAGGCTATCAAGGAATACATGGAAGATTTAACGGGAAAGATCCGGATAAATTTAGGGGCTGCTACTTTCCCTGACGAGGCTGACAATGGAGAGGTGCTGATCAATAAAGCAAAAACTCAACTCGAAGCGATCTACGTCGGCCTTGAGCGCAGAAAGAGTAAAACAAGAAGAAAAAGAATTGGAATTGGGATTAAAATAGGAATACCCGGCGCGCGTAAAAATAGATCATCGAAACTCGATTATGCCGCGATAAGAGATTCAGGCGAAAAGGGTTTGGGGTTATACACAAAAGATAAGTTAAAACCGGGGACCAAACTATCTATCTCTATGCGCCTTCCGTTTCAGAAAGAACCTCTGAAAATAAAAGGGGTGATAATCTGGTCAAAAAAAATTGGTAAGAATAAAAAATTTCCATACAGAACAGGTATAAGATTTGTAGAACTAAGTTCGGAAGTAAAAAAAGCGATTTTCGAATTGATTAAATCTTAACGGGTGCCGCGGAACGCGTGTTTCTGGCGACGGGAAGAGCCGTTTTGAGGAACCCTGAAACTACCGGAAAAAAGGGGGAACAAAAGGTGAGCAAGAAGAGGATATTAGTAATTGATGACGAAACTGAACTTGTCAAGGCGATAGAGATCAGGCTTAAGCACGCGGGCTACGAGGTCGTGACCGCTTGTGACGGCCTTTCCGGGCTGGAAAAAGCGAAAAGCGAAAGGCCTGACCTTATTCTTCTGGATATTCTTATGCCCAGGATGGACGGATACCAGACGCTTGTTGAATTAAAGGCGCTGGATAAGGTGAAGTCTATTCCTGTAATCATGCTTACAGCTGAAAGCATGATTGATGATGTATCTAAGGCCGCGGATTCAGGAGCTGATGATTATATAGTTAAACCTTTTAGTCATGCAACATTATTAGAAAAGATCCATAAGGCCTTGAAATAAAAGACACGGATACACACGGATAAAAGACGGATATAAACGGATATGGGAAAGTTAGAACACGAAGGGCTAACGTATACGATAAGAGGGGCAATCTTTGAAGTTTATAATGTTCTAGGCCCAGGTTTTAAAGAAACGGTTTATCATAATTCTTTACGAGAAGAATTCGACAAGAAAAAGCTAAAATACAGTGAGAAAAAAAGAATTACAATTATCTACAAAGATAAGCAAGTAGGGACATATGAACCTGATTTCATAGTTGAAGATAAGATTATCATTGAGCTAAAGGCAGTAGATATTATGCCAAAAGTTTTCGAGAAGCAGCTATATAGCTATTTAAAAGCAACAAAATATAGAATTGGAATTTTAGTTAATTTCAGCAGTGATAAGTTAGATATAAGGCGCCGTATATATGGGTAAAAGACGGATATAAACGGATATCCGTGAGAATCCGTATATGAGATCTGTGCAAATCCGTGTTATACGTTATAAAAGAAAAGAGGGAAAACATGGCGGAAAGAACTAAAAAGCTGGTAGATATTCTACTTCAAGAGGAATTGGTTACTAAGCCGCGGTTGGATGAGGCCCTCGCGGAGCAGAAATTAACAGGCGCTCCGATCCAGAAGATCCTTGTCGATAAAGGTTATATCACTTCTAGCGGGCTTGCTCAAGCATTGGCGCGCCAATTAGAAATTCCCTATGTAAAATTAATCGGCCAAAAGATCGCTCCACAGGTAATAAAGATGATCCCGGAGGATATTGCCAGGCAATATAAAGCTATCCCGGTTAAGATGGAGGGAGATAGCCTGCATGTTGCTTTTGCCTCACCCCTGAACTTACCTGCCAGAGATGAGATAAAGCTTATCACAGGATGCAGGATATCCCCTATGGCCGCTACAGAAAAAGAAATAGAGCAGGCTATCGATCAATATTACAGGGTCGAAGAGACAAGTAAGCAGGCTTTGATCGATATGCGCATGCAAAAACTCAAAGAGAAGAAGAAGGAAAAAGCCGTAACACTTGAGGAGGAACTTGGCAGGGTTGGAGATCTGCCGGTTGTGAGGCTGGTGAATGATGTTATAAACGGCGCGATCAACGCCAAAGCAAGTGATATACATTTTGAGCCGCAAGACCCCGAAATGGTAGTGCGCTACAGGGTTGACGGGATACTGCGCGATGTTATGACCGTGCCGAAACACGTGGAACTGTCTGTTATCTCCAGGATAAAAATACTTTCGAACCTGGATATTACCGAGAGGCGGCTGCCTCAGGACGGCCATATTTCGTTCAAAAAAGATGTCAAGAATTATGACTTGAGGGTTTCTACTTTAAAAACGGTCGTGGGGGAAAAAGCGGTTTTGAGGGTGCTTGATAAAGCTTCTATGTTGATAGATCTTGAAAAGCTGGGGTTCACAAAACATGACGAGGATATATTCAAGTCTCTCATTTCTAAACCTTATGGAATGATACTGGTTACCGGGCCTACAGGAAGCGGCAAGACCACTACCCTGTACGCTGTTCTGAACCAGATGAATGCCGTAACAGATAATATCGTTACCATCGAAAACCCGGTAGAATATATGTTGAGCCGTATCAACCAGATCCAGGTCGATCCTACAACAAAAATAACATTCGCGGCAGGCCTCCGGACGATCCTGCGGCAGGACCCTGACAAGATAATGGTAGGGGAGATCCGGGATAGAGAGACCGCCGAGGTAGCTGTCCAGGCCGCGTTAACGGGGCACCTTGTATTGAGCACGCTTCATACCAACGACGCGGCCGGCGCGGTGACACGCGCGATCGATATGGGGATAGAACCGTTCCTGATATCATCGACCGTGATAGGTACTTTGGCCCAGAGGCTCTGCCGGATGATATGTCCTGAGTGCAAGGAAGAATACACGCCGTCCAAAAAGGAGATAGAGAGTATAGGCCTGGAGGATCTTCCGTCCGGCCAGCAATTAGCAAGAGGGCGGGGCTGTGATTATTGCTATGGCACGGGTTTCAGGGGGCGCTCCGCGATATTCGAGATCATGAAGATGAGCGACGGCCTCAGGAAACTCATATTGGACAGGGCGCCCCTTTTAGAGATAAAGGAGCTGGCTATAAAAGAAGGAATGAAAACTCTGCGTGAGAACAGTATCCGGAAGGTATTGGATAAAGTTTCGACCATCGAGGAAGTGAGACGGGTCGTTTATATGGATTAACACCGTTATAGTCAATATTTGGTAAGGGAGTCGAGGAATCTTTAAAAGATGAAAAAAATAAAGGAAATCATATCAGGGATAGGTCAAAGCGGGATCGGTATCGATGATATCGTGATATTCACTGAGCAGCTTTCCGCTATGATCAGCGCGGGGATACCTGTAATCAGATGCTTAAACACCCTTGCCAGGCAGACGGAGAAACCGGAACTGAAGAAAATAATTTACGGAATATGTCTTGATATTGAAGGCGGGGGAACGTTCTCAGCCGCGCTGGCAAAGTATCCAAACGTTTTTTCCACATTTTATGTCAATATGGTCAGGGCGGGTGAGTCAGGGGGTATCCTCGACGAGGTCCTAAAAAAAACCGCGGAAAATCTGTCCAAAGAGCAGGACTTGAAGCGGAAAATAAAAAAAGCGTTCGCGTATCCCGTTATAGTTTTGGGCGCGATTGTAGTGGTAGTGGCGTTTCTGGTGATATTTATCGTGCCTATTTTCGGCAAAGTCTATCTCAAGATGAGAGTAGCGCTTCCCATACCCACGGTGATGCTTATGGCGGTCAGCAGAATAACAGTTCGTTACTGGTGGGCCGTTCTGGGGGGCCTGGCGATGGTAGTGTTCGGATATAAAAATTTTTATTCCACGGATAAAGGAAGATCATCCATTGATCGGATCAAACTGGATTTCCCGATATTCGGGACATTGAACCGTAAAGTAGCTGTCTCCCGTTTTATTCGCACCCTGGGTTCCCTGCTGACCAGCGGGGTCCCTATTTTGGAAGCGTTAAACGTATCCAGGGAAATAACCGGGAACAGGGTGATCACGGATATTGTGGACGATATCACCGGTCACGTTAAAGAAGGCAAAACAATATCGGAACCGCTTCTGGAAGAAAAACTGTTCCCGCCCGTGGTCACGCAGATGATGGCTTCGGGAGAAGAAGCCGGAGTATTGGATACAATGCTTGAGAAAAGCGCGGATTTTCTTGATAGAGATATCGATTACGCGGTTGATAAATTGGTTGTTCGGCTGGAACCGGTGCTTACTGTGTTCATGGCGTTAGTCGTGTGTTTCATAGCTCTTGCGATATATCTGCCGATGTTCGATCTGATAAAAGTCGCGTCCAAATAAAAAAAGGGAAGTCAAAATGTTTATCGCGGGCGATATATCTGCCGGTGTTCGGTCTGATAAAAGTCGCGCCCAAATAAAAAAAAGGGGAGGTTAAAATGTTTATCGCGCTGAGAAATCTGAGGGGACAAAGAGGATTTACGCTGATAGAGATCCTGTTTGTTGTAGTTGTTATCGGTATCCTGGCGGCCATAGTGATACCAAGATTGACTACTACCGTCAAGACGGCGAAAATAGCCGCCTGTGACGCGAATGTCGCGTCCTTGAATAACGCGCTGGAAAGATACGCTTTTCAGGAAGGATCATATCCTACTTTGCTTGTGATAGGGGCCGATTCGGATTATTTCCCGGACGGTTTGCCGGTTTGTCCATACGCGGACGCGTATGTACTGGACGCCGACAACCGTGTTATCGCGCATGATCACAGCGGTGAATAAGCGCCTGATAGCGCGTAGGAACAGGAACTGATCTGTCTCACAAGAGATGTCAAACATGAAAAAGGCAAAAGGGTTTACCGTGATCGAGGTCCTGCTGGCCGTTGTTATTATGGCTATACTGGCGGCTGTTTTACTGCCAAGGTTAAACAAGGCCGATCTTTACGGCAAGTATCTTGTTTACACAACGGCCCATCAGATTGCCGCCGACGCGCGGTTAGCCAGACGCCTCGCGGTTACTACCGGAGACAGGCATCGCATCAGATGTTATGAGGATGGGGGGTATGATCGGTATAAAATAGAAAGAGACTCCGGCGCCTGGCAAGACGCGGGCGCCCAAAAAACTATTCCCGAAGATATTACGGTTAAAGGAGACAGCGAGGTTATTTTTGAGCCCCTGGGATCAGCGACACATAACAGGACTTTTCAATATGAGATAGGGGATCATAAATACGAGATCGATGTCAAAAAAGAGACGGGCAGGGTTACACTGGGGGCATATTAGGTGGGCAGTGAAAGAGGTTTCACCCTGATAGAAGTTGTGGCGGCCGTAGCCGTCCTGGCGCTGGGGCTTATTGTGGTACTTCGTCTTCTGCCGGAAGGAGTCAGGTCGGCGCGAGATGTGGAGAGATCAACGAGGGGCGTTTTATTAGCGCAGTATAAAGCGGATGAGATCCGAAGTCAGATATTGGGCGGCAACCCCGGTTTTGACAAACCGGGAGGATACGGAGAAACGGGGGGGGGCTTTCCCGATGATCCAGACTACTGTTACACCGTTATCGACGACCAGGCAAGCGGCATAAAGGAATTAAGTGTGACGGTATGGTTTGACGAAGATGGAGACGGAACTCAGGATGAAGATGAAAGATCTATACAGTTGGATACGAAGATCGCGAACAGGGCATAAGGCCGGCGGCGGGTTCACTACGCTGGAGATCGTTCTTGTTGTAGGTCTTTTCGCCCTGATAGTAACGACGGTTGTGCCGCTTTTCAAGAACCTTGTGGGAACGTGGGAAGCGCAGGACCAGAAACTTGAGGCCGTTCAGATCAGCCGGGTAGGTTTGGATAAGATGATAAGAGAGCTTAAGACGGCAACCGCGTTTACGACAGCGGAATCCGACAAGGTGGAATTCAAGGACTGGGATGACGACGATATTGAATATGAACTGGTCACGGGAGTGCTGACAAGAAACGGCGACGCCATGGCGGGCTCTTTTGATAGTCTCCAGTTCACCTATTACGATAGTGACGGCAATGAGACCACGGACGCGTTATGTGTTTATTCCGTAAAAGTTACCATGGCTGTTTCCGATGCTGAATACAAACTGTCCGAACCGGTCACTTTTACGTCCCGGGCAACAATGAGAAAAGACCCAACCGGTTCTTTTGCGCTCGCTATTACTGAGATCAATTATAACCCGCCGGATTTCCCCAAGGGAAAGAAGAAAACCGTGGCCGAGCGAAAAGTTGAATGGATAGAAGTCTATAATTACGGCAACACTGAAATTGATATGGAGGATTGGACGATAGAAGACTTAAACGACAGTGATAAGATAAAAAAAGCTGTCGGAACGTTCATAGTGCCGGCCGGCGGATATGGCCTTATTGCCGCGAAAAACCATGAGGTTGATAGCCACTATACCGTTGATCCGGGAGCGGCCAGGTTGGAACTGAACGATCAGGCGATAGGCGACGAATTAGACGACGCCGGAGATACCCTGACGATAAAGGACGCCGACGGCAGAACGGTTGATACCGTGACCTATGCCGGGAGCTGGTCAACCAAGGGTAACACCATAGAAAGGATCGATCCGGAGTCGGATCCCAGCGAAGAAACCAATTGGGAGGCAAGTGACGTTCATCTCACATACACGCCGGGAGATGAGAACACTGTATGAGAAATGATCAAAGCGGCATAGCCTTGATCCTGGCGCTTTTCAGTTTATTGTTTGTGTCCTTACTGGTTGTCGCGCTTGTAGATACTATAACCATAGACCAGCAGATATCCACGAACCACATAAAGGACATGCAGGCCGGTTTTTTAGCGGACGCGGGAGTGGAATATGCCGTGTATAAATTGAAAGACGATAACGCGTACGATACCGACGATAATAGCGACGGGGATGTTTATCCGGATGACCCCGATGATTACGATACGGTTACTTTAGAAACGGGTAGTTGCAAGGTGGGGATCCCGGTTGGAGCGACGCTCCCTAAAACCGTTACCTGCACCGGATCGGCGGGATCTTTTAACCGAAGCGTTCAAGCGGTGATCAAGGGTTCCGGTTCTTCTGTACAAGTGGATACTTGGCACGAGCTTGAGGAGGGTGTTTAGATGTTTGATCCTGAAAAAGGTATAGTGGGGGTATCGATAGGACCTCGAATGATTTTTATAACCAGGTTTAATTCCACGAAAGGAACAGCGGAAACGGGTAAAATAGTATCTATTAAACTTGAGGAAGGGGTGGTCCAAAATGGACTTATTGTTGATGTGGAAGGCCTTGCCCGGATATTGAAGAATGTTTTCCGGGATAATAATATCAAGGCAAAAAGGGTATTTGCTTGTATTTCCGGAGCCGATGAGATCGTGCGTACAGTTACGTTACCCAAAATGCCCAAAAAGCAGATGAAAGAAGCGCTCAAAGGAGAAATAGACAAATATATGCTTTCCGGAGAAGAATCCGTGATCGATCATTATCCTTTGAACAAAGAGAAACTCTTACTCGTAGCTATAAGAAAGGATATAACCGTAACTCTGCTGAAGGTTATGGAAAAAGCGGGCTTGGATCTGATCGGCATAGACATTTTCCCATTAGCGGCTCTGCGCGCCTTAAGCCGGGGAAATATAGACCTAATCTCAAAAAAAACAACGATCTTGATCCTGATCGGGGACGAAAAAACGGATATATGTGTTGTCGCGGACGGCAGGTTATCGTATTCCCGGAACATTGGCACAATCGGGATAGCGGAATTGATAAGAGAAGTCACAGATACGATTTCCTACTGGATAGAACAATCCCCGGATTCCGCCGTGGAAAAGATAGTCATTTCGGGGGATACGATAAAAGCCGGGGAGCTTCATGCTGTCCTGCCCGATGAACTTGGGGTTATAGAACAGGGGGAATGCCCCGGGCTGACATCTGCTGAATTTAATCTTTCCCGGGCCGCGAGTATAGGTTCGGCAATGAGGGCTTTTGGGGAGAATAAGGTTTTTGATATCAACCTGCTTCCTCCCGGGAAATTTAAGAGAATGCGGCTTGAAAAATTGTCTTTAATTATTTTCACTTTGTTTTCAGTGATCCTGCTGGGCATCTTTATAGCAAGTTTCATTTTTTCCGTTATATGCGAAAGGCACACAAAGAAACTTGATGAGGTTAAACAGAAGATCGCCGAATCGTCAGGTGCAATAACCGAGGCGCAAAAAATAAGAAAGGAAAAACTGCGCGTGATCAATATGGTGAATAAGATGGAGGTGTTTATTGCCGAAATAGAGTTTATTCCATGGCCCAGTATTTTAAGGGAGATCAAGGATCGTATTCCACCGGAAGTGTGGCTCGCGCGGATATTCACGGCAGAAGAATTCACGCTAACGCTTCAAGGGGAATCGTTTTCCCAGGAGAGTGTGCATGAATATTTAAATTTGTTAAAATCTTCCGATTATTTCGAGGAACCGGAATTATTGCATACGCGTAAGCGGGAAGAGGATAGCGCGATAGTCGCGTTCGGCATAACCTGTCCCCTGGCCGCCGGGAGGGAGAAGGAGAGATGAAGATAGGAAAAACAGTGTTTTCAGTATCCGCGTTCCTGTTTATAGTAACGATCTTGTTATTTAACCTGTTTGTGGCCCCTCACTGGCAGCAGTTGAAAGCCATTCGAGCCCGGTATATGTCAGGGAATAAACTTCTTCATGCCCGAAAAAGTATGAAGGAAGGGCTGGAAGACCTGAGAAACGAAAATAGGGAATGGCGGAACAAATTAGCCTCTTGCGAAGAAAGATTTTTCAATGAAAGTACGCTTCATTCGTTTTTAAAGGACCTGACCCGTCTGGCCGATGAAACAGGAAATGAATTAAACACTATCGATCCCCAGGAAACAAAGGTATTTCCCGACCCGGATATCGAACAAAAAGTCGTTATGGTGACCATCATCGGAAGGTATACAGCCATAATAAATTTTCTGGAAAAACTCATGGAAAACGGGAAATTATTAAGCATCAGCGAGCTTGAAATAAAAAAGGTGAACGACGAGACACTGGACTTGAACGCGTCATTTAGATTATCTTTGTTTATTAACAAAGCTGAGGGTTTATGATGGTGAATCTCCCCGATCTCTCAAAGTTTAACGATCTGGACAAACCCACAAAAATCAAATTAGCGCTTCTTGTATTGGCTTCACTGGTCTTGGCGGCCATTCTGCTATCCGGCCGTAAAGGCGCTCATAAACCCGAACGTGTTAAAACTCCTGTTGCAGCAGTAAAAATCGCTACCGGAAAGACGAAAAAATTTAAGCCAAGAAAGACAAGAGAAAAAGATCCCGCCAAAATGAAAGAATTATTACGCGGAGTCGGGCGAGGCGATCCGTTTCTTCGGCCGGATGAGAGATCTATATCCGAAGGTTTATCTCGCTCGGAATTAAAACTATCCGGCATTGTGAAAGACGGGAATAGGCCATTAGCCATTATCAATGGCGTCTTCGTCGGCGAGGGGGAGACGATAGGCGGCAAAAAAGTAGTTAAGATCGAAGAAAAAAGTGTTTTGGTGTCAGAAGACGGAAGAGAATACACAATAAGAATGGGCTGGGGGGAAGGAAAATAAAACCTCAAAAAGGAGATGATCAACATGTGGTACGGCATAATCGGCGTAATAGCTCTGGTGTTAAGTTTTCTCTATTTTTTCAGGCCTGAAACGGTAAAAAAAATAGACCAGGTCGGATCAAAATCTGTGTCTGGCTCGGAAAAGCTGTTTCAGTGGAAAAAACTGGTGGCTCTTTTTTATCTCATCGGGGGGATAGTACTGATCTACATCGCGGTTTACGGAATTAAATAATTAAATAGGAACAGACACTATTTTTAAGGGGGGTATTGAAACCATATAGTACCGGTTATCAAATTGAACCCACACTTGTACCTGATCTTAATCCCACACCTGTACCCAGTGGATATATTTCTGTTC
>Ga0180007_10006814_pt1 | contig 11032 bp, 9 predicted proteins | sample MM_PC_MetaG_FD_121122 | JGI IMG/M metagenome (GOLD analysis project Ga0180007, IMG submission 121122) | Groundwater microbial communities from the Aspo Hard Rock Laboratory (HRL) deep subsurface site, Sweden - MM_PC_MetaG | ecosystem: Environmental > Aquatic > Deep subsurface > Groundwater...
AAAGGCGACCTGCCTGGCATGATAACGGGGTGATTGAGAAGATTTATAGCTTGTGTCGTTCTCTTCATCAACTATTATAAGGCCGAGATCGTTTAAAGGAGCAAATACAGCGGAACGAGCTCCCACAACAATATCGATCTCATTCTTCATCATACGGTTCCAGAAATAGAGTTTTTCTTCTCTTTTTATATAGCTGTGGACAATGGCCAGTCTTTGTGTGCCAAAACGGTCTATGATCTTGGATATCAGCTGCTCGGTAAGGGATATTTCAGGTACTAAATAGATAACCTGCTTTTTTTTTTAATGAATTTTTCCATTAAAGAAAGATAGATCTCGGTCTTTCCGCTTCCGGTGATACCCCATATCAGGGCACCTCTGGATGGAGAGAGTCGTTTTAATTCTTTAAGGATCTCTAATTGTTTTTCTGTCAGATGTATTTTTTTATGCACTATCGCAGAGTCAAAGGATGTGTATTCTTTGCTCTTGATGCTTCCAGGTGTCATGATCTTTAATACTTCTCCCAGAGAAACAAAATAATAGGCGGCCATCCATAAAGCAAGCTGTAGTCCCTTTTCACTGAAAAGGGGGATTTCATCCACTATATCTATTACATTTTTTAATTCTTGATCTTTCACATCACCTGTAAGCGGGACATTACACTCTATAACATATCCGAGAGTAATTCTACCATTAAAATTAACTTTAGCCCTTTTCCCTATATCGACCTTTTTTTCAAGACTTCGCGGAACTTTGTAGTAATAATGTTTATTAACAGGAATTGGTAAAACTATTTTAATATACATATTTTTTTATAATTACAATCCGCATTTTTTCTTGAAAATTTTAAGATATTCCCAGACAGATTTTTTTAAAGATGGTTTATAAAAGATCTGAACGGGATTATAAGTAAAAAAAAGAGAGGAATCAGCATACTTATTATTATTATCAGAATTATTGAACTGCATGCCTTGATCATGAAAGAGATGATCCCCTGCATATTTCCCAAAAATAATTATATTTTTTGGTTTAACGAGAGAATACTCTTTTTTAAAAAATTCTTCACAGATATTTAAATTTTCCGGCGGAGATTGTCGAGGGCTGTTTGCGCATTTATATGTAAAAGTAATATATGAATTATCCGAACTCAATTTAACTGAAGAGAGGATCTTTCGAAACAATTCATCGATTTCCTCTTTGTCATCTTCTTTATATTCTTTATATAAACAATACGGATCCAGCAATATCATAAAATCGGCATTTCTGTTTTGACTCATATAGAATTCCGTATTCTTTTGAAGATCACTGCAATGCATACATTTATTTATTGAAAAAAGAAATTTATAGTATTCAAAGTCATTTTCGTCAAGACTGTTATTAAAATGATGATGTAGTAATCTAAAAAAATGATTCTTTACAGTTGTTCGGTCATTCATTTTCTTCTGACATTACATGATTCTTTTTTTTGCGCTCATCGATCTCGCGGCAATGTGTACAGAATTTTGCATACGGTTTTACTTTTAATCTTTCTATAGGGATATCTTTATCACACATTTCACACACTCCATACGTTCCTTCTTCCAGCTTTTTAATTGCAGTGTTGATCTCTTCAAGTTCCTTCTTTTCAGCTATGCTCAGATCATATATTATTTCGCGCTCAATTGACTCCATTGCTTCATCTGCAAGGTCCCCTCCTTCATTTTTTAAATTTTCATAATAATTTGCCCGATCCTTCATTAATCTGTTCAAGATCTCGACTTTCTCTTCCTGTAATTCCCTGTGAATTTTTTCAAATTCTTTCTTTCTCATGACGCCATCTCCTTTATTTATTTTCTTCTTAAAAGATTTATTAATTCAGTTCTATCCATTAACTGTATGGAGCGATTGGAACTATATTTAATAGCTTCCGGAGTAAATGAAGCAGTTGCAAGACAAATCCCTCTGTTAACCTGCATATCCTGCATCTTACTCTGCATTTCACGCAGGGTCAGTTCTCCAATGGAACTCTCAAAACGAATAAACTCTATCAGGTAGTTATCAGTCACTTTTGTAGAATTATCCTGTGCAATAATATCAAGAACGCCATCCTTTCCCAATTGATGTTCTGAAACTTTAAAATTCATCTTTTCTATGATCTTTACTGCTTTATCTACAAACTCCTGTGCATTAGCTTTTGTAAAAGAATGCAGCATATCATCACCGGTCAATGTCTGATAATGATTGATCTTCTTTTTTACATCTCTATAGTCCGGATCGATCGAAGATACCTGTTTATAATACTTAACAGTCTCCTCAATATTCCCCGTTTTAGAATAGGAATCCGCAAGATAATATAACAGTTCGCATTTCAGTTCTGAATCCTCAATGGGCTTCTGAACAGCGTTCATCAGACAGGTTACAGCCTGTTCATAAAAATTTTTATTATAATAACTCTTCCCCATGCCAATGTTACACTTTTGTTTCAAAACTTCAGAGGACAAAGCCTGTTCGTACTCTTTTAATGCCTTATCATAATCCTGACTGCTGTAATAGATCTCTCCCAGCCAGAAATGGGTATCCGGTTTCTTCGGATCAAGAGCGACCGATCTCTGGAAATTATCAAGTGCAGTATCCATACTGTTCATTGAATAGTAGGATACTCCCAGATAATAAAATACTTGGGAATTGCTTGAGTTTAACTTTTTATACTTTTCAAAATAAACGATAGCATCTCTGAAGCTTTCCTTCTGAAGTGAGACTTTACCCAGCTGTAATAATATCTCAATATTATCAGGATAAAGTTTGTTTATATGTAGGTACTCTTTAAAGGCTTCATCAAACTTATGAGAGTAGCAGTACAGCTTTGCCAAAAGATTCCTCACTTCAATTTCTTCTATAGTACCGGTAAATTTCTTTAAAGCCAGGACTTTCTGGCACTCCTCTTCTGCAGCGTCATAGACTCCCATCTTTTCATTGATCAAAGCTGTGTACCAGTGGGGCTCCGGAAGGTCTTTATGAGAAGAGATGATCTCCTTAAAATTCCTCTGTGCAAGGGTTAAATTCCCGCTCTCATATAACAGGATAGCCTTTTCTATTTTTTTCTGCACATCTTCCCTGAAAAATAATAAATAAATGGAAATAACAAAGATAAATAAGGCTGAAATTATTATTATTATGGTGATCATATTGGCCTCAAGAATACTTTTTTATAAAATTATGTCAAGAAAATTTTTTACCAATTTTTTTCTACAAAATCTCATGCAGAAATCCTGTAACCGGATCATTTTAAGATATACCCGCTGGTTATAGGCATTCGCCTGTCACGGCCTAACGAACATTTAGTAATTTTTATCCCCGGAGGAGATTGCCTCCTCTTATACTCGCTTTTATCAACCAGATTGATCACTTTACTGACGATATTTTTATTAAATCTTTTCAAGGCCATTATATCTTTATAGGAACAATGCTCTTCAATATACAGGATTAAGATCTGATCCAGTGTATCATAGGGAGGAAGTGAATCCGTATCCTTCTGGTCTTCTTTGAGTTCCGCAGAAGGAGCTTTAGAAATAATACTGTCAGGGATCAGATCATATCCGGCCTTTGCATTTCTGTACCGGGCCAGATCATATACCAGTGTCTTATAAACATCCTTTAAAACCGCATATCCTCCCGCCATATCACCGTACAAAGTTGCATAGCCGGTGCTCATTTCACTTTTATTTCCTGTAGTAAGGACCAGGTACCCGAACTTGTTGGAAAAAGCCATCAGCATATTACCGCGAATCCTGGCCTGAATATTCTCCTCAGTGCTGTCAAAAGCCTTGTCTTTAAAAAACGGCTTGAATTCCTTTAAATAAGTATCATAGATCTTTTCGATCGGTAAAGAGATCAATTCTATTTTTAAATTTTTTGAAAGCTTTTGAGCATCCCTGAAGCTGGACTCGGAAGAATACCGGCTGGGCATAAATAATGATATTACATTTGACTGGCCAATGGCGTCAACTGCTATAGCAGCAGTCATGGCTGAATCTATTCCCCCGGATAAGCCCAGGATCACCTTTTTAAAATTATTTTTAATAATATAATCTTTTGTCCCAAGGATCAGGGCATTATATACTTCTTCTTTTTCAGGAAGAAAGAACGGATCATCAAAATTTTTTTCTGATGAATGCTGTGATGGGATAAAATTACTGATCTTAATGAGATCGATCTTTTTTGGATCACTTTTGAATGTTTTACCTGCTTTAAAATCCAGAACAATGTCTATAATATCTTCTTTAAACTGGGCTGCCCCGAGGATCATCTCCCCTTTATTATTAAATACCATGCTATTCCCGTCAAAGACGATCCCGTCCTGTGCCCCGACCACATTCAGATAAAAGATATAGTTATTCGTTTTACTGCTGATCTTATTCAGCAAACTGGTCCTCTCTTTCCTCTTATTGATGTAATACGGTGAAGCATTTATATTGATAATGAAATCCGTCCGGCCATGTTCAGCCTGATCATAGACAGGGGAATTATCAACCCAGATATCCTCACAGATACCCAATCCAAAGCGAATTCCTTTGATATCAATTACCGGGATCCGTTTACCGGGTTTAAAATACCTCTTTTCATCAAAAATATTATAGTTTGGTAAATTGATCTTATTATAAATATATTGGATCTTTTTATTTGCGATCACTGCAGCACTGTTATACAGTCCGGATCCTTCATTATTAATTTTGCTGCCTCTGTCAACAAAGTTAACGAATCCGATTATACATATACATTTGGTACAATGGGTGGATATTTTCTTTAATATATCCAGATTATTTTCAATAAAACGTTTTTTATACAACAAATCATCAGGAGGATACCCCGTAATTGCCATTTCAGGAAATATAACGATGTCCGTTTTGTCCTGATCTGCTTTTTTAAGGATGCCGTTTATCTTATTTAAGTTATATTCAAAATTACCCACAAACAAGTTGATCTGTGCTAATTTAAATTTTAATTTCATTTTTTAAACAATCGTCCTTTCCTGATCACATAATAGTAATGAGAATATTTTTTAATCAATAAATTATGAGTAGCAACAAGAAAGGTAAATTTATATTTCTTATTCAAATGACTGATAAGCTTAAATATGATCAGCGTGTTTTTTTCATCCAGATTTCCTGTAGGCTCATCAGCGATCACAATTTCGGGCCGGCATATCAGAGCCCTCAAAAGTGCAGTCCGCTGGCATTCCCCGCCGGAAAGCTGACCCGGTTTGTGGCTCATCCGGTCCTGTAACCCCACTTCTCTGATCAGATCATCGATGTACTTCTTCACCGGATCGGGTAATGTGTTATGCCTTACATAAAAAGGAAGAATAATATTTTCATACGCCGTAAATTCCGGAAGAAGAAAATGATGTTGAAAGACAAACCCGAGGTTCTGAGCTCGAAAATCAGCCATCTCTTTTTCATCGATCTTTGTAATATCCGTATCTTTAATAAGGATCCTTCCTCCGGTAACCGAATCAAGTCCGCCTATTAAAGAGAGTAAAGTACTCTTTCCCACACCGGACTCACCTGTAATAGTGACAATAGAGCCTTTCTTCACTTGAAAGTTCAACTCATCGATCACTTTCAAGAGGTCATGCCCTGATGTGAAATGTTTCTGCAATTCTTCGATTGTAATAATATTATTCATATCGTATAATTTCCATTGGTTTGAATTTAGCAGCCTGACGAGCCGGAAAGAACGAAAAAAGTATAATGACGATTATCGCTCCGGTACAGATGGCAAAGACATCGGAAAAGAGCACTTCCACCGGTAATTTGTCCAGATAATATACATCCGTAGCCAGAACCTGGAATTTCTCAGGAAGGGGAACATAGGTAAACCAGTTGCCGACATGGTGATAAAGTTTCAAGAAAAAATTGACGACCCTCTCGATAAAATGAAAGATCTTCTCCAGGTTATACGATACCAGCAGTCCTGAGATCAGGCCGAAAAATATTCCTACAATACCAATAAAAGTCCCTGTTAAAAGGAAGATATTTGAGATCTGAGATGGAGTAGCACCGAAGGTCTTCAGGATCGCGATCTCCTTTTTCTTTTCAGTTACCATCATTATCAGAGTGGATGCTATATTAAAAGCAGCCACAATAATGATCAGAAAAACGATCAATGACATCATGGTCTTTTCATTCTTCAAGGCAGTAAAAAGGTTATGATTCACATCCATCCAGGTGAACATCTGATACTTGAAGTTGAACTTCTTTTTAAGTTTCCGGGCGATCCTGTCAGCATGAAAAATATCTTTCACTTTGATGCCTATCCCCCAAGCAGCATGGGGTTTATTAAATAAATTCTGCATGGATTGCAGGGATGTGAAAGCCAGTTTAAGGTCATATTCATAATAACCTGTTTTAAATATCCCCTTTACCGTGTACTTTTTCATAATGGGAGCCAGCCTGCCCTCATACTTGATCTTTCCACCCTGGGGGGAAATGATATCCACCACATCATTCACATTGATATCCAGGTACTTGGCAAGTTCCTGCCCGACCAGAATATTATCCGGCGAGGCCAGATCAAATTTACCCTCTATAATGCGAACTGTATTCAGATAGCTTTTGTCCCTTTTAATAAAGTCTTTTTCCAGACCGTGCAGATCTATCCCCATGATCCTCTGCATAGTGGATTTTATAATAACCTGTCCCTTAAAAAAAGGAGTGACTACTTTTACATTTTTATCCTTTTCTATTCCATCAGCGATCTTCCTGTAATTATAAACAAGACTGGTCTTACCGTAGCTTGTCAGATAGATATGGAACCCGGTATTTATTATTTTATCTCTGATGGTATTCTGAAATCCGTTCATCACGGAAAGTACTGTAATGATGGCCATGACCCCGATAGCGATCCCAAAAAAGGAGATACCTGTAATAACGGATATAAATTTATTATTTTTTTTGGAACGGAAGTATCGCATTCCTACGAATAGCTCTAATTTCTTCATAAAGAAAAATTGTACATCATTTGGGCATAATGTCAAGGATTATTTTTGAAAAAGAGATGATCAAAAAATTACCAAAATGTAATATTCATTACATTTTGGTAATTTAACTTTACTTTTTTACCTGCCTGTCTGATTAGCAACAGACAGGCAGGTTCATACTCCTCAAGTTTTTTATATATTTTAGTTTCTTTACACCTCTTTTTTAACTTCCGATGCATTGTTAAAAAAGTATTGGTCAAGAAACTTTAAAATTATTTGAAAAATACATTTTAAAGTTTCTCCTTATCTTTTTTATGCATTGGAAGTCATCAATAACGGTTTAATCTTTTTACAATAGACGCTATAGCTTATCACAATTATTCTAAAAGAAAAAACTACACACAGAAAACCACTATTCAGCTTATTATTTATCATCCTCTTTCATTTTTTCCTGAGCTTCTTTGATCCGTTCACGGATCTCATCATTTTCCGGATCCATCTTTAATGCTTTTTCCCATTTCTCAATTGCTATAGCATATCCTTTTCTAATATAAGCATCCATCCCTGAAAAATAAAATTCTTTAAATGTATCTTCTGTTCCTTCCTTCCATTTAATGATCAATATCTTGAATTTTTCTCCCTGTGCGAATAACATTTTTTTCTTCTTCTGTATGGAAGGTTCCAATTCATACCTTTTAAATCCCAGTTTCTTTTTATCAATTCCCTCTTTTATAAAATACTGCCGGACACTTTCCGCTCTCTTAAGTGATAAAGCTTTGTTATATTCATCCCTCGAATCATCATACATACGCAGGGTAATGATCACACGTCGAAAATTCTCTTTTTTTATAATCTGTGTTACTTTATCCAGGATCTTGTCACCACTTTTTTTCAGTTCAAATTTACCACTGCTGAAAAATTCCGTATCAGGCTCGCTGATATTTATCACTGTTTCACTTTTTGTCTCTTCTACTGAAAGGCTCTTCTCTACACTCACCTTCCTTGCGTAATCCTTGAAAAAACTCCTGTCAGGATTCTCTTCTTTTGTATAATAAACATCGTTAAGAAAAAAAGAAAGCCCCTCCGGATGGTAATGAGAAGCCATAATAATACCGAAACCGCCGATTATGTTCTTTAAATTCCTTTCCCTTAAGTCTATTTTATAAAGGGTCCATTTTTTTGTCAGCAGTATAAGGCCTGTCGTGATGTCATCCGAGTCTCCGTAACTACCTTGAATTCCGCCTATTTTAAATTCGATGGCCTCCTCCCCTTTGGTTCCTCTGGCATAAAAATATAAAAAATTAGCACCTGACAGGTCATATCCGCCTTTAGGACTGTTTCCCCAATTATTAGCAGGATACTGCCAGTATAATCCTGACCAGCCGCTCCTCTGCATATTAAATTCAGGTTTGTAGATCACCTTCATACACCTCTTCCCTGATTGCTTCTCTTTGATCTTCATTATTTTAAGGTCCCGCACATCTCCCATATAACCTGACAGGATATAATATGATTTGTGTTCTCTGTAAGTAAAAATATAAAACGGCAACTGAGGAATTTTTCTTCCTCTGAATTCTTCTTCCTCAGGTTTACCAGGCAGACCGGGTACAGATATTAGCATTAATAATACTATTATGATCGATCTTTTAAGCATTTATACAGAAACCTCAAGATAAAAACAAAATAACAAACTTTTTATAAGAATAGTATACCACCCATTTTTTATATTTCTATTAAAATTTTTAATCCTTAAGAAACTTTTATCAGATTTAATTCTTTAAAATTATCATTCTTCAAATACTCCGCAACAACAGGATGAGCTTTTAATTGGGGATCCTTATCTACTATCCGAAAAGCTTCTTCCCTGGATGTTTCCAGGATTTTCCTGTCTTCGATCAGATTTGCCGGTTTCAGATCAGGCAGACCTGTCTGTTTTGTTCCCATTAATTCTCCCGGCCCTCTCAACTCAAGGTCTATTTCCGCAAGTTTAAAACCATCATTATACTTCACCAGTGCATTCATGCGTTTTCTGCCTTCTTCGGATAATCCATAGCCGGTAATAAGAATGCAGGTAGAGGCAATATCCCCCCTTCCGATCCTCCCGCGCAGTTGATGAAGCTGGGCAATCCCGAAGCGTTCGGCATGTTCCACTACCATAACAGAAGCATTGGCAACATCCACACCGACCTCAATAACCGTTGTCGATACCAGCAGGTCTATATGGCCTTTTCTGAATTCATTCATAATTCTCTCTTTTTCCTCTTTTTTCATCTTACCATGGATCAACCCCGTATTAAAATCTTTAAAAATATGATCCCGGAAATTCAGATACATGGACTGGGCATCTTTCAGGTCCATCTTTTCTGATTCTTTAACAAGAGGATATACCACATATACCTGGTGAGACTGCAGCATCTCCTTTCTTAAAAAATCATAGACTTCATTTACTCTTTTCTCATAAAAATGAAGCGTCTTTATGACTTTCCTTCCCGGGGGCATCTCCCGGATCACTGATATATCCAGATCGCCGTAGACTGTTAAGGATAATGTTCTTGGAATGGGAGTAGCTGTCATGACCAGCACATCCGGTGAAGGAGCTTTCAAATGCATTTTTGCCCTCTGGAGAACACCGAACCGATGCTGTTCATCGATCACGATATATCCCAGATCATTGAACTGGACATTTTCTTCAATAAGGGCATGGGTCCCTATTATCAAGTCGGCTGACCCTGTCCGGATACTCTCAAGTACTTCAGCACGCTCTTTTATCTTCTGATTTCCGACCAGAAGCTCCACCTGTACATTATAATCTTTTAAGAACTCCTTTATATTTGTATAATGCTGCAGTGCAAGGATCTCCGTAGGCACCATAAAAGCAACCTGAATTTTATTTTCAGCAGCCACCAGGGATGAGATCAAAGCCACAATAGTCTTTCCAGACCCCACGTCTCCCATTAATAACCGGTTCATGCACTTTGATGCATTCATGTCAGTCAGGATCTCTTTCAGTACATTTTTCTGGTCAGTGGTTAATGTGAATTTTAAATTCTCGCAAAATTTATTCATAAGAACCTTTTTTGTATATTTCTGCTTTTTATCTGTAAGTGTGATATTCCTTTTATTCAAGGCAAGGACCAGCTCAAGAAAAAAGAACCTGTCAAACGCCAGGCGCCTCCGCACGAGTTCAAGTTCACTCATATCTGAAGGAAAATGCATCTTATACAGGCAGAGATTGAAATCCGGTAATTTGTATTTATGCAGAAGTTCTGAAGGAACAGCATCTTCAATATCATCTATTATTTTTTTTAATTCTCTATATACAAGTACTCTGACAAATTTATTGGAAAGATTTTCAGTAGAATGATAGATCGGAACAATACGGTTCGTATGTATATTAGATGTATCGTTATCATCATCTATTATCTCATACTCAAAATCAGCTGTCTGAAGTTCATTATACTTATATATAAATCTGGATGATGAGATAAAAACCTTCATTTCTTTTTTCAGAATATCTTTAAGAAAATTACGGTTATAACAGATCAATGAAAAAAAGCCGGTATCATCTCCAATAAATATTTTTAGAATGGTCCTTCGTCCCCGGATCCTGAAATGATCATGCCCGACCACCCTGCCGATCACGGTCTGTATTTGCCCCGGGATAATATCCTTTATTTTTTTTAAAGCTGTCCTGTCTTCATACCTGAAAGGATAAAAGGTCAACAGATCATACACATTAAAAATATTAAGCTTTTGGAATAAAAGCGCTTTTTTCTCCCCTACCCCTTTTATGTATCTGATATCATTATTCTTTAACTGATTCAACAGCATGATGGCCTCAAGCTTAAAAATCCGATTAAAATATCAAAATAACGGTTCTTATTCAGAAGGCAACCTTTTTGTCGTTTTCAAATATTATTTAAATTTGACAATAATATTTAAAAAGCTATATTAATTTTTGTAATAACTTTAAATTATGGAAAAAAAATTTTTAATCGCTTCAGATTTTGACCATACCCTCAGCAGAAATGAGACTGGGCAGCTCCTCAGTCAAAGCATAGGTATTGACAGATATGT